>FWPV01005624.1_pt1 | contig 24853 bp, 19 predicted proteins | sample 2228371 | NCBI WGS metagenome assembly FWPV01 (sample SAMEA103939776, study PRJEB20133) | metagenome | reverse complement strand
TCCCCCGTCGCCGCCTGGGCCTTCGCCCGCCGGGCCGTGGTCTTCGAGCCCGCCGGCTTGCGGGCGGTCGCCCGCTTGGGCGCGGCCGCGCGCTCGAGCTCCCGAACCCGCTTCCTCAGCGCGTCGAGCTCGTCCTTCGTCGCGACCCCGACCGCGGCGAGCTGCGCCCGTACCTCGGCGCGCACGAGGTCCGCGATCCGCTGCCGGTTCTTTTGCGACCAATCCAGGAGCTCCTGGGCGGCCTTGGTGACCTGGTCCTTGCCCTGCCCCCGGAGCAGCGATCGGGCGAGGGACTGGGCCTTGGCGGGCGAGAGCTTGCCGACGGCGGCCTCCATGAACTTGCGGACGTCGGTGATGCTCGTCATCGCATCCCTCCTTCGTCGTCCCCGGACAGGATACGCCGGGGTCGGCGCCGCACGCTGCTAGGCTTCTCGCCCGTGACGCGAGGGAGAGGCTCGGCGTGATCCCGATCCGGGACGCGAACCCCACGCGTCGCGTGCCCGTCGTCACGCTGCTGCTCATCGCCGCCAACCTCGCCGCGTTCCTGCTGTGGCAGCCCATCTTCGCGAGCGAGGCTCGGCAACAGGGCTTCTTCTTCTGCAACGCGGCGATCCCCTGGGAGATCTCGCACCAAGAGAACCTCGCGCGCGGCGGGGCGATGGCCCGGCGGGCCCTCGACGCCGAGTTCGGGTCCGGGGCCGGCCTCGAGGTCCAGGGCTACATGCTCCGACGATGCCCCGACAAGAGCTGGCTCGCGTCCGTGTTCGTCGCGATGTTCCTCCACGGGGGCTGGCTCCACATCGCCGGGAACATGCTGTTCCTGTGGGTGTTCGGGAACAACGTCGAGGACCGTCTGGGGAGGCTCACGTTCCTCGTCTTCTATCTCCTCGGCGGGGTCGCGGCCATGCTGCTCCAGCTCGCCTTCGGACCGGACTCGACGATCCCCACGGTGGGCGCCTCGGGCGCGATCGCGGCCGTCCTCGGCTCCTACCTCGTGCTGTTCCCGCACGCCCGGGTGACCACGCTCGTCCTCGCCTGGTTCATCACCGTGGTAGACCTCCCCGCGGGGTTCGTCCTCGCGCTGTGGTTCGTGCTCCAGCTCTTCAGCGGCGTCGGCCAGCTCGGGACCCAGCTCGCGGGGGGCGTCGCGTACTGGGCCCACGTAGGCGGCTTCGTGTTCGGGTTCCTCGTCACGTGGTTGCTGTTCCGTGGGCGCCGCACGCCCCCCAGGGTGATCTGGACGCCCCCCAGGCCCGACTACTTCTGATCCCGCCCCGGGGGCGGCTCGAGGAGCCCCCGCACGTCGGCCACCACGTACGTGGGCCGGATCGCGGAGGCCGCGGCGCGCTCGGCGTCGGTGACCCCGGAGAGCACGAGGACGCTGTCCCACCCGAGGGCCGCGGCGCCGGCGATGTCGGTCTCCAGGCGGTCGCCGACGACGAGCGGGCGTCCGTCGCCGACGCGCCGCACGGCGGCCTGGAACAGCGGGGGGTGGGGCTTGCCCGCCACCTCGGGCGCGGCCCCGGTCGTGGTCGTCACGACCGCGAGGAGGGCGCCGGCGCCGGGCCAGAGCCCGTCGGGGGCCGGGTACGCGCGATCGTCGTTCGTCGCGACGAGCGCCGCCCCACGCTGGACCAGCAGGCAGGCCCGCCGGAGCTTCGCGTAGGTGACCTGGCGGTCCCATCCCACGACCACGCAGTCCGTGCGCTCGGGATCCCCGTCGACCACCTCCACCCCGGCCTCCTCCAGGGCCCGCCGGATCCCCTCCTCGCCGATCACGAAGGCCCGGCGGTAGCCGCGGGCGGCCACGAGCTCGGCGGCGGCGAGGGCGGAGGTCACGACCTCACCCGGGTCGGCGGCGTAGCCGAGCTCAGTGAGCATGGAGGCCACGGCCTCCGGCGTCCGAGCGGAGTTGTTCGTGACGAAGACCAGACGGTGCCCCTCCCGTCGGAGGGCCTGCAGGGTCTCGGGCCCGCCGGGGACGACCTCGGGCCCGCGGAACAGCACCCCGTCGAGGTCGAGGAGGATGGGGTCGTACCCGTCGACCAGCCGCATCAGCCGGCCAGGCGCTCCAGGGCCCGCTCGTACTCGTCCACACCCGGCCGGAGGGCCACCGCGAGCTTCAGGTGGGCGAGGGCGCGGGCCCGCTGCCCCGTCCGCTCGCACGCCAGGCCCAGCGCGAAGTGCGCGTAGTCGTTGACCGGGTCGATCGCCACGGCCTTGGCGAACTCCCGCCGAGCCCGGGCCATCCGACCCGTGAGGAACCACGCCCGGCCGAGGGCCTCCCGGATCGAGGCCTTCTCGGGCTCGAGGAGCTTGGCCCGCGCGAGGAGCATGGCGGCCTGGTGCGGGTGGCCGTCCCGCAGGAAGCGGGTGCCCCGCACGTACAGGTCGTAGGCGGACTCTCCGGAGGCTCTGCTATACAAGGCGCGTGCCCAAGGTCTTCCCGTTCGTCGGACTCCTCTACGATCGCGAGCGCGTCGGCTCGCTCGACCTGGTCACGACGCCCCCCTACGACGTGATCTCGCCGGCGGAGCGGCGTCGCTTCCAGGCGCTCAGCCCCTACAACGTCATCCGCCTGGAGCTCGGCGAGGAGCGCCCGGGCGGCGACCAGGATGACCAGTATACGGAGGCCGCCCGGACCCTCCGACGGTGGCGGGACGAGGGCGTCCTGCGAGCCACCCCCGAGCCCGCGTACTTCGTCTACGAGATGCGCTTCCGCCTCCACGGGCGGGGGCGGCGTCTCCGCGGGGTGGTCGCCGCCGTGGAGCTCGAGGACTGGGGGGGCTCGATCCTGCCCCACGAGGAGACGATGCCCGGGCCGGTCGCCGATCGCCTCCGCCTGCTGCGGGCGACCGGGGCCAACCTCTCGTGCATCCAGGCCATCTTCGCCGGGCCTCGGCACGAGCTCGCCGCCGCCTTGGAGACCATCGCCGGATCGCCTCCCGACGCCCAGGTCCTGGACGAGGCCGGCGTGGAGCACCGCACGTGGGTCGTCCCCCCCGAGCGCCTCGCGCTCGATCGGCTCCTCGGCGACGAGCGCCTCATGATCGCCGACGGGCACCATCGCTACACGACCGCGCTGCGCTACCGGGAGGAGATGCGGGCCCGCCACGGCCCCGGCCCCTGGGACCGCGTCATGATGCTCCTGCTGGACGCGACCCTGGAGGATCCCCCGGTCCTCCCCTACCACCGTCTCCTCGTCGGGGGCGATCCGCCGCCCGCGGACGGCACCCGCGTGCCGGACCTCCACGAGCTCCTCGACGGTGTGGACGACGAGGGCCTCGTCTACGGCCTCGTCACGCTCGACCGGGGTGTCCCCGCGCACCGGCTCCTGCGGATCGAGCAGGGCGAGCCGCCGACGGTGTGCGCGCTCCACCGAGGGCCCCTGCGGGACCGCGACGCGGATCTCCGCTACACGCACGACGCGGTCGAGGCCGAGGACGCGGTCCGCCAGGGCTCCGCGCGCGCCGCGTTCATCCTGCCCCCCACCTCGGCCCGGCGGATCCGCGAGGTGGTGGACCGCGGCGAGCGGCTGCCGCAGAAGTCCACCTTCTTCTGGCCGAAGCCGCGCTCCGGCATGGTGCTCCGCGCCCTCGACGCCGACCGTCCGTGACGAGCCGGCGCGGCTACGCGGGGCCGCCGGCCCCCGACGAGCCGGGATCCCGCGGCTCGAGCTTCTTGATGCCGGTCGCCACCACCTCCGTGAGGCTCCGAGCTCCGGCTCCGCTCCGGTAGAAGCGGCGGATCAGCTGGCCGTGGACCAGGACCTCGTCGCCCTTGGCGATGCCCTCCAGGGCCCGCTTGCCGACGTCCCGGTGCCAGACCGCGACCGGGAGGGGGAGGAGCCGCTTCCCGCCATCCGGAACGGAGACCCGGAGCTCGGTGACCTCGTCACCCGACGGCATGCGCCGCTCGACGGGGTCCGTCGCGACGGTGCCGGCGAGCACGACCACGTTCACCGAGACCATGGCCCCCTCCTGTCCGGTTGGGGGGACCGTAGCACCCCCCACCGACACGCCTCGGGTCGCCGCGCCGATGCGCTGCGCCCCTACACTGGGGCCGTGGAGCCGGTCACCGTCGAGATCGCCCCCGACCTCGTCGCGATCGACACGTTCTACGGCGGTCGCGAGCGGTACACGGCAGCCTACCTCCTGGCCGCCGAGCGCCCGGCCATCGTCGAGACCGGGCCGACGACCTCGGCCGAGGCCGTGACGGCCGGCCTGGAGCGGCACGGCATCGGGCCCGAGGACCTCGCCCACATCGTGGTCACGCACATCCACCTCGACCACGCCGGGGGCGTGGGGGAGCTCGCGCGGCGCTTCCCCCGGGCCACGGTATGGGTCCACGAACGCGGAGCGCCGCACCTGGCCGATCCGAGCCGGCTCGTGTCGAGCGCAACCCGCCTGTACGGGGAGGAGCGGATGGCCGCCCTCTTCGGTCCGGTCCACCCCGTCCCCTCCGAGCGCATCCGCCCCCTGTCGGACGGCGAGCGGATCGAGCTCGGCGGGCGCTCGCTCGAGGCCCTCCATACCCCCGGCCACGCGTCCCACCACGTCGCCCTCGTGGACTCCTCCACGGGGGCGGTGTTCTCGGGCGACGCGCTCGGGATCCACCTCCCGGACCTCCCGGTCCTGCGCCCGGCCACCCCACCACCGGACTTCGAGCTCGAGGCCACCCTGGCGAGCATCGAGCGGATCCGCTCGCGCGCCAGGGGCGCCTTCATCCTGTTCTCGCACTTCGGCCCGGTGCGCGAGGTGGAGCGGATCTGCGAGCTCGCCGCCCGCAGGACCCGCTCGTGGGCCGAGACCGTCCGTTCGGCCCTCGAGCGCACCGATGACCTGGAGGAGATCGCGGCTCTCCTCGAGCGGGTGGCCCGTGAGGACGTGGAGACGGGAGCGGAGGCGGAGATCGATCTGGACCGGTTCGAGCTCCTCTCCGCCGTGCGCGTGAACGCGCTCGGGCTGATCCGGTACTGGCGCAAGCGCGCCGAGCGGGAGGCCGCGGCGGCTCAGCCCGAGAGCTGAGCGACGCGCTCCGCCACGTCGAAGGCGGCCGGGTCGTGGCGGAGGATCTTCCGGTACTCGCGCTCCGCGTCGCGGGGTCGACCGGCGCGCTCGAGGATCGAGCCGGTCACGTACCAGACGCGGAGCACCTCGGGGGAGGCGACGTCCTCCCGCGTTCGCACCCGGCGGAGCAGCCCCAGGGCCTGCTCGATGCGGCCCATGTCGGCGAGGGCGCTCGCCGCCACGATCACGGCCTCGGCCTTCGAGGCCACCGGGACGCCCCGTGAGGCCAGGGCCTCCTCGGCGAGCTCCACCGCCCGCTCCGGGCGCCCGACGGCGCGCAGGCAGTCGGCGATGAGGTGGTTCTGGTCGGCCCGGCCCGACATGCGCCGGTAGGCCTGGAGCTCGGAGAGCGCCTCGCGGTACCGCTCGAGGTGGTACAGGGCGATCCCGAGCACCTCCCGCACCGCGGGGGACCGTGGGGCGAGGGCCTTCGCCTTCAGGGCCTCCGTCGCCGCCGCGCGCGCGTCACCGCGGGCGAGCAGCTCGACGGCCCGATCGAGGCGAGAGATGGCCATCTCCGCCTTGCCCGGTCGGGCCGTCTCCCGGAGCTCCCGCAGGATCTCCTTGGGGAGGGAGCGCGCCGAGGGCTTCGGCGGTCGGGACGAGGGACGGAGGGCCTTCGGCACGCACCCAGGGTACCGGACGCGGCCCCGGCGGCCGGGTGACCACCCCCGGGAACGGAACGAGCCGCCTCACGGCGGCTCGTTCCAAGGGTGTTCCGGCGGCGACCTACTCTCCCACCCGGTCCCCCGGGCAGTACCATCGGCGCTGGAGGGCTTAACTTCCGGGTTCGGGATGGATCCGGGTGTTTCCCCTCCGCTATGGCCACCGAAACGCCTCCACGGATCGGAGGTGCGGCTCCGAGCAGAGCCCGGAACCCGATGGCGAGCGCGAGCGGAGCCAAGTCCTCGGCCTATTAGTACCGGTCGGCTGAACACGTTGCCGTGCTTACACCTCCGGCCTATCAACCTCGTGGTCTGCGAGGGGCCTTACCTGGTCGACCCAGTGGGAGACCTCATCTAGGGGTGGGCTTCGCACTTAGATGCTTTCAGCGCTTATCCCGTCCGTACGTGGCTAACCAGCCGTGCCGCTGGCGCGACAACTGGCACACCAGAGGTACGTCCGCCCCGGTCCTCTCGTACTAGGGGCAGCTCCCCGCAAGTCTCCTGCGCCCGCGACGGATAGGGACCGAACTGTCTCACGACGTTCTAAACCCAGCTCGCGTGCCTCTTTAACGGGCGAACAGCCCGACCCTTGGGACCTGCTCCAGCCCCAGGATGAGACGAGCCGACATCGAGGTGCCAAACCGCTCCGTCGATATGGACTCTTGGGAGCGATCAGCCTGTTATCCCCGGGGTACCTTTTAGCCGTTGAGCGACGGCCCTACCACGAGGAGCCGTCGGATCACTAGGCCCTGCTTTCGCACCTGCTCGACCCGTCGGTCTCGCAGTCAAGCTCCCTTGTGCCCTTGCACTCGACGCCTGATTGCCAACCAGGCTGAGGGAACCTTTGGGCGCCTCCGTTACCGTTTAGGAGGCCACCGCCCCAGTGAAACTGCCCACCAGGCGCTGTCCCCGACCCGGATCACGGGCCCGGGTTAGAGTCCCAACAGATGAAGGGCGGTATTTCAAGGGTGGCTCCACCCGAGCCGGAGCCCGGGCTTCGTCGCCTCCCGCCTATCCTACGCAACACCTGCCAGAACCCAACACCAAGCTGCAGTAAAGGTCCCGGGGTCTTTCCGTCCTGTCGCGGGTAACGAGCATCTTTACTCGTACTGCGATTTCGCCGAGTCCCTGGTTGAGACAGTGCCCAAGTCGTTACGCCATTCGTGCAGGTCGGAACTTACCCGACAAGGAATTTCGCTCCGAAGCTCCCTATGTCGCCATAGGGTCGGGACCATATCTTCAACTCTCCCGTCGGCGGAGAGCTGGCTGGCGTATGGCCTCTGAGGATCCCAGGAACCGAGACGGCTTCCGATGGTTCATGGTCTGGGCGATCTCCGCGATCTGGACGAGGCCCTCCACCGATAGGTGGAGCTTCGCGTCCATCATCCGGACGATCGCTGCGAACCTCGTGAACTCATCGGCCTTCGCCGTGACCAGTGGATACCGCTCGAAGAACGGCACGATCCGGTCTGCCGTGCCGTCGACGAACCCGACGATCCACTGCTCGATCCCCGGTCTTTCCTGCTGATCGCCCGCACCGGACGGGTTGTCACTGCGCATACGGGCCGAGCCTAACGGTCGGCGCCGACATGGCGAGTACCGCCGGATCCTCGGGTTTCCCAGCATATAGCCAGCTGCACTCGCGCCGTCACCGACGCGAGGGGCAGCGCCGAGGGGCGTATCCTCGGCGGTCTACCTTAGGACCGTTATAGTTACGGCCGCCGTTTACCGGCGCTTAGGTTCGGAGCTTCGCACGACCCGAAGGCCGCGCTGACCCCTCCCCTTAACGTTCCGGCACCGGGCAGGCGTCAGTCCGTATACATCGTCTTGCGACTTCGCACGGACCTGTGTTTTTAGTAAACAGTCGCTTGGGCCTGGTCTGTGCCACCACCTCGGGCTCGGGACGCGAGGTCCGTCACCCTGACGTGGTCCCCCTTCTCCCGAAGTTACGGGGGCGATTTGCCGAGTTCCTTAACCAGGGTTCTCTCGATCGCCTCGGTATGCTCTACCTGCTCACCTGTGTCGGTTTGCGGTACGGGCACCTCACCCACTCGCTAGAGGCTTTTCTCGGCAGCATGGGATCGGTCGCTTCGCCTAGAACGGCTCGGCATCGTGCCTCAGGGTTGACGGCCCCCCGGATTTGCCTAGGGGACCCCCCTACACACTTGCCCCACGACGACCATCGCGTGGGTCGACCTACCCTTCTGCGTCCCCCCATCGCTGCCCTAGGACCGAGCGGGTCGGTAGCCCCCGAAGGGGTTCCCTTAGCAGCTCGGGCTCGGGCTGGGCGCGGGTGAGGTGGTACTGGAATATCAACCAGTTGTCCATCGCCTACGCCTGTCGGCCTCGGCTTAGGTCCCGACTAACCCTGGGCGGATGAACCTTCCCCAGGAACCCTTGAGCATTCGGCGGACGGGCTCCTCCCCCGTCTCTCGCTACTCACGCCTGCATTCTCACTTCCGGCGCGTCCACGGCTGGGTTCCCCCGCCGCTTCACTCGCGCCGGAACGCTCCCCTACCGATCCGCCGGCCTGGACCCAGAGGGCCTCCCCTCAGGGCCGAGCCATGGTGGCGGATCCCGCAGCTTCGGTGTCGTGCTTGAGCCCCGTTACATCATCGGCGCAGGACCACTTGACCAGTGAGCTGTTACGCACTCTTTCAAGGATGGCTGCTTCTAAGCCAACCTCCTGGTTGTCTCTGCGATCCCACATCCTTTCCCACTTAGCACGAACTTGGGGACCTTAGCTGGCGGTCTGGGTTGTTTCCCTCTCGGCTACGGAGCTTAGCCCCCGCAGCCTCACTCCCGGACTCTGGAGCACCGGCATTCGGAGTTTGACTGAGGTCGGTAAGCTTGTGGGCCCCCTAGCCCAATCAGTGCTCTACCTCCGGTGCTGAACGTCCGAGGCTGCCCCTAAAGGCATTTCGGGGAGAACCAGCTATCACCGGGTTTGATTGGCCTTTCACCCCTACCCACAGGTCATCCCCCAGGTTTTCAACCCTGGTGGGTTCGGCCCTCCACGAGGTCTTACCCTCGCTTCAGCCTGCCCATGGGTAGATCACCCGGCTTCGGGTCTCGGGCGTGCGACTGTGCGCCCATTTCGGACTCGCTTTCGCTTCGGCTTCCCGAGAACGGTTAACCTCGCCGCACACCGCGAACTCGCAGGCTCATTCTTCAAAAGGCACGCCGTCACCCCCGCTGGTCACCCAGCGAGAGCTCCGACAGCTTGTAGGCTCACGGTTTCAGGTGCTATTTCACTCCCCTCCCGGGGTGCTTTTCACCTTTCCCTCACGGTACTGGTCCACTATCGGTCGCCAGGGAGTACTTAGCCTTAGGGGGTGGGCCCCCCAGATTCACACGGGATTCCACGGGCCCCGTGCTACTCGGGATCCCTGCGAGGAGGCCGGTCACGTTTCGACTACAGGGCTGTTACCTCCTGTGGCGGCCCTTTCCATGGCCTTCGTCTACGTGCCGGCTTTGTAACTCCTTGCACCCTCCGGTGCGGGTGCCTGCAGGTCCCACGACCCCGAGACGGCAACGCCACCGGGCTATCACACCGTCTCGGTTTAGGCTGGTCCCCGTTCGCTCGCCGCTACTAGGGGAGTCGCGGTTGCTTTCCTTTCCTCGCCCTACTGAGATGTTTCACTTCGGGCGGTTCCCTCCACAGGCCCTATGTGTTCAGGCCTGGGTGACCGGGCATGACCCCGGCCGGGTTCCCCCATTCGGAGATCCTCGGATCTCAGCCTTCTCGGCGGCTCCCCGAGGCTTATCGCAGCCCGACGCGTCCTTCATCGGCTCCTGGCGCCTAGGCATCCACCGTGAGCCCTTTCCAACTTGGCTCTAGATGCTCGCGCTCGCTATCGAGTTCTCAAGGTGCTCGGAGGCTCGCACCTCCAGAGCTGAACAGTGTGCCCGACCGGCTCGCCCTCGTCGCCGCCGATCCCTCGGGGACCGCACGGCGGGTCCGGCTCGCCGACCGACTAGCCAGTGCATCGACCTGGAGTCGTGCCGGGTCCCCGGTCGCCCGGGTCCCGGAGTGCCAACGGCTCCTTAGAAAGGAGGTGATCCAGCCGCACCTTCCGGTACGGCTACCTTGTTACGACTTCACCCCAATCGCGAGCCCCACCTTCGACGGCTCCCTCCCTCCGAAGAGGGTTGGGCCACCGGCTTCGGGTGTTGCCCACTTTCGTGGTGTGACGGGCGGTGTGTACAAGGCCCGGGAACGTATTCACCGCGGCATTGCTGATCCGCGATTACTAGCGACTCCGACTTCACGGGGTCGAGTTGCAGACCCCGATCCGAACTGAGCGCGGCTTTTTGGGATTCGCTCCCCCTTGCGGGATCGCAGCCCTTTGTACCGCGCATTGTAGCATGCGTGCAGCCCTGGGCATAAGGGGCATGATGACTTGACGTCATCCCCACCTTCCTCCGGTTTGGCACCGGCAGTCTCCCTAGAGTTCCCGGCATGACCCGCTGGCAACTAGGGACAGGGGTTGCGCTCGTTGCGCCACTTAAGGCAACACCTCACGGCACGAGCTGACGACAGCCATGCACCACCTGTGCAGGCCCCGTAGGGCACCGTGTTTCCACGGCTTCACCCTGCATGTCAAGCCCAGGTAAGGTTCTTCGCGTTGCATCGAATTAAGCCGCATGCTCCGCCGCTTGTGCGGGCCCCCGTCAATTCCTTTGAGTTTTAGCCTTGCGGCCGTACTCCCCAGGCGGGGCGCTTAATGCGTTAGCTTCGGCACGGACGGGGTCGATGACCGCCCACACCTAGCGCCCAACGTTTACGGCTAGGACTACCAGGGTATCTACAGGCTGTTACTTTCCCCCACCCCCGAGACCGGGAGCGGGGTACCGACCACGACGCTCGTCGTGGCGGGCCGTCATCTCTGACGACCTCTCACCGTTACCGGTGAGCTCGGACTGTGTCTTCACCCTCCAGATCGGAGGGGCCGGCGTACAGTCTCTACGGGGTCAAGGACCCCCGCCATCTTGTAGGCGAGCTCTGGGAGGATCAGCGGGCCGACGTGCTCCCGGAACCGCCCCATGCTCGAGGCGGGTACGTAGAGCACCCACCGTCCCTTGTTCCTCCTCAAGGTCGCAGCCACCTCGAACCTCTCCCTCAGCACCATCCGGAGCATCTCGACCTCATCGGCTTCGAAGCCATGGGTCTGGAAGGTCACGCCCCGGTGATCGGCCGCTCCGTCGTCCATGAACCAGACGGCGAGTGCGACCGGTGTCATCCAGCGACCGATCTCGGCGGGGACGATCTTGCGGCGCCCTCGATAGAACCGCCCATGCCACGCCGTGAGCTCCGGGTGCGTTCGCGTTACGAACTGCACACAGGGGTACCTTCGCCCCGCGAGCACCTGGTCGAACTCATGGAGCGGCATCGTGACGAGTTCCCCGAACGCCTGACGCTTGAACTCTGCCAGGCTTCGATGCGCCGCCTTGTGCTTCACATGGAGACGGTGCCAGCGTCCATGCTTCGCGAGACACCCATCTCCCAACAACGTCCCCACGAGGATCGATCGCTGCCAGTGTGAGAGGATCGGATAGCGGAGATCCCGACTTCCCTCGGCGTCGTCCTGCGTCACACCCCCACGGTACGACGCGGGTCCGACACAGGAGGTTCGCCGATACAGCCGGTTTAGGCACCGGGGTTACCCCCGGAGAGGACCGATACCGATCCTGTTCGCTCCCCTAGCTTTCGCGCCTCAGCGTCAGGACAGGCCCAGGGATCCGCCTTCGCCACCGGTGTTCCTCCTGATATCTGCGCATTTCACCGCTACACCAGGAATTCCGATCCCCCCTACCTGCCTCTAGCCGTGCAGTATCGGATGCGGTTCGCGGGGTTGAGCCCCGGGATTTCACATCCGACTTGCACGGCCGCCTACGCGCGCTTTACGCCCAGTGAATCCGGACAACGCTCGCTCCCTACGTGTTACCGCGGCTGCTGGCACGTAGTTAGCCGGAGCTTCTTCTGCAGGTACCGTCACTTTCGCTTCGTCCCTGCCGAAAGGGGTTTACAACCCGAAGGCCTTCATCCCCCACGCGGCGTCGCTGCGTCACGCTTTCGCGCATTGGCGCAAGATTCCCCACTGCTGCCTCCCGTAGGAGTCTGGGCCGTGTCTCAGTCCCAGTGTGGCTGGCCGTCCTCTCAGACCAGCTACCCGTCGTCGCCTTGGTGGGCCGTTACCCCACCAACGAGCTGATAGGCCGCGGGCCCATCCCAGACCGCCTGAGCTTTCCCGACCGGGCCATGCGGTCCGATCGGAGTATCCGGTATTAGCCCCGGTTTCCCGGGGTTATCCCGGTGTCTGGGGTAGGTTGCCCACGTGTTACTCACCCGTTCGCCGCTCCGTACCCGGGTGGGTTACCCCTCCCGGGCCGATCGCTCGACTTGCATGTGTTAGGCACGCCGCCAGCGTTCGTCCTGAGCCAGGATCAAACTCTCCGTAGACATCGCTGCGTCCGGCCCGAGGGCCGGCTCGTTCGCGATCGGAGATCGGCCCCGCGGGAAACCCCTCGGGACCGCGTACGACCGCCGCACCGACCGACGCCGGTGGCGTCGCTCGGCGGACGGGGTTGCGCACTGGCTTTTGGCACACTGTTCAGTTCTCAAGGTGCGAGCGCCACCTCGCGCGGGGTTCCGCGGGAGGGGTCGCGCCAACCATCTATGGTAGGCACGTCCCGCCGGCGCCGTCAAACGCCCCTGGCGGGGTCGTCGGCCTTGGCTCTCAGCTGCGAACAGCGTACCAGAGGGCGCTCAGCGCAGCCGGACGAAGCGCCGACGCCCCACCTGCAGGACCCTCCCCCGGAGCGCCTCGGCGGGCAGCTCGGTCTCGGGATCGGTGATGGTCTCGCCGTCGAGGCGCACCCCGCCCTGGGCGATCAACCTGCGCCCCTCGCTGCGAGACGCGGCGAGGCCCGTCGCGGCCAGCAGCCCCGGCAGCCAGTACCGCCCCCCCGCGCTCGCCCACTCCGGCGCGAGCTCGACCTCGGGCACCTCCTCGGGCACCTCGCCCTCGCGGTGCACGCGGTCGAACCGCTCCTCGGCGGCCCGGCCCGCCCCGGGCCCGTGGTAGAGATCCACCACCTCCCGGGCGAGGCGGCGCTTCTCCGCCCACGGGTCGAGCTCCCCGGCGGCGAGACCCGCCGCCACGCGCTCGGTCTCGGCCGGATCGGTGAAGAAGTCCAGGGTGAGCCGCCGGTACTCCGGGATGAGCTCGTCCGGGATCCGGACGAGCTTGCCGAACATGGAGTCGGGGTCCTCCGTGATGCCGATGTAGTTGCCCAGGGACTGGCTCATCTTCTGGACCCCGTCGGTCCCCACGAGCAGCGGCATCGTGAGGGCCACCTGGGGCTCCTGGCCGTGGGCCCGCTGCAGGTCCCGCCCCACGAGCAGGTTGAAGAGCTGGTCCGAGCCTCCGAGCTCGACGTCGGCCCGCACCGCGACGGAGTCCATCCCCTGGAGCAGTGGGTAGAGGAGCTCCATGATCGTGATGGGCCGGCCCTCGGCGTAGCGCTTGGCGAAGTCGTCCCGCTCGAGCATCCGGGCCACGGTCGCCTGCGCCGTCATGTGGAGGACGTCCTCCATCGTGAGCCGCTCGAGCCACTCCGAGTTGCGCCGGAGCTCCGTGCGGTCCCGGTCGAGGATCCGCCAGAACTGGTCGAGCAGACGCTCCGCGTACGCGTCCACCTCCTCCTTGGACAGGCGCGGGCGGGTCTCGCTCTTGCCGGAGGGGTCGCCCACGCGCGCCGTGAAGTCGCCCACGATGAGGACCGCCACGTGCCCGAGGTCCTGGAACTGACGCAGCTTGCGCAGCACCACCGCCCACCCGAGGGTGACGGCGGGGGCGGTCGGATCGAGCCCGAGCTTGACGCGCAGCGGCCGCCCGAGCTCCAGCTTCCGCGCGAGACCATCCTCGGGCACGACGGTCGCGACGCCGGCGAGCAGCTGGTCGAGGTCCGCGGGGCCCATGGGCGTCGCGATGCTACCAGCGCTACCAGCCGCCCGTGGGAAGATGGCGGCATGCGGCGGCTGGCGATCCTGCTCTGCGCCCTCGCCCTCCTTCCGACCGGATGCGCCCTCCCGGAGCTCGAGGAGGAGCGGGCCCAGGCCCGCCCGCTGCCGCAGACCTCCTTCCTCTACGCGGCCGACGGCAGCCTGATCACCACCCTCCACGCCGGGGAGGATCGGGTCCTGGTGCGCTGGAAGGACATCCCGGAGGTCATGGTGGACGCCACGGTCGCGATCGAGGACAAGCGGTTCTTCGATCACGCGGGGGTGGACCTCAAGGCCCTGCTCCGCGCGGCCTACGTGGACCTGACCGAGGGGCGGATCGTGCAGGGGGGCTCGACGATCACGCAGCAGCTGGTGAAGAACCTGTACGTGGGAAGCGCCGAGACCCTCACCCGCAAGCTCCAGGAGGCCTACCTGGCCTGGCAGCTCGAGCAGCGGCTCACGAAGGAGCAGATCCTCACCCGCTACCTGAACACCGTGTACTTCGGCAACGGGGCCTACGGCGTGCAGGCGGCGGCCCGGACCTACTTCGGGATCGACGCCCGGGACCTCACCCTCCCCCAGGCGGCGCTCCTCGCAGGGCTCATCCGCGCTCCGGTGGACTACGACCCCATCGCGCATCCGCAACGAGCCTGGCGGCGGCGCGACCACGTGCTCGACGCGATGCTGGAGCAGGGGCTCATCGATCGTGCCGCCCACGACGCCGCCGTGGCCACCCCGATCGAGCTCGTCGATCCCGATGACCGCGACCGTCGCTACCCCGCGCCGTACTTCGTCGACTACGTGAAGGAGTGGTTCCTGTCCAACCCACGGTTCGGTGACAGCGTCGCGGAGCGGTACGACCTGCTGTTCAAGGGCGGGCTGCGGATCTGGACCACCCTCTCGCCCCGGCTGCAGCACCTCGCCGAGCGCGCCGTCCGCGAGGTGCTGCCCTACCGCGGCGACCCCTACGCGGCGCTCACGGCGATCGACCCTCGGACCGGCTACGTCCGCGCCATGGTGGGCGGACGGGACTACTGGAGCGAGGAGGACCCCTTCGCCCGCGTGAACCTCGCGACCGGCGGCAGCACCGGACGGCAGGCCGGCTCGGCCTTCAAGCCGTTCGCCCTCGTCGCCGCGCTCGAGAGCGGCTTCACCCCCTCGTCCCCCCTGAACGGATCCTCCGCGGCCGTCCCGCTCCCGGACGGCACGACCTGGCGCCCCGGCAACGCCGAGGGCAGCGCCTACGGGACGATCAGCCTGGAGCGCGCCACCGTGAACTCCGTGAACGTCGCCTACGTGAACCTCGAGATCGCGCTGGGCGGGGGGGACCCGTGGGAGGGCGCGCGGAAGATCGTCGAGGTGGCCCAGCGCATGGGGATCCGCTGCTGCCGACGCACCACCGAGCCCGACGGGCCCCTCCAGGCGGTGCCCGCGGCCGTCCTCGGCTCGAACGAGGTCAACACCCTCGAGATGGCCTCGGCCTACGGCACGCTCGCCTTCGGCGGGGCCCACGTGCAACCCACGCCCGTGATCCGGATCGAGACCGCGGACGGGCGGGTGCTCTACGAGGCGCCTCGGCGGGCCGTGCAGGTGGTCGACCCGGCCGTGGCCTCGGTGGCCGTGGACGTGCTCGAGAAGGTGGTGCAGTACGGGACGGGGACGGCGGCCCGGCTCTACCGCCCCCAGTTCGGCAAGACCGGCACCGAGGACCTGTACCGCGACGCCTGGTTCGTGGGAGCGGTCCCCCAGCTCGTCGCGGCCGTGTGGGTCGGCTTCCCCCAGGGGCAGATCTCGATGGAGCCCCCCAGGACCCGGATCCGCGTCTACGGGGGGACCTGGCCGGCCCAGATCTGGCACGCGTTCATGTACAACGCGACGCGCCGCCTGCCGGTCCGGGACTTCCCCGAGCCGGAGGGCGGGGTCCGGTACGTGACCGTGCGGATCGACGTCACCCAGGGGTGCCTGGCCAACCCCTACACGCCCCCCGCGAACATCCGCACGGTGCGGTTCATCGCTGGCACCGAGCCCACGGAGGTCTGCACCGAGCCGAGCACCTACCAGTACCTCACGGTTCCCTCGGTGGTGGGGATGCCCTGGGAGGAGGCGGAGCGGGCGCTCGAGGCCGCGGGCTTCCACGTCGCCGTCGAGCCGGTCCTCGCCGACGCCACGCCCGGCACGGTGGTGGCCCAGGACCCCGCCGCCGGGTCTCGGGCGCTGCAGACCTCCACCGTCACGATCTCGGTCGTCGAGGCCGCCTCCCCGTCCCCGTAGGGCGCGCTCGGGACACGAACGGGTCCCCGGCGACGAGGAAGCGCCACGGTCGCTCCGTGCCGTGGTTGATCCCGACCCGGGTGGTCACCTCCACCCGCTCGGGGGGGACGGGCTCCCCCTCGAGGAGCTTCACCGCCCGACCCCGCACGAGGTCCGCGCCGTCGAGCTCGCGGGAGATCCCGAGGGCCTGCGCGAGGCGCCCCGGCCCCGAGCACAGCAGCCTCGGGTCGCTCGTGCCGCGCCGCTCGGCCATCTCCTCGAGCCCCTCGAGCGGCTCCCCCGCCCGGAGCAGCACGGCGGCGCCCTCCCCCCGGGGGCCCGTCACCACGTTCAGGCAGTGGTGCATCCCGTACGTGAAGTACACGTACAGGTGGCCCGGGGGGCCGAACATCGAGCGGTTCCTCGGCGTCGGTCCACGGTAGGAGTGGCTCGCCGGATCGTCCGGCGCGTAGGCCTCCACCTCGACGAGGCGGACGGCGAGGCGCCGGCCGTTCGGCAGGCGCCGCAGGAGCACCCTGCCGAGCAGGTCCCGCGCCACGACCGTCACCTCGCGGTCGTAGAAGGACCGGGGCAGGGGGCGACCGAGCCTCACCGCCCCTTGCGGAGGAACCGGCGCAGGCGCGAGAGCGGCCACGCGTTGATGACCTCGTCCTTCGTGAGCCAGCCGCGCTGCGCCGTCCCCACGCCGTAGCGCATGACGTCGAGGTGGGGCGTGGCGTGGGCGTCCGTGTTCACCGCGAAGCGCACGCCGTAGCGCCGGGCCCAGGCGATGTGCTCGTCCTTGAGGTCGAGGCGGTCCGGGAAGGCGTTGATCTCCAGGGCCGTCCCGGTCCGGGCCGCCGCGCGGAACAGCTCGTCGAGGTCGAGCTCGATCGGCTCGCGCCGGCCGATCAGGCGCGCCGTCGGGTGGCCGATCACGTGGACGTGGGGGTTCTCCATGGCCCGGATGAGCCGCCGGGTCATGACGTCCTTGGGCTGGTTGAAGTGGGAGTGGACCGAGGCCACGCACACGTCGAAGCCCTCGAGGAACTCGCCCGGCCAGTCCACACCGCCCTCGGGATCGATGTTGAGCTCGGAGCCGTGCAGGAGCGTCATCCTCGGGAACCGCGCCTGCAGGGCCCCGAGGCGCTCCCGCTGCTCGAGCATCTTCTCGTCGGTCATCCGCTGCATCGCCAGGTTCGGCGCGTGGTCGGTCACGGCGTAGTAGGCGTAGCCCCGCGCCGCGGCCGCCTCGAGCATCTGCTCGAGCGTGGCCAGGCCGTCGGTGAGGTTCGTGTGCGTGTGGAGGTCGCCCCGGATGTCGCGCTCGTCGATGAGCTCGGGGAGGTTCCCCTCGAGGGCGGCCTCGATCTCGCCCCGATCCTCGCGGAGCGTCGGCGGGATCCACGGGAGGCCGAGCCGCTCGTAGACCTCGTCCTCGGTGCTGGCGACGACGAGCCGGCCGCTGCGGGCGCGGAACAGCCCGTACTCGTTCAGCTTCAGGCCCTTGCGGACGGCGATCTCCCGGACCCGGATGTTGTGTGCCTTGGAGCCGGTGAAGTAGAGCATCGCCGCGCCCCAGACCTCGGGGGGCACCACCCGCAGGTCCACCTGGACCCCCGCCTCCGTCACGACCGAGGACTTCGTGTCCCCCCTGGCCAGGACCTGCCGGACCTCGGGCAGGGAGGTGAAGGCCTCCATCACCGGATCGGGGTCCCGGCTCGCGACGAGCAGGTCCACGTCGCCGATCGTCTCGCACATCCGCCGCAGGGAGCCCGCGTGCGCGATCCGCTCGACCCCCGGCACCCCCCGGAGGCGCTCCTCCAGGCTCTCCGCCAGGTCCATGGCGACCGAGAGCAGGACCCGGCCGCCGGCGCCGCGCATCCGCTCGATCCCCGCCCGGATGTTCTCCGCCGTCTTCGCGCCGAACCCGCGGAGCCCGGCGACCCGTCCCTCGTCGATCGCCCGCAGCAGCTCGTCCACGGAGGCGACCCCGAGCTCCCGGTACAGGGCGATCGCGCGCTTGGGCCCCAGGCCGGGGATCCGGATCATCTCGCGGACGCCGGGGGGGATCTGCGCCCGCAGCTCCTCGAGGGCCGCGATGCTCCCCGTCTGGAGGAACTCGTGGATCTTCTCGCCGATGGAGCGGCCCACGTTCGGGATCTGGAGGATCTGCCGGAGGTCGAACCCGGCGATGTCCGCGGGGTAGCCCCCCACGGCCCGCGCCGCCTTCTCGTAGGCCCGAGCCTTGAAGGGATCCTCGGAGAGGATCGACAGCAGGTCCGCGTACTCCTGGAGCACCGCCTCGACGGCGTCGTTGGCGCGCGGCATGCCGCCTCCTCAGATGGCGCCGAGCAGGAACAGCAGCAGGGCCTTCTGGGTGTGGAGCCGGTTCTCGGCCTGGTCCCAGACGGCCGAGTGGGGGCCGTCGATCACCTCGTCGGTGATCTCCTGGCCCCGGTGGGCCGGGAGGCAGTGCAGCACCGTCACGTCCGGCCTGGCCACGGCGACCTTGTCGGCGTCGAGGGCGTAGGCGGGGAACACGAGCGCCCGCTCCTCCGCCTCGGCCTCCTGCCCCATGCTCGCCCAGACGTCGGTGTACAGCACGTCGGCGTCGCGGCTCGCCTCGATCGGGTCGTGGGTGAGTCGGACGCTGCCGCCCGTGGACCCGGCGATCTCCGTGGCCCGCTGCACCACCTGGGGGATCGGCTCGAAGCCGGGCGGCGTCGCGACCCGGACGTGCATCCCGGCCTTGGCCCCGGCGAGCAGCAGCGAGTGGGTCACGTTGTTGCCGTCGCCGAGGTAGGTGAGGGTCCTCCCCGCGAGGCCCCCCTTGATCTCGCGGATCGTGAGGAGGTCCGCGAGCGCCTGGCAGGGGTGCTCGAAGTCGGAGAGGGCGTTCACCACCGGCACCGTGGCCGCCCGGGCGAGGAGCTCCAACCGCTCCTGCTCGAAGGTGCGCAGGACGATCGCGTCCACGTACCGCGACAGCACCCGGCCCGTGTCCTCGATCGTCTCGCCCCGCCCCAGCTGGAGCTCGGAGGAGGAGAGCGGGATGGGGTGACCGCCGGTGGAGGCCACCGCCACCTCGAAGGAGACCCGGGTCCGCGTGGAGGGCTTCTCGAAGATGAGCGCCACCTGGCGACCGGCCAGCGCCGTCGCGTGATCCTCGGGCTTGGCCTTCACCTCGGCCGAGAGGTCGAGGAGCAGCGCGAGCTCCTCCGGGCTCAGGTCGTCCACGGACAGGTAGTCGCGCTCCATCGCAGCGAGTCTACCGGTCCCCGGACGGGAGCGCAGGCGCTCAGCCCGCGCGGAGCTCCGCGCCGAGCTCCCGCGAGAGGCGCTCGGCGATCCGGGCGACGATGGCGTCGGCCTCCTCGCCCCCGAGGGTGCGGTCCGGCGCCCGGAGGTCCACGGAGAAGGCGAGGCTCCGCTTCCCCGCCGGGAGCGGCGGGCCCTCGAAGACGTCGAAGAGCAGGCAGGTGTCCAGGAGCTCGCCGGCGGCCTCGCGGAGGTGGCGCTCGACGGCGGCGGCGGGCACGGAGGCGTCCACGACGAAGGCGAGGTCCCGGCGGACCGGGGGGAAGCGCGGCACCTCCGCGCCGACGATCCGCACCTGCGCCGCGGCCTCCCGCAGCGGCGGGAGGTCGAGCTCGCCCACGGCGACCCGCCCCACGAGGTCCAGGGATGCGGCGACGCTCGGGTGGAGCTCGCCGAGCACCCCCACCGGCTCGCCCCCGAGGAGCACCGTCGCGGAGCGCCCGGGGTGCAGGGGCCGACCGGGCGCCTCGCCGAGCTCCAGCCGGAGCCCGAGCCCCGCCCCGAGGGTCTCCAGGACACCCTTGGCGTCGAACACGTCGAAGGTCCGGCCGCCGCCGGTCCAGCCCGGGTCGGCCACCCCGGCCAGGGCGAAGGCCGCGCTCGGACGCTCCTCTGGGCGCCCCTGCGCGAGGCGGAAGACCGTGCCCACCTCGAAGAGGGCGACGCCACGGACCTGTCGGTGCAGGTTCCGCCGGACCGCCTTCAGCAGGTTCGGCAGGAGCGAGGTCCGCAGCCACCCCTCCTCGGCCTGCAGGGGGTTCGTGATCCGGATCGCGTCCGCGGCGCCGACGAGGGCGAGGTCCGCGTCGGAGACGAAGGGGACGAGCTGGACCTCGCGCAGCCCGGCCCGGACGAGGAGCGCCCGGACCCGGCGGAGGAACGCCACCGTCCCCGGCATCCCGCCGGCCTGCCGCACCGGCGGGAGCGTGGACCCGACCCGCTCGTACCCCTGGATCCTCACGACCTCCTCGATGAGGTCCACCTCGCGCTCGATGTCCACGCGGTACCCGGGGATCTCGACGTGCACGACCTCGCCCTCCACGCGGCTGGCCATGCCGAGCCGGTCGAAGACCTCCACGGCGTCGGCGGGGGTGACCTCGTAGCCGATGAGCGCGGAGGCGCGGGAGGCGCGCATCGGCACCCAGCGGCGCTCCGGCGCCCGGCCCACGTCCACGGCCCCGGCGAGGACCCGGGCGCCGCACCAGGCCACCATGAGCTCGCACGCGCGGTCCGCTGCCCGGGGAACGGCCTCGGGATCCACCCCGCGCTCGAACCGCATGGACGCCTCGGTCGAGAGCTCGAGCCGGCGACGGGTGCGCTGGATCCCGCCCCGCTCGAAGCTCGCGCTCTCCAGCAGGACGTCCGTGGTGGACTCGGAGATCTCGGCCACCTCCCCGCCCATCACGCCGGCGACCGCGACCGGCCGCTCGAGGTCGCAGATGAGCAGGTCGTCGGCGGTGAGGACCCGCTCGACCCCGTCGAGGGTGACCATCCGCTCCCCCTCCTGTGCCCGTCGCACCACGATCCCCGGGCCCTTGAGCAGGGCGAGGTCGAAGGGGTGCAGGGGTTGCCCGATCTCGAGCATCGCGTAGTTCGTCGCGTCCACCGCGGCGGAGATGGGCCGCATGCCCGCGGCCGTGAGGCGGGCCTGGACGGGGATCGGCGAGGCGGTGTGCCGGACGCCGCGCAGCACACGCGCGAGGTAGCGGGGGCACCGCACGGGGTCCTCGACGCGGACGGTGGCGACGTCCTCCGCCCGCTCGGGGTCCTCCGCGAGGCTCGGCTCGGGGACCGTGAGCGGGGTCCCGGTGGCCGCCGCCACCTCCCGGGCCACCCCGATCACGGACAGGAAGTCCGGGCGGTTCGGGGTGACCTCGATGTCGAGCACGGCGTCGTCGAGCCCGAAGGCCCGCTTCAGGTCGGTCCCCGGCTCGATCCCGGGAGGCAGGATGAGGATGCCCTCGTGGGAGGGGGAGATCCCCAGCTCGTCGGGGGCGCAGAGCATCCCGTTGGAGACGACCCCGCGGATCTCCCGGGCGGCGAGGGGCTCCGGCAGCAGCGGGATGGTGGCCCCCGGGGGGGCGAGGGGCACGAGGTCGCCGGGGGCCATGTTCCGAACCCCCACGACCACCTCGGTCTCGCCCGAGCCCGTGTGGACGCGGGCGATGCAGAGCCGGTCGCTCCGGGGATGGTCGCGCACCTCGAGGACCCGTGCCGCGATCACGCCCCGCAGGCGCTCGAAGGGGCGCTCGATGGCCTCGACCTCGGCGCCCTTGCGCGTGAGCAGCTCCGCGAGCTCCTCGGCGGAGAGCTCGGTGGGACAGAACTCCCGGAGCCAGGAGAGGACGACCCTCACGCGGCCCCCTCGAAGCGCTCGAGGAAGCGGACGTCCCCGTCGTAGAACAGCCGCAGGTCGTTCACGCCGTAGCGGACCATGGCCACGCGCTCCACCCCCATCCCGAAGGCGAAGCCCGTGTAGCGCTCGGCGTCGTACCCGCAGTTCTCGAGGACCTTCGGATGGACCATGCCGGCGCCGAGGAGCTCGATCCATCCGTTGCCGCACACCCTGCAGCCGCTCCCGTCGCAGAGGAAGCACGACACGGCCACCTGGGCCCCCGGCTCGACGAACGGGAAGTAGTCGGGCATCAGGCGGACCCGGCGCTCCGGGCCGAACAGGGCCCGGGCGAACGCCTCGAGCGTGCCCTTGAGATCGGCGAAGGAGATGCCCTCGTCCACCGCCAGGCCCTCGACCTGGTGGAAGACGGAGCCGTGGGTGGCGTCCACCGCCTCGCGCCGGTACACGCGCCCGGGTGCCACGACGTACACGGGGGGACCCTGCCGCTCCATGGTGCGGATCTGCACGGCCGAGGTCTCGGTCCGAAGGAGCAGGCCCGGCACGTCGATGTACAGCGAGTCCTTCATCGTGCGCGCCGGATGGTCCGGGGGGATGTTGAGGGCCTCGAAGTTGTGCCAGTCGTCCTCGATCTCGGGCCCCTCGGCCACCTGGTAGCCCATCCGCATGAAGATCTCGACGATCTCGTCCTGGACGATGGTGAGCGGATGGAGCGAGCCGGGGCGCAGCCGGCGACCGGGCAGCGTGACGTCCACGCGGTCGGTCTGGAGGAGCTCGTCCTCGGCCCGCGCGGCGAGCTCGGCGCGCCGCGCGTCGAGGGCGGCGTCGAGGGCCGCCTTCACCTCGTTGGCCAGCCGGCCGAGCTCCCGCCGGTCCTCCGGCGGCAGGGCCCCGAGGGATCGCTGGACCTCGGACCACGGCGAGCGACGGCCGAGCAGGGCGATCCGCGCCCGCTCCAGCTCCTCCAGGGAGGCGGCCTCGGCGATGGTCCGCAGGCCGCGGTCGCGCTCCTCCTCCAGGGTGCGTCGGGCCTGCTCGGGGTCCATGGTGCCGCGAGTCTAGCAAGCCCCTCCGCCGCCCCCGCCCGCGGCCAGCTCGGACGGCTCGGGGACCTCCAGGACGAAGACGAGCTCCTCGCCCGTCCGCGCGGAGACGCTCCCCCCCATGGCCTCGGCGACGCCCCGGGCCACCCACAGCCCGATCTTGCTCCCGCCCCCGGTGCCGGGGGCCCGGGGCTCGAACAGGGACGCCGCGGCCTCCGGCGCGAGGTCCCCGCCCGCCCGAGCGGCCCGGACCACGAGGCGCCCATCGCGCCTGGACGCCGCGACCCGGATCGGCCCCTTTCGCCCCCACCACACGAGGGCCTCCACGAACGCCTCGAGCACGAGGCGCAGCCGCTCGGGGTCGCAGAACACCTCGAGGTCGGAGCCCTCGAGCTCCACCGGGGGGTGCTCCGGGTCCCGCGAGACCGACGCCGCGATCTGCTCCACGACGGCGCCGACGCGCACGCGCTCGGGCAGCAGGTCCAGGGTGCCCGAGACGAGCCGCGCCGCGTCCACGAGCTGCCGGAGGATGCCGTTCAGCCGATCCGTGTCGTACATGATCCCCCGTAGCATCAGCTCCCGCTGGTCGGGGGTCATCTGGTCCCAGCGGGTGGCGAGCGCGTACCCGAACCCCTTCATCGCCGTGAGGGGGGAGCGGATGTCGTGGGCCGCGGCCGCGATGAGGGTCTCGAGGGCGACCCGTCGCCCCTGCCGGCGTTGCCGCGCCCGCTCGAACAGCGTCACCGAGGCCGCCGCGGCGAGGTTCAGGGACTCCGCCCGCCCGGCGAGGGGGATGCGCGCCGTGACGTCGGCCAGGCGCGCCACCTCCTCCGGCAGCCCCCACGCCTCGTTCCCGAAGAGGAAGGCCGTGGGCCTGGTGAGGTCCTGCTGGTACAGGTCCTCCTCGCCGTCGGCGGCCATCGCCACGACCCGCAGGCCGGCCCGGCGCAGGGACGCCACCGCCTCGGCGGTGTCGGCCTCGCGCACGATGGGCAGGTGGAACAGGGATCCGGCGGAGGCCCTGACGGTCTTCGGGTTGTAGGGGTCCACCGAGGCCGAGGAGAACACGACGGCGTCGGCCCCGGCCCCGTCGGCGGAGCGGACGATCGTCCCCGCGTTGCCGGGGTCGCGCACGGCGTGGAGCATCGCCACGCAGGTGGGGCGGTCGAGCGACCCGAGGTCCACGTCCAGGAAGGTCGCGACGCCGACGAGCCCCTGGGGCGTCACGGTCGCCGAGAGGCGGCGCATGAGGTCCTCGCTCACATGGTGCACCTCGACGCCCTGCTCGGCCGCCAGGCGCGCGAGGGGGTGCCCGGGATCGGTCACGAACAGGGACCGGAGCGTCCCGGGCCGCGCGAGCGCCTCCCGCACCGCCTGAGCCCCCTCCACGAGGAAGGCGCGGTCGCGCTCGCGGAACGCGCGCTTGGACAGGCGCAGCGCCGCTGCGACCTTCGGGTTGCGGACCGACGTGAGCACCCCTGCCTCCCCCGCCCGGGCCCTCGGGCGCCCACATCCTATGCGGGGGACGGGGACGACCGGTGGATGCTCGGCCTACGCCGCGAGGGCGGCCCTGGCGGTCTCCACGAGCTCCGCGAAGGCCTTGGGGTCCCGCACGGCGAGGTCGGCGAGGATCTTCCGGTCGAGTTCGACCCCGGCCTTGCCGAGGCCGTGGATCAGCTGCGAGTACGACAGGCCCTGCTGGCGGGCGGCCGCGCCGATCCGGGCGATCCACAGGCGCCGGAACTGGCCCTTGCGGTCCCGGCGGTCCCGGTACGCGTACATGCCCGAGTGCATGACCTGCTCCTTGGCCACCTTGAAGCGGCGGGAGCGGGCCCCCACGTACCCCTTGGCCTTGGCGAGGATCTCGCGGCGCTTCTTCCGGGCGTGGACGGAACGCTTGACCCTGGTCATCGTGTCCCCTACTTCCCCAGGAGCCGCCGGATCACCTTGCGCTCGGCCGTGACCTCGGCCATGCCCTCGATGCGGCGCCTGCGGCTCCCGCTCTTCTTCGTCAGCATGTGGTTCCCGGTCGCCTTGCGGTGCAGCACCTTGCCGGTCCGCGTGATGCGGAACCGCTTCGCCGTCGACCGGTGGGTCTTCATCTTCGGCATGCTCACCCCTGCGCTTCCTGCGCTTGCTCGCGC
>FWPV01005623.1_pt1 | contig 24854 bp, 20 predicted proteins | sample 2228371 | NCBI WGS metagenome assembly FWPV01 (sample SAMEA103939776, study PRJEB20133) | metagenome | reverse complement strand
AACGCGCCGGCGTTAACAGGCACGCGCGGACATGTTCCAGGTAATCACGGGTCAAAACAGCATCGAAAAACTCAATATTCAGATCACGTTGGATGACTTCGATACCCTGCGCCCGCAAATAGGCCGTCAGTGTCGGCAAAGCCAAATGCGGCATCGTCGGCACCCAGTGTGGGGGGAACAAAAGCAGGCTTTTCATCCATCACCTGTCAGAGATCAATCCAGCGGCACACCACCCGCGACGCCGGCCCGAAAAGGCATCAGCCCTATACTCAGCTGCCGTTGGACAAACGGACCTTGTCTCAGAATCATTTCGTCGCACGCCGGACTACGATGCGGCTTTTCCCAAGACGCCGACCAGTTGTAGTTCCTCGGCACGGTGGCAGCTCACAAAGTGCTCCGGCTCCAATTCACGCAGCAGCGGTTCTTCTACCTTACAACGCTCCACTGCATATTGACAGCGCGGATGGAAGTAGCAGCCCTTGGGCGGATTTGCCGGATCGGCAACATCCCCCGGTAAAACGATGGATTCTGTCCGTATACGTGGATCGGGTTTCGGCACGGCCGATAATAACGCCTCGGTGTAGGGATGCAATGGATGGTAAAACAGCACCTCTGTCGTCGCGCTCTCCACCAGCTTGCCGACGTACATCACCGCCACGCGGTCGCTGATATGTTCCACTACACTCAAGTCGTGCGATACGAACAGATAAGTCAAGCCGAATTGCTCCTGCAGGTCTTGCAACAAGTTCAACGTTTGTGCCTGGATCGAGACATCCAATGCCGAGACCGGTTCGTCGCACACTACCAATTGCGGATTCAACGCCAGGGCGCGCGCCACGCCGATCCGTTGACGTTGACCACCGCTAAAGGCATGCGGATAGCGCGTCATATACTCCGGACGCAAGCCTACGACGCGGAGCAGTTCCGCGACGCGATCTTGAAGTTCCTTGCCTTTGGCCACCTTATTCACCAGCAACGGCTCGCCCACAATCTGTAAGAGTGTCATGCGAGGGTTCAAGGAGGAGTAAGGGTCCTGAAAGATCATCTGCATGTTCTGACGCAGTAACCGCAATTGGTTTCTATCGAGATCCGGTACATTGACACGCCCCATGCGCCGATCGTTGAACCAGATCTCTCCGGCAGTCGGCTCGTAGGCGCGCAGGATTAACCGTCCGGTTGTCGTCTTCCCACAGCCGCTTTCCCCCACCAGGCCCAAGGTTTCCCGCTCACGGATAAAGAAGCTGACGTCATCAACCGCTTTCACATGCCCGACAACTTTCGAGACCAAAAAGCCCTTCTGGATAGGGAAATGCTTCTTGAGGTTTTTGACTTCAAGTAAGATTGGATTCTTTGCGGAGGTCGTAGCATTCATCACTTCAGCCATAATCATTGTCCTCAGATGATTGTTTATGAAATAGCTATCCGACAGGATAGAGATGACAGCGGACCTTATGGCCTGGCGTGATTTCAACGATCGGCGGCTCTTGAAGATCACACACGCCCGCTATCATATCGGCACAGCGCGGATGGAATCGGCATCCCTTCGGCAGCGCATACGGATCCGGCACCATGCCGCGGATGGAGGCTAAGCGGCGCTTCTCACGAGTCTTCTGCCCCAGCCGAGGAATGGACTGTAACAACGCGCGCGTGTACGGATGCAGGGGTTGATAAAACAAGGTATCCACATCTGCCTGCTCGACCACTTTCCCCATATACATAACGACTACATTCTCCGTCATCTGCGCGACAACCCCTAAGTTGTGAGTAATATACATAATCGCCATCTGCAGATCATCCTGTAATTGCCGCATCAACCGCAGAATCTGCGCCTCGGTGGTCACATCCAGGGCCGTGGTCGGCTCATCGGCGATCAATAAACTGGGATGACAAGACAAAGCCATCGCAATCATAGCCCTTTGGCGCATGCCCCCGCTCAACTGGTGGGCATATTGATCAACCGTCCGATGCGGCAACGGCATCCCAACCCGTCTGAGCATATCAATCGCCAGCTTCCGTGCTGCCTCTTGACCGAGGCCCTGATGAAGCTGAATGGCCTCCATAATCTGATTGCCGATCGTATGCACGGGACTCAGTGAAGTCATCGGCTCTTGAAATACCATGGCGATTTCCGCACCACGAATATTGCACATGACATCGCTCTGGGGAGGGAGTTTTACCAAATCAAGGGTTTCGACTTGATCGCCTCTACGGCGGTGATACAAGATTTCCCCTTCCACCGTCTTGCCCGGTTTGGGAACAATATTCAGGATCGAGCGCGCCGTCACACTTTTCCCACAACCGCTTTCGCCGACCACGCCCAGGGTTTCTCCGCGCCGGATCACAAAATCCGCCCCATCCACCGCGCGCACCGTTCCTTCGTCCAAAAAGAAATAGGTTTTCAAATTCTTTACTTCCAGGAGTAATTCTCTGTTATCTGTCACGGTTGTTCTCCTAGTTTAGTCACGTATCATGAGGCAGGTAGTCGTTAGTCTGGTAGCCAGAACTTGCACTTAGCGGTCAACGCTCGGCGTACACCAGATGGCTATGCAACTATACGACTATGCGACTTTCACCTATGCGCCTATACGACTTTCAGCTATAGACTACCTCGCATACGGATCCGCTGCGTCGCGCAAACCATCTCCCAGGAAATTGTAGGCAAAGACGGTTAGGATCACGGCGAGCGCCGGGGCAAACAATAGCCATGGGGCCTGAGCCAGCGAACGGACGTTCTGGGCCTCCTGCAATAACACGCCCCAACTGATGGCCGGCGCGCGTAGTCCCAGCCCAAGATAACTCAAGCCGGTCTCACCCAAAATCTGGCCGGGAATGGAGAGCGTCAAACTGGCAATGATGTGACTCAAGAACGAAGGCACCATATGGCGCAAGATAATGCGCATTTCACTCGAGCCACACAGGCGCGCCGCCAGCACGAAATCGTCCTGCCGCAAGGACAGAAAACGCCCTCGCACCACCCGCGCCATCCCTGTCCAGCCCACGAGCGAGAGAATAATCGTGATCCCGAAGTACACTTTCACCACCGGCCAGTCGGCCGGCAAGGCCGCACTGAGTGCCATCCACAGGGGGATTGTAGGAATCGTACGGATAAACTCAATGACCCGTTGAATCACCGTGTCAACGCGCCCGCCATAGTAGCCGGAAATTCCCCCTAACACGATACCCAGCGCCAGACTCAGAAACACGCCTATTACACCGATCGAAAGCGAGAGACGCGCGCCATAACAGAGGCGCGAGAATAGGTCGCGTCCCATACGGTCGGCACCAAAGAGGAAGATCCCCTGATCCTTGACTTCAGGGGACAATCCAAATAGGTGCACCTGAGTCTCCCAGATCCCCCATAGTTTGTAAGGCTCACCTTTCACCAAGAAACGAATGGGGTATATGATTTCAGGATTCTCGGTGTAAATGTCTCGCAGAGTTTCCAGGTCTTTTGAACGGTCACGATGGTAAATGAAAGGGGCCCGCAGCTTACCTGTCGAATCAAAAATACGCACAGGGGTCGGCGGCGCCAACTTATAGCGAATAAAGTATGCTTCAGGATTGTAAGGAGCGACGAATTCACAAAAGATGCCGATCAGGTAAAATATGATCAGAATGACGGCCCCCACAAGCGCCATTTTATGCTTGCGGAATTTCCACCACATCAATTTCCATTGACCGGCAACGTAGAGCCGCTCTTCCTCGGTAGTACCTCCGGCTACCTCTTCTATCTCCGACGGCACGCTGACTTCTGTCGGCATAGCAGACTCCACCACCTCGGCGTTCATTTTCCGGTTTCGCGATCCCGTAGTCGTCATCTTAGCCCTCCATCCGGATGCGGGGATCAACCCACGCCAATAACACATCGGACACCAATGTACCGATGACGGTTAGGACACTCAACAAGAACAAAAAGCTACCGGCCAGGTACATATCTTGAGAGCGTAAAGCCCGCAGCATCATCGGCCCGTTCGTTTGCAAACTGAGGACCACAGCAATCAGCGTTTTACCGGAAACCAGGCTCGCCAACGTCCAGCCGACGGTGCTAAAGAAAGGATTCATGGCCACCCGCACGGGATATTTCCACACCAATTTGTGCTCCCGCAAACCTTTGGCCCGCGCGGTCTCGACATAGGGTTTGTTCAATTCATCCAACACATTGGCACGCGTCGTGCGAATACTGCCGGCCGTGCTTTCAAAGGCAATCACGATGACGGGAATCCATAGATGTTTCAGCATATCCACAAATTTATCCCAGCTCCACGGGGCAAGGATATATTCTTCAGAAAACAATCCGCCAACGTTCAATCCAAACTGCCGCATGGCAACCCACATAATCACCATGGCCAACATGAACCCCGGCGTGCCGGCTCCGATAAAGCTAAAGGCCGAGAAAATATAGTCGGGAATCGAGTATTGATGGGTAGCCGAGAACACCCCTACCGGAATGGCAATGAACCAACTCACACAGATCGAGATCAGCGATAGAAACACCGTCAGCGCCATACGTTCCCAAATCAGCTCTTTCACCGGTTTGCGCCACTCCATTGACTGTCCCCAGTCACCGCGCAGAATAATACCGGACATCCACTTATAATACTGCACGTAAACCGGCTGTCCAAGCCCATAGCGCTCCCGCAGTGACTCAAGTTCGGCCTCATCCACCGCATCGCCGGTCTGACGCAATGTCGCCGCATACGATGTTAAGTAATCGCCGGGGGGAAGCTGAATGATGACGAAAGAAAGCATGGAGATAACAATCAAGGTGGGGATCATCATGCCAATACGGCGGAGAATGTAACCTAACATGCTGCACCTCTATCTTACAGGGTAAAGAGTAAGGAGTAAGGAGTAAAGAGTAAAGAGTAAAGAGTAAAGAGTAAAGAGTAAAGAGTAAAGAGTAAGGAGTAAGAAATAAGGAGAGAAGTAAGGAGTAGGAAATAATCGCCTTGACGATGCGCCTACCTCCCATTCCCGGCTCCCCACTCTATCAAATGGAGGGCAGACCCTCAAAGGGGTCCACCCTCCAAATCCACCGTGTAAAGAACTAAGCAGTGTGTTTCTCCGGCTCGTCCCAGAAGAAGGATTCGGACTGCAGGAATTGCTCGTCGCCGGTGGTGTCATCGTTCGGGTAACCAGCGAGAACGTTCTTGAAGCCATTCTTAGCAATGGTCGGCGCGGGCATCTCGCCCAAGATGCCGATCATCGGCAGTTCCTCAGCCCAAATATCAAGGATTTTCTCGAAGAGCTTGTTCTGCTTGGCCTGGTCGGGTTCCAGCGAGACTTCGTTGTCCCAAATATCCCAGATCTTGTAGATGAAGTGTCCCTCAGGCGGTTTGACGGCATTGGCGTCCTCAGGATTGTTGTAGTAGAAGCCATAGCCGGGGCACCAGGGCCGGTCAGGCTGCACGCCACGGAAGATGATGGCGCCTGGCACCAGCGGGAGGACCGTGCGATCGCCGCCCCAGTAAGCCGCCTCGATCTCGTTGGCGCTGTAGTGCTGCGTGTACAGAGAGCGTTCAAAATACTTATAGGTGGCCTTGATGCCAACGGCCTCCAGGTATTTGCAGACCAGTTGCACGGAGTCTTCTTCCGGCGTGCCTGCGTCGGCCGTCCCTTCGATGATGAAGCTGATAGGAGTCTTGCCATCTTTATGCAGGCGGATACCATCGGGCCCCTTCTTGTCGTAGCCGGCAGCATCCAACAGTTTGTTAGCCTTGGCAGGATCATACTCGATGTAGGCATTGCTGAGCTTGGGATAGTAGTTAGGTGACATGGGGAGCGGGCTGTATTGGCGGGGTTTCAGCATGCCGTTCCAAACCAGCTCATTGATTTCTTCACGGTTGATAGCATGGGAGATAGCAATACGCACATCGCGGGTATTGAAGAACTCACTGAGCAGCGGGTTCTTGCAGGAGAGGTTGAGTTGTAAAGCCTGGTGTCCGGCGGAGACGCCCAGGAGAACACGGTAGTCGCCGTTCTTTTCATTCTCCTTGTACAGCGTATAGTTGCCAAAGCTGAGGTGGCGGGCCTGATAGTCAATCTCGCCGTTGATGACCCACATGTTGAGCATCTCGGTGTTCTCGAACAAGCGGTGGGTGACAGTGTCAATGTAAGGGACTTGATTGCCTTCGGGGTCGGTGGCATAGTAATAGGGGTTGCGCTCCATCACAAAACGCTCTTCGGCCAATGATCCCTTCAACAGCCACGGCGTAATCTGCGGGCGATCCGGGTTCAAGTCAAAACGGTTGCGGTTGTCGTTGAAGTAAGCGACCCAACTGTCGGCGCCGGCCTCTTTGACTTTGGCCTCCAGAGCGGCTTTATCTTCCACCAGGTCCATGTGCCACTGCTTCATATAGTGCCCCGGCGTTAGCCAGCCGTTGATACTGCGCGTACCACCGCCTTCGTAGAACAGCATCGGCTTGGGGAGGGGGAACTTGAACACCACGGTGTAATCGTCCGGGAATTCCATGTCGCAGATCAACCACTTACCATCTTTGTCACGCACGGCGTGTGACTGGGGTGGAGTCTTGGTCAGTTCCTTGTTTTTGACCTGATATTCGTAGAACCATTTGAAGTTTTCACTGGTGAGCGGCGTTCCATCGGAGAACTTGACGCCCTTGCGCAGGTGGAATGTCCAGGTCTTGGTGTCCGGCGAGACTTCCCAACTCTCCAGCAGTTTAGGCTTCATCATCAAGTTTCTATCAAACCAGGCCAACGTCCGGTCGTTGAGCTTGGTGGGCCCCCAGCGGTCAGAGACCCCGTTGAAACCGCGCCGCCAGTTGCCGCCGTATTTACCAATACTTTCGGCAACATCCACGATGTAGGGATTTATCGGCAAACGCTCTTCTACCGGAGGCAATTGACCGGCTTTGACCAATTTCTCCAACATGGGCGCCTCTTTGAAACGAGGAGCCGGTGTCGCGGTCGGTTCAGGGGCTTTGGTAGTTTCCGGTTTCGGAGCAGCCGTAGGAGTGGGTTTCTTGCAGGCGGTGAGGGCTACACCAGCCGTCGCCAATGCCGAAACCCGGAGAAACTCACGTCGCGTCAGGGTACGTTTTTCATCCATTTGAATCAACCTCCTTGTTCGTATTATGTTTGATTATATAGCGAAAACCGGATTATGTGGAATTTTCAAATTATGGCTCGGCTATCGTCGTAACACCTCCTTCTCTAAAAATAATCACAGAGATTACAGAGTCACAAAGAAATTAAAAATTCCGCGTTCTCTGTATGCTCTGGTCTGGTCTGAAAATAAACCGGTTGTTAGATGACCGCTTCATTTCCCATGGTGCTCCACAGGAACATTCCGATAGGCAACTGCCCCATTGGTGAAGCATTTACTATGTTGTCGGCATTGTGAGCGGTAACGTGAGCGCTCACGACCCAATATCATTATAATCACGAGTGGTTTGTTTGTCAAACGGTATTTATCAAGTTGCTAAGTGAATGATAAATGGGGAATAAGGAATGGCAAAGGTTAGATAGTATCAGTAGTGCGAACAATGCTCCGAGGGGATCGTCAGATCCCCGTTCCAATTCCAAATTTCGTACACGGATTTCGCGGAATACACGGATTTTTATTTTTATCCGTGGAATCCGCGCTGATCCGTGTACGACCGGCGTTTAAGTGTGCAACTGCCCATTCGAGCACGTATAATTTTAGAAAAGTGCGTAAATCCTGCAGTCTTTTACGCACTTTCTGAGAGATCACAGAGACCGTTGCCATTCGCGTCTCTGTAACGATGGCAGCGTCCTGGATAGGGATCGTTGATCCTGCCATAGGGGCAACGAACCATCCCGCGTGGCGCCGAGGGCGTCGTCGTAGGTACGGCGGTGGGGGTCACGGTTGGCACAAGGGGTGCCGGCGTAGACGGTTCATCGGTCGTCATGAGGGCGACGGATGGCACTTCCTCGACCGGCGCCTCGGCAATCGGTGATCTTGGGTCGGCAACCGCGCCGGCCGTTGAATCGGCATCCGAGTGTTCCGGGGTTCCCCGATCTTTGTTGATGCTCGCCAGCAGGATGATGCATGCCGCACTGAATCCGAGAAGCAGGAAATGACGCCGGCTTATTTTGTGGCTATGTGTTTCTCGTTTGCAGGTCAGCGGTACAAACGCCAAAGACGGCGGCGTACAGACCTGTTTGGAGCCTAGCAGGTTGCGCAACGCGCTCACCTGACATTTGATCGCGTTTTTAATCCACGTCCAATGCAACACCAACTTCACGATAAGCAGTCCCAGGGTCACATACGAGGTCCAGCTATGAATCACCGCCAGCCGGTGGAAGTATCCTCCCTGCACTCTGAAAAACGGCAAAGCTACCCGCGAGATCAATACGCCGCTAAGAGTAATGACCGTAAAAGCACCCAGCAGGAGCAGGTCGAGCAGGTAATAGACGCGGAGCTTGAGCGGTAATTTTGCAAAAAAGCGACAGGTCACGCTCACGATCCAACGCCAGTGCAATATGGCATGCAGCACCAATCCCCCTCCTAGCGCCAAGCCTAGCCATTCGTGGAAGGCTATGCCGGTCACAAATGGCTTCATGGCAATGAGGAATGCTGCCATCAATACGATGTCCACATACAGATCAAGACTTACACGACGATTTTTATTTTTCGACATTTCAACACCTCACTTTACCCTTGTGGTTCACATTATTTATTCACCCGAATTTGTCCAACGACAGTTATAACATACCACGAGTTGCTGAGAATACAGCAAGAGGATCCTAAGAAAATCCTGAGATAATGAAAGCAACCTCGTCGCTCTTATATCAGACGAGGTTGCTTCCGTTAAGGAGGAGTCTATTTCAAGTATCTCGCGTCTGTCCGCGCTTAAGCGTCGCCGTCACTCACCGGATTGGTTTTGTAGGGGCGACGGAAACCACCCGTCCCCCAAGAGCCACCTTCACCACGAGGTTGCATACCCGGGCATCCCCCACGACCGCGACCGTGCCCACGGCCTTCAAAGGGCATCATCGGGCCAAAACCAAAGCCATCTTTTGCCATTGCGTCAGCCTGTTGCTGGGTGATAACGCCATCCTTCACAGCTTGCGCGAGGGCCTCGTTGTAAGCTGCTTGCAGTTTTTCGCGCACGGTCGCCGCATCCAACCCCTTCTCGCGCATCAGCGTAGACAGGGTCTTGCCCTCGGCATAGGCTGCCTGGAGATCTTCAAGGGACATGCCCAGGGCCTTGGCCAGAAGCGTATCACGGTCCAGATAACTCTTCAGGTTCTTGTGGGCCAGCATTGCATCGGCTTGTTCCTGCGTGATAAGCCCCTTGGCGACGGCTTGTTCAAGAGCAGCCTGGTTGGCCGCTTCACGCGCAGCTTGAAGTTTATCCACCGTGATACCCAGCGCTTGCGCCAGGAGTGCGTTTTCGTCAATGTCACTGTCGGCAACACCCTTCGGGCCTCGGCCGAAGATGCCGAAGCCGCCACGACGGCCGAAACCACCCCACACCTTCATCTCGTCAGCCTGTTCTTGCGTGATCAGCCCTTCTGCGACGGCTTGATCAAGGGCCGCATCGCGGGCAGTTTGATAGGCGGCCTTTAGCTGGTCAACGGTGATCCCCAACGCATCGGCAAGCAATTGCTGGTAGTCAATTTCGTCCCCTTTCCAGCCGAAGACCCCCCACCCGCCCCCATGGTTGAGGTATCCCTCTCCCAGTAGGCCGGGCATGACCGCTTGGGTTACCGTCTGCACGTTAGCTGCCGCACGGGCCGTCGTCGGCGTCCCTATAAGCCAAACGCCGGCGATCAGCGTCACCAATACAATGCTCCCTAAAATTAATATTTTTTGCTTCCTTATCTTCAACATTATTGTAACCTCCTCAAAGTTAATTATGGTAAAACTGGAATTGTTTCCATAGGCCATCGTTTTGCGGCCTTGCCGTTCAGTAACTTCATGCTAACCGATATTTGCACATTTGTTGTTTTCATTTTTCAATAACCATCACCTCCCCGTCTATGTTCTTCTGTCACTCCTTGTTCTTTGTCTTCTATGCCCTTAGTGTAGCATTTTTACCTGAAAATCATCTGAGAAATCTATGAGAATCGCCTAAGAAATAGCAAGGGGCATCATGGGAGAAGAGCTTTTTGTCAACGGCTTTCTGTCAACGGCTTTTTGTCAACGGATTGAACGGATTTGAACGGATTAAAGAATGAGTTTTATGGCTATGAATTGAAAAGAGGAGGAGGGCCATAGATGATTAAAGAGGCATTTTTTGTCACGATTGAACGGACTTTGTACTGGTCAAGATGATTCTGCAATGAACGTTCAAGAATTGTACACGGATTTGACGGATTCTATGGATTTTTTAAGGAAAAAATCCGTGCTTTCCGTGTTCATCCGTGTACCAAGATTGTAACATGCTTCTGACTACTACAGACTTAAACGGATTTTTTCTTGTTTGCATCCATGAAATCCGCGTCGCTCCGTGTACTTTGGAGTTGGCGGTGAAATCTTGCCCTGTGGGTAAAGGATTTGCACCCTCAAGGATTTCAGTATGCGGTCAGTATATAACCCGAGTTGCTCCCTCTCTTATATATCAATCCTCGGTGGCGCAGGGCAGCGTGAACCAGAATGAACAGCCCTCGCCGGGCAGACCTGTGCTTTCAACCCCCACTTGTCCACCGAGTTTTTGAACAATACGTTGCACAATCGACAACCCCAGACCATGCCCTTCAGCTTTTTCTTGATGGAAGCGCGTAAACGGCGTGAAAACCCGGGTCTGTTCTTCACAGGTGAGGCCGGGGCCGTTGTCGCGCACCCAAAAAGTGATAAAGGAGGGAGAATCGGCAGGGGAGGCATCAGAAGTTGCCGTGGAGGAGGCGGAATCGGGGAGAGTGTATCCTACCTCAACCCGCGGTGGAATATGAGCAGCCACATCGCCACCATATTTGAGCGCGTTGCCGACATAGTTTGCCCATACAGCCTCAACCCATGCGGCATGCCCCTTCACCAAAGGCCACGTGTCCGGCACAATGATGTCAGCATGGGTCTCCTGAATTTGAAGTTCAAGACGCTGCAAGACCCCGTTCATGATCGCCCCCATGTCCAATGTAACGAATGGCACGGCATCCGTCTGGCGAACGTTGGCGAACAGTAATAACTCGTCAATAATATCACGCATCTTGTAGCCAATCGTGGTGATACGGCTCAAGTTTTCGGCGATCTTCTCGGCTTCCATGCGCGTAAAGCGTGCTTCGAGTAGGCTGCTAAAGCCGATGATGATGCTCAGCGGGTTCTTCAGGTCATGGGCAACCGTGTGGGCAAAAGCATTGAGGTCCGCGTTGCTGGCTTCCAATTCCAGGTTGGCAGTGCGCAATTCCTGATTGGCAGCCTTCAACTGACGTTGCAACGCATAGAGGGTGAGGTGGGTCTTCACCCGCGCCAGCACTTCTTCGATCTGAAAAGGCTTGGTGATGTAATCCACGCCGCCTAGCGTGAATGCTTTGATCTTATCTTCGGTCTGGTCCAGCGCGCTGATGAAAATGATGGGAATATCGCAGGTCAGCGGATCCTCTTTGAGAAGGGCACAGACCTCATAGCCGTTCATGCCGGGCATGTTAATATCCAGCAAGATCAGATCGGGAGGCGCAGCACGCGCAGCCATCAGAGCGAGCTTGCCGTTGGGCGCCGGGCGGACCTTATAACCTTGTTCGCTCAGCATGCCGGCCAGCAAACGTAAATTGGCGGGCGTGTCGTCAACCACCAAGATATTTCCACCGATGGGGTTATCCAGAGTATGGGAAGCTGTGTCCACGCTGAAGCTCCTTATTGTCGAGTAGGCGAGTGGGCGGCTAGGTGAGGAGTTGGGTAATTTTTTCGTATTCGAAGTTATGAACCCACTGCGTTAATGTGTCGGCCAGCCTCGGTACGCGCGGACGGATGAGGGCAATGAGCGCCGCTAAGCGATCGGTGTCCAGGGCAACGGTGGCCTGGTGCAAATCGGCGATCCAGGTTGCCGGCAGGGTTGCCACGGCCATCCGCAGCCATTCCGCCGAGGTGATATCCTCGTCCACGATGCCGGCTTCTGTCTGAGCGGCGCGCACATCCCCATTCCCCGCTGTTTCGTAGAGAAAACGCACGCCCAGGTGACGGGACAGGATATCCAAAACCTCATGTTCACGGAAAGGCTTGCGCACGAAATCATCACAGCCGGCTTCGAGAATGGCATTGCGATCTTCCTCAAATGCACTGGCGGTAAGAGCAATCACAAGTGCCGTGCGTCCCATCGCTCTGGCACGCGCTTTGATCTGACGGGTGGCTGTATAACCATCCATCACCGGCATCCGCATGTCCATCCAGATCAAATGGGGTTGCCAACGTTCCCACAGCTCGATGCCCTCTTGGCCGTTGACCGCACATTGCACCGCAAAGCCTAACGGTTCCAACAATTTGTAAAGTACCTCACGATTAGCGGCCTGATCTTCGACAATCAGCAGGCGATAGGGGCCACCATCGGGAGCATATTGGTCAGGAGCCAGGCCGATCACACGTCGGCGCCCGTGATCGGTGGGCTGGGCCACGTCTTCGGCGCGGGCCAGTTTGACCGGAATCCGCACGCGAAAGATACTCCCCTCCCCCACAACACTGTGGACGGTGAGTTCACCCTGCATCAAGGTGACAAATTGGCGGCTAATGGGCAACCCCAGCCCCGTCCCCTCCTGGGACTTTTGGCCGCTGGCAGTCTGGACGAAAGGATCGAAGACAAGCCGCATCTCCTCTGGGGCAATGCCGGGGCCGGTGTCTTCCACCTCGAAAAGTAGATAGCAGTCGGTAGACGGTAAACGGGATAGGTCCGCCTGCCCCTGCCTACTGGCAACGCGCAGCGTGACCCCACCCTCTTCGGTGAATTTCACGGCGTTGCTGAGCAGGTTCATCAAGACCTGGCGCAGTTTACTTTCATCGGCGTAGATATAGCGGGGCACATCAGAGGCAATATCGAGCACCAGGCTTAATCCCTTATCGGCGGCACGGAGGGCGAACATTTCCTTCAACCCGACGAGCTGATAGTGAAGGTCGAAGGCGTTCTCCTGCAAACTCAGGCGTCCCGACTCGATCTTGGACATCGTCAACACGTCGTTGATCAATCCCAACAGGTGTTCGCCGCTGCGTTCGATGGTGGCCAAATAATCGCGTTGGGTAGGTGTGACCTGTGGATCACGCGCCATCAATTGGGAGTAGCCCAGGATCGCATTGAGCGGTGTGCGCAACTCGTGGCTCATATTGGCCAGGAAAGCACTTTTAGCCCGGTTGGCGGCTTCGGCGGCTTCCTTCGCCGCCGCCAACTCCGCAGTACGCTCCATTACGCGCTGTTCAAGCAAAGCATAGGAGTCGCGCAGACGTGCCGCCATCAGGTTAAACTGCGTCGCCAATTCCTCGATTTCATCGCCGGTGGATACGACGATGGTTTGATTGAAATCGCAGGTCGCCACTTCTTGGGCTGCCGCGGTCAGCTTTTCAATCGGGCTGGTCACATGTTTGATGCCGCTGGCAATCATGATTGCCGGTGCCACCACCCCGGCCAACAAGAGCAGAATCAGTACCGGTTGAAAAGTGCGCATGCCACGGGCAAGAGTGCGCCAATCATCCTCCAAAATCAACCCCCAATTCGTGTGCGGGATGGCGGCAAAGCTGGAGATGGTCTCGTGCCCCGTAACATTCTGAACTCGCACCGCGTTGGCCTCACCACTCAGCACCAATTTCACCACCAACTGCGAGGAAAAATCGTCCCCTATATAGTCGGTATCGGAATGGTAGACAACCCGCCCCCGGCTATCAACCAGGTAGACGCTGGCACTGCTATCCAATTGCAGCACTTGCATGATGGCATCACTATAGCGGTTCTGCTTGCCGGCTCTCCAGGGCATCAGTTCCACGCTCACGCCTTGCAGCTCACCGTTCACTATGACCGGGACGGCGCTGGCAATGAATTCCGTCTTCATCTCCGAACCGCTCACAATGTCCGAGATGAACGGTTCCTCCAACGCCAACACGGCCTCGACATAATCGCGCTTCGACCAATCCTTTCCCAGCAACTCAGGACGTTCAGGGACGGTATTGACGACAACGCCGGAAGCGTCCAGAAACACCAGCAGCATGTCTGCAGGCAGATCGATCACCCTCACCGTGGATTCATCGCCGCTCTCAATGGCTGGCGGTAATGGAAGGATGGTTCTCTGATCGAAGAAAGCCTGAGCACGATTTTCCTCGATCAACAGCGCACCTAACTGATGAGCCATCAAACGGGCCAATTCACGGTCACGCCGGACAAGCAATGTCGTCATCACCTGGTTATAGGTGATTAATGTGACAACCCCTACTGCAATCTGCACGATAATGACCGGCAAGACGGCCATCGTCAAAATTTTGAAACGCAGGCTTGTGCGCAGCCGTGGTTCAGAACGTAACCCGTTTTTCATCATAATCCTGACTCTCCTGAAATAGAGCAAAGTCCGATCGCCACCTCAATTCGGCTGTTCCTCAAGGACAACGGGGACTACCTGTTCACGCCCATCGCGCAGAATGCTGATCTGCACAGTCATGCCGATAGTACACTGGGTTTCAAGGTAAATCGTCCATGTTTTCAGATCGGCGACCGGCTGGCCGTTAATGGCGGTGATGATGTCACCGCCAACAGGCACCTGATAGCGTCCCATCCTCACAATCCGCGTGCCACCGCGAATGCCCGCCATATCGGCCGGCCCACCTCGCTTCACTTCCAACACCAACAGGCCGGACTCCACGGGGATATTCATCCCCGCCTTACGGAACCAATCGCTGACCGACGGCGTCAAGGCCACCATATTCGCCCCGATCCAGGGATGAGGATAATAACCCCGCGCAATCAGTTCCACCACCACGCGCCGCACGGTATCTGCCGAGACGGCAAAGCCAATCCCTGCCGATGCACCACTGGGGCTGACAATCTGTGAATTGACACCGACAACATCGCCGTTGAGGTCGAGCAGCGGACCGCCGGAGTTGCCGGGGTTGATGGCGGCATCCGTTTGAATCGCTTCGCCGATAAAGCCTTCTTCGCTTTCAATCACCCGTCCCAGCGCGCTGATCACGCCGGTCGTCAACGTTTGCTGCAGGCCAAAAGGATTACCGATCGCCAGGACAAACTGGCCGACCTCCAGCGCAGAGGAATTTCCCAATGTTAGCGGCGCCGGCAAGTCCGCGCCGGCATCAACCTGAATGATAGCCAAGTCATTCTGTACATCGGCGCCGATCACTTGTGCCGCATAAACCTTGCCGGTGCTGAAGGTGACCAGGAGTTCTTCGGCATTTTCGATCACGTGATAGTTGGTAATGATGTGGCCTTCCGTGTCGTAAACAAAGCCGGAACCGCTTCCTTCCTGAGGAATCGCTTGCCCGAATATGCTGTAGGCGTAGCTGCGGTTGGTGATGTTGACCACCGAGGGAGCGGCCGCTTTGTAGACGGCGATGACCCGTGATTGTAAAGCCAGCACGGCCATACTTTCATCCCCGACGGTCGTAGACGGAGGAATAGCAAGGGACGGCAAGGGTGTCGATGTTGGCAGAACCGGCGTCACGGTAGGCGTTGTCGTCGGCGTTACGAGGATAGGACCTGTGAGACCACATCCCAAAGTGCTCATCAGCAGCAGGCCGATCACACTGCTGCGCAACACCATCCTTCTAGGGAGCACGTTTGTTTTCATGTTTCATTTTCCTTACAACTGTATAAGTGTTCGCCATGATAAACCATAAATCGCAGTTATCAAATCCCATAATAGGCCGGCCAAATTTTTCAACCTGTGCAATAGAAAAAACTCGGTCAGCAGACAACATGAACTACGTTCTCCATCAGTGATGAAAATTTTCCGGCAGGAGGGCTATTTTCGTCAACGGACTGAACGGATTTTTTTTCTTTCCAATTCGTAACTTCACGGCACGAACCACAAAGGACACAAAGTGCCCAGACGAAAAATGCGTGTCCGGCGGGGCTATAGCACAGGGCGATATGATTGCAGCGGCTGTCGTTATTTTGCATCTTGCTCGGCACGCGCGTAAAGCCGATAGGTCGCGTATGCCTTCTTCTCAACATAGACCTCGAACTTTGCGGAGGCACCGGTGGCCAGAGAAGGCACTACGCCGGTGCCCAGGCTTACCGTCTGACCGTGAGCGTCAATGAGCAAACCTGAGATGATCACGTTCTTGAGCGGATAGGGATTGGGATTGACCGCTATACCACTGATACGTATAAAATTCACGCCGGTTTCCTCGATCTTGGTCTCTTGCAAGGTCACCTGCGCCGACTCATGCCATTCCACGACTTGGGCGTCGGGGTGGACAAGAAACGAGGCCATGTTCTGCCCGGCAATTTCGGCAGTGAAGGGACAGGATTCGCCAGGGCCCAGCACGCTGCAACTGATTTCCTCTTCCATCGCCCCGTGGTGGATCCATTCTCCTTGTATGCCGCGCTGTCCCGGGCGCATCGGGAAAGCGTAGAAAGCCCCACGGAAGCCATCGGCATCAAAAAAAGTCACATGAACGGCGGTCACGGTATAGGTTTCCTCTGTCGGATTGTGAACCAGTCCGGCGATTTTGTAGATCAGTCCACCTTCCAGGAGAGGGTTCGGTTCGGCGTAGTTAGTGGTAATTTCGATGGTCAGCGGAGGGGCAGGATCGGTGTCGCGTTTTTGCGTCAAGACACCCTGGATGGTCTGCGTCGCGGTCTGTCCGGCGCCGGTCATTGGCGTTGCCATGCCGGTCTTCGCCGTTGTCGCCGCTGCGGCCGGTTTAAGCGTTGCGTTTGCGGCCTGGGTTGAGGTAGGCGTCAACGCAGGTGTGATGGTCGGCTCTACCGTGCGCCAGGGAGCCAACGTCACGATAGGGAATGGGGTAGCCGTCGGTGTGGCGATCGGCGTCGCTGTGGCAGGGGGTGCGGCAGCAGGAGTGGTCGCCTGCGGCGTGACGGTTGAAAGCTGTCTGCCCCGCTCGGTCAACAGGGTAACGACAGCCCGCATCAACACGGCGGAGAGAGGGTTCGTCATAGTTGCACCGCCGGGCGCGTTTCCACTGCGCTGCCGAAATTGCTGTTGTAACTGTGCCCGCTCTTCCTCCGACATGTTGGCGAATCTTTCACGCATAGCAGCACGTTCCTCTTCGGAGAGTGTCGGAGCGTTTCCCCCTGCACCCATGCCGCCAAAAGGCATTTGTCCTCCCGACGCTCCCCGTCCACTGCCGGGTGTTTGCCCTGTCGGTGCTCCTTGCCCGCCGGCGGGCATTTGACCGCCTGGCGCACCTCCGAGGGGGCCTTGCTCCCTTAGCCAGGCTTCCGCATCGGCTTGGGTGAGGTGAAGGGCCACAATTGCCGTTACCTGTTCGGTGGTCAAAGTGTTTTCGATCTGCTTAGCCACCGCCAAACGCTCTGCCTCGGTTTTAAGGGCGCTTCCCTGCAATGCTTTCCATAGAGGCAATAGCTGTGCGGCCTGCTCTGATGTCACGGCGTATGCGGTTTCCTCCAAACGGAGTGTTCCCAAGGCCAATTGGCCGATCACATCGAGCGCGTTTTCATAGTCAGCCTTCAATACGCCGGTGTAGACAGCCGGGCCGGGCGTGACAGTGGTTGTCGTTGTGGCCGTTTGTTGTTTACAGGCCACCAGAACCGCCAACAAAAGCATCCATAGAAGGATCCTATACGGGTTTTTCATAATCATCTTCTTCATAATTTCCTCACGAGAATACAAAAGTCATCTTTACTGCATTCGTTCCTTTAGAGGTGCTCACGGCTGGACGGCAGGCTATTCCCTCCGCAACGCCTCGATCGGATCGAGCTGCGCGGCTTGGGTGGCCGGATAGTATCCAAAGAAAATGCCCACCGCCGCCGCTGCACCAAAGGACAATGGAATAGAAGCCAGAACCAATTCAGTACGCATCGAGCCGAACCTGTTAAACAGCCACGAACCGCCTACGCCGGCCAGAATGCCGATCAAGCCACCCAAGAGGCTCAGGACCACAGCCTCCAAGAGGAATTGCATTTGCACGTCACGGGGACGCGCGCCCAATGCCATTCGCAGACCGATCTCGCGCGTGCGCTCGGTAACACTGACCAGCATAATGTTCATAATGCCGATTCCCCCTACCACCAAGGAGATGGCAGCTACCCAGGCCAACAGATTGCGGAAGGTTTCGGTTGTCGAGGCACGCATGGCGATGATACTGTCCTGGGTGGTCATGGCGAAGCCCGGCGCGCTTGCATCTGTACCGAGGATTTGCATCAGCAAGGTGTTCAACTGTTCCATCACATCGGCCATCACCTCTTTGCTTTCCGCCGAGACGTACACCACCCGCAAGGCCGTCCCGCCAAAGCGAGCATTGACGAATTTCTTGAAAACCAGTGTGATCGGAACATAGACGCGATTATCATAGTCGGTAGTGCCTACCACACCCTTGGCTTCCATAACCCCGACGACCGTGCATTTGACCGTGCCGATGGTGATAGATTGTCCCACAGGATTCGCCGCGCCAAAGAGTTCTTGAGCCACATCATAGCCGAGCACGGCGATTTTGTTGGCCCGGTCATTGTCCTGATCGGTAATGAATCGCCCTCGTTCAACCTTGTATTCGTGAACGTTGACAAAGCCGGAGGTTGTGCCGACAATCGCAATATCCGAGAGCGTGATGCCGTTGCCTTTGACGGCCTGGGTTGTATTTTGCTCGGCCGAGACGCCGCTGATGCCCTCAATGTTATCGCGGATGACCGTCAGGTCACTGTACTTCAGGCTGACGGCGGAACGCCCTCCCATGCTGGCGGGACCGGCGCGCTGAAACGAGGGCATAATCATAATCAGGTTGGCGCCCAAGGCGTTGATTTGGTCGGCAATATCGGCCTCGGCGCCGGCGCTGACGGCCAGCATAATGATCACCGCCGCGACGCCGATGATCACGCCGAGGGTCGTCAAAAACGAGCGTACCTTGTTCATCATCAGCCCTTCCCAGGCGACTTTCAACGTCTTCCAAAAATTCATACGATCCTCCGTAAATTGCGAGTTCACTCGCTTGTTCCATTGTCGCCGTTATGCAGATGGGCGATGCGGCTGGCATGCTCTTTATCGGAGATAATTTGCCCATCCCGCAAGTAGATCACCCGCCCGGCGTATTGGGCAATGTCCAACTCATGGGTGACCATGACGATGGTGGCACCGTCGGCGTGCAAGCGGTGCAGGATTTGCATGATGTCTTCTGCCGCGCGCGTATCCAGGTTGCCGGTTGGTTCATCGGCCAGGATGAGCGCCGGATTGTTGACGAGTGCACGCGCAATGGCCACCCGTTGCTGCTGCCCCCCGGAGAGTTCGTTGGGTTTGTGATGCAGACGATCCCCCAACCCCACCACTTCAAGGGCGGCGATGGCGGCGTTGCTCTGCTTCGCTCTTGGGGTGATCGAGGTTGTAGAGTAACGGCAACATGACGTTCTTGACGGCATCGAGGCGCGGTAGCAGGTTATACGACTGGAAAACAAAGCCGATTTTCCGGTTACGCACGCGCGCCAATTCATTCTTGCTCAAGCGACTGACATCTTCACCGTCCAGGATATAGGTGCCGGTGGTGGGCCGATCCAGACATCCCAAAATGTTCATAAAGGTTGATTTTCCCGACCCCGAAGGTCCCATCACCGCGACAAATTCGCCCTTTTCGACGCCGGCACTGATCCCCCGCAAGGCGCTGACGGCAACTGCGCCTTTACCGTAGACTTTCGTCACTTCTTCGACTTTGATCAAGCCATCACTCATTGTCATCCTCCCTGAAAATAGCCACCGAGGACCGGAATTCACAGAGAAAGCACCCTTCGGCTAGGGTATCGGACCGAAACCGCCGGCCGGCGGACCGAATTGCTGCATTTGAGTATTGATGTTAGAGCGAATAACCGTGCTACTCGATGCTGTTTCTTCGTTCAACGTGACGACCTCGCCAAGTTCCAGACCGGATTTCACTTCGGCATTGACATAATCCATCAAACCGACTTCGACCAGGCGCATCTCCAATTCGCCGTTGTCCTTCACCACAAATACAGCGTATTGATTCGTGTTCGAGCGATCCACGTCCAATTGCCGGAGGGCCTGCACCGGCACCAGAAGGGCGTCCAACGCTTCACCGGCCACAACTTCGATGGTGAGGTTCATATTGCCGAGTAATTTCACGGGATAACGATCGGCATCCACGGTAGCCCAGGCTTGTACGGCGGTTGTACCGCCAACGGTAACGAGCACCGGGTCAACGCGGTAGACTTCACCGCCGTAATTGTAGTCGGGCAATGCCTCAAATACGATGCGCACCGGATTCCCCTTGGCGACACTGCTCATATCCGCTTCTTCGACCCAGAATTTCACCACCGGTTTGCCCAGGTTGGCCAGCACCATCGCCGTGCCGTTGCAAATTTCCCCGACGGTACAGTTAACGGCGGTTATCGTCCCATCGAACGGGGCAACCAATGTACTACCGACTAAGGCTTCCTGGGCAGTAGCGAGTTTGAGTTTAGCCTGTTCCAAAGCCAGCTCGGCTTGACGAAGGGCCATCGTTTTCCCATCCCCCAGATCGGCCACGGTCAACTTTGCCTGCTCAAGAGCCAAAGCAGTCTGCTGAACCTTGATCTGCGCGGCCGTGATTTCGGCCGCATCGGGCGGATTTTGCGCCTCCTCTAAAGCATTCTGCGCATTCATCAGTTGTACTTTGGCGTTTTGAATGTCGGCATTGGTGTTGTTGATGGTGCTCAGTTTGTAGTTGGCCTGAGCAATTTCAAGGTTTTGTTGCGCCTTATAGACGGCATTGGCTGCATTCGCGCGGGTTGTTTCAATATCCTTCTCCCAATCCCGCTCCGGACTCATCGCGTTAGCATAGGCTGCCTGGGCATTGGTCAAGTTCTCGATGGCCTGTTCCAAATTGACCCGTGCGGAGATTGTCTGATCCACGCCGGCCTTCGCCACAGCATTTTGGTAAGCCGTTTGCGCACTGAGCAGATTGGCTTGCGCTGCAGCAATCGCATCTTCATCCGGCGTCCAATTGAGTAGCGCATCCAGCGCGCTCTGGGCCTCATCATAGTTGGCTTGGGCTTGCCACACGGCCAATTCGGCCTGTGCCTGCGCCAGCGCGAGAGTCTGCTGCGCTTGCAACACTTGGAGTTCGGCTGCGGCAACACTCTGACGGGCTTCCGTGTCATCGAGCTGAGCCAACACGTCGCCGGCTTTGACTTCGTCGCCGACCTCGACATAGAGAGCCTGCAAAACGCCGCCGGCGCCGAAGGCTAAATTCATCTCCTGGGAAGCCATCAACTGTCCCGAGCCGGCCGCCGTTATCGAAATATTCCCTCTGGTTACGGTAGCCGTCTTCACCTCATCCATCGTCTGAGCCACGGCCTGGGGGGCAAACCAGGTCTTATAGGCAAAGTAGCCTCCTCCCACCAACAGCAGAATGAGCGGGATAATCCACCACAGTCGTTTTCTCAACATAAAGTTTCCTCCTTAATAGTCGGGTAGTCGTGAGTCCTGTAGTCGTTAATCGGGTATCCGGTTAAAATCTGTAGTAGTCAAAAACATATTACAGTCTTGGTACACGGATGAACACGGAAAGCACGGATTTCTTTCCTTAAAAAATCCATAGAATCCATCAAATCCGTGTACAATTCTTGAGCCGTTCATTGCAGAATCATCTTGACCAGTACAGTATCCGTTAAAATCCGTTCAGTCCGTTGACAAAAACAGCCCTCCGTTGACAAACCTCTCCTTGTCCCTATCAAACCAAGCCTAGTCTAATGTCCGCAACTGTGAACACTCCAAGAAATCGCTAAGAGTTTCCTGAGAAATATCGCCGCTTTCTCAGGAAATTCTCAGGCCGCTCCCAACATCTTCTCAGATAAGTGGGTATAATGTAAGGTAAGGTGGGTTAAAAGTGAAGAAGGTCTCCACTGAAAAAACATAAGGGACACAAAGTACACAGAGGATTCTAAGATTTGGATTAACAAAATTTTCATTCGGATTTTCGCTGTAGCTCAAGGTGTAGTTTATGGAAAAGGTGCTTATTGTTGACGATGATGTGAAGCTACTCAAGATGCTGGAACGGACGTTGATCTACGAGGGGTTCGACGTGGTAACTTCAACGGACGGCGAAGAGGCGCTGCGCAAGGTGTACACCGAACGGCCCGATGTAATCATCCTGGATTGGATGCTGCCGAAACTGGATGGGATCGGGGTTTTGGAAGCTCTGCGCAGTGACCATGATGAGACGCCCATCCTGATGCTCACGGCACGCGATGCCGTACAAAATCGCGTCGAGGGCCTTGAACGGGGAGCGGACGATTATTTGATCAAACCCTTTGCTTCGCTCGAACTGGTAGCCCGCATCCGCGCCCTGTTGCGCCGCGTGGGAAAAGGAAACCAGACCGTTCTTACCTTCGCCGATCTCACCCTCGACAGCGGAACCCGTGAAGTGCGACGCGGGGAACGCTCTTTTACCCTTACGCCGACCGAATTCGAGTTGCTCGCTCTTTTCATGCGTCACCCGCAACAAGTTCTGGAACGGCACCAAATCCTCACACAAGTCTGGGGGTACGATTTCAACGGAGACGACAACGTGCTGGAAGTCTATATCGGTTATCTACGGAAGAAGACCGAGGCCCAAGGTGAGCCCCGCCTCATCCATACCGTGCGCGGCGTGGGGTATGTGTTACGGGAGGAAGATCTCTCTTCCCTCAATTCATCCTCGTAGGGGGGAAGGAGAGGAGGAGAAGAATGTCCATCCGCCTCCGCTTGACCTTGCTCTATAGCACCATTCTCGCGCTCACCCTGATCGTCTTCAGCGCGGCGCTCTACACGGCGCAATCCCGTTATACGCTCAACCTCGTCCGTAACGATCTGGCCAAGTCCACCGAACCGATTGTCAATGGACTCATCTATGCTCAACACAATTTAGGCTGGCGCATGCCGATTCCGTGGATGGCACAAGGAGAAGGGCCGGAGGGCGAGCGCGCCCGCCAGGTTTTACAGCCACTGGTCAGAGGACGACGCCCTCGGGATGTCATGCGCATCCTCGACGCCGAGGGTACGACTTTGGATTTGCCGATCAATGACGAAACAACAATGTTGCCCATCAGCGAAGAAGGACTCGCGCACCTCAAAAAAGGTGAAGTCTGGGAGGAGTTTTCCAGCGACGAGGAAGGGCGCTTGTTCGTCTACAATCAACCGCTGATTGTCAACGGCGAAGTCGTCGGCATTGTCCAAAGTGCCCGTTCCCTGGCCGACCGCGACCGTTCACTGCGTTCGCTCGGTATAACATTGCTCCTGGGCAGTGCCCTGACCACCATCATCGCCTTCGGCATCGGCTGGACCCTGTCGGGCATCACCTTGCGCCCCATTGACCGTCTTACCGAAACCGCGCGGGCTATCGGTGAGTCCCGTGATTTCTCCTCGCGCGTCGCATACAAAGGGCCGAATGATGAGCTAGGACGTTTAGCAACCACCTTCAACGTGATGCTCGAACGTCTGCAGGATGCTTATCAGCAAGTCGCCCATGCGCTCCAGGTGCAGCGCGATTTCGTCGCCGATGTTTCACACGAACTTCGCACACCGCTCACGACGATCCGCGGCAACCTCACCCTGCTACAACGCCACCCCCCCCTCCCCCGCGACGAGCAGGAGGACATCCTCAATGACCTCATCAGCGAGAGCGAACGCTTGAGCCGTTTGGTCACCGACCTGTTGACCCTGGCGCGCGCCGATGCCGGCCGTAAACTCGACCTGATGCCGGTTCCCCTTGAGCCATTGGTGGATGATGTGTGCCGTCAAGCACGCCTGCTGGCTCCCGAACGTGACATCACGTATACGGGTGGTCACAATCTGAGCGTGCAGGCAAACGAGGATGCACTCAAACAAGTGTTGCTGATCCTGCTGGATAACGCCATCAAACACGGGAAAGGCGCCATCCAGGTGGTCGTCGAGGAGGGTGATCAACAGGTTAGCCTTCGTGTCCAGGACAATGGGCCGGGCATGTCGCCCGAAATGCAGCGGCGTCTCTTCGACCGTTTCCATCGCGGCGACGCCTCGCGCTCCACGCCGGGCTTTGGGCTGGGGCTTTCTATCGCCCGCGCGCTCACCGAAGCACAGCACGGCTCTATCGCTGTCGAAAGCGACCTGGGGAAGGGCAGCGTGTTTACGATCACACTGCCAAAAACATCGAACTGAAAGCCCCGCAACAGAACAGGACTTACTTGCGCCTGTTATGCGCTCCTGAATTGTTTGCGCGAAACGGATTGTCAGATCCGCGACTGACGCCGGAAGGGGGAACTGCCGTTCCCTTTCAAGCACATTTGAGTACCCTTCAAGCACATTTGACTACCCTTCAAGCACATTTGACTACGGATACGCTTCCATAGCCGCACGGAGCGCGCCTTCGATCGTGCCGTCCACGTGTCCCGCGCCGGAAAACATCCACTCATCAGGATCGTAGAACTCGCGGCTATATCTGAAGATAGCGAACTCCCACTGCTCCATATCGCCGGTATAGGTCAAGCGAGCACGCGGCCCAATGTTCCCGTACTCCTCGCGGTAGAGATAAGCATTTTTCCCGCGGAAACGCACAGAGAACTGTCGATGTGGATCCTTGACCACCTCGCGGTTGAACCGCGCCACCCGCGCCTCAACCTCGGCGCGGACCTCATCTGGGATTGCTTTTTTGCCTGCCATAACCTTACCTCACATTCTATGCCGAAAATGAGTCAGCAGATTAAGCAAATTGAGCAGATTTTTGAATGGTAGCCGAATTGTCGAAGATGTGGAAGTAAAATCAAGTCAGCAGATTAAGCAGATTGAGCAGATTTTTGAATGCGCAA
>FWPV01005622.1_pt1 | contig 24855 bp, 22 predicted proteins | sample 2228371 | NCBI WGS metagenome assembly FWPV01 (sample SAMEA103939776, study PRJEB20133) | metagenome | reverse complement strand
GTAATTTCCAAAACTACTTTAAACGAAACTATTTGAAGGATTTCTGGAAATGGAATCCGGGCACCAATACATGGACTAAACTGGCTGACTTCCCTGGAGCAGCCAGAGCCTTCTCGAGTTCCGTAATTTACCGCACCGGCAACAAAGCAGCCGTTGTTTTTGGTATGGGCGAATGGGTTGATCCTGCGGATGACCTGAAGAAAACATTTTACTACGATGAACTTTGGGAATTTGATGCAGGTTCAGAGAGCTGGACACAAAAAGCAGATTTCCCGAATGGCGGACGAGCCAATGCAGCTGCCATAGCTTTAGACGGAGGAAAAATATTTGCCGGTTTAGGTGACTCCGGCATTTTCAACCAGTACCTCAACGACTGGTGGGAATTTAATATTTCTTCCAATTCCTGGGTTCAGCGTGAAACCTATCCAACTATCTCATCTATAAACCCCGGTACATTTACCTTCGCTAATGTTGGTTATGTGGTGGGCGGCTACAACGGCCTTTGGAATAAAACGTTTTACGAATACGATGGATTAAATGATGCTTGGCAACAGTATCCGGATTACAAAGATTCCGGACGTTTCCAAGGAGTTCATTGGATGATCGGTAGCATGGGCTATTACGGTGCGGGTTTCAGAGGAAACTCTGAAGAATTAGAGACCGTAGCGAAGTACTTCATTGATACCAACACCATACGTATCTTAACCAATTTCCCGGATACCATTTGTGCGGGAGACTCCATGTCTTTTGCTTTCAGTACCGGACGTGTTTTCGGTGGTTCCAATACGTACAAAGTTCAAATGTCGGATTCTGTGGGCATCTTCTCATGGCCTCCAACACAAGTAAGTATTGTTGAAGAGTTCAATACAACCGCACAAAATGGCATATTTAAAGTGCGACTTCCAGAAAATACCTTAGAAGGGCGCAGGTATCGTTACCGACTTATTACAGATGATCCATTCTTGCTCGGAAGAGCGAGTGATACCTTCGTGGTTAAAGGAAATCCAACCTTTGTTTACGATGCCAATAACAATCCACTCGTTGATACAATTTGTATTGGCGCCGATTTCTACCTACCTGCCGTAGTTAACGGTACAGCATACAATACCAATGGTAAATTTACTTATCAATGGCGAAAAAATGGTGTAGCGATACCTGGGGCGGACAAAGACACCCTGTATTTGAACAATATGCAGGCCGGTGATGCCGGAAACTACGACGTAATTGTAACAGGGGACTGTTTCCCGGATACTTCACTTACCTACAAAATTGCGGTGGTGAATATCCCAGCTCCTACAATCAACTTCCAACCATCTGACACAATAAGTACCGGCGACACCATTTTTGCCTGTGAATTCTCTTCCATCGCATTCCGTGTTGCTGCTACCGGTTCCAATGTAAATTATGAGTGGTACTTTAATGACCAAGTCCTCCAGCAGCAGCCACATATCATAGGGTATGGAACAAATCAATTGGATATTATTTCAATCAGACAAACTGACTCAGGTTGGTTCAAAGTGAAGGTATTTGAAGATTGTGGAGCCTTTGTATTTGCAGATAGCTTCTTGTTAGGTGTATTGCAAATCCCGAGAATTACCATGGAGCCTGCGAACATCACACCAGGCGTATTGGAAGGTAATGATGTATTCTTTGAAGTGGAAGCAACGGGCTATGACCTCAGCTACCAATGGAGATCCGGTTTTACCCCATTAAGCAATAGCTCTAAATTTGTTGGCACGGATACTAAACGCCTTGAGATAAAAAATATAAGCATAACCGATGTAGAGTTCTACTCTGTAATCGTAACCGGCGGCTGTGCGCCATCTGACACGTCCAACTTGGCTATTTTGGAGGTTGATGTTGCGCCTATCATTCTCCGCCATCCAAGAGATACCGTGGAAGTATGCGAAGGCAGCTTGGCCAGCTTAAACATTCTTGCCGACGGAGCTAACCTAAGTTACACTTGGGAACGGGAAGCATTAATTCCGTTTGGACCATCTGCAAGTGGCATAAACACGCGTATCCTTGAGTTCACAGGCATTGCGCTAAGTGATGCCGGCAGATACCGTTGTGTGGTAGATAACGGGGTTACTCCTGTTCCAGCTACAGCCAACTCGAATTATGGAAGGGTGATTGTTAACCCTACACCACAGCAGCCAAAAATCACACGATTTGGTTCACTCTTGCAGTCGGATATCATCTGTGATGAATACCTTTGGTTCTACAACGGCCGCTATACGCCTTCTTTCAACACTCGTGCGATCAATGTTCCGGATAGTATGGAAGGCGATTGGGAAGTACGCGTAATCTGTAAGAGCTGCGTGTCGCCAAAATCAGAAATAGCGACCTTCTTCCTCTCAGCAGAAAATCTGAACTTCCAGTCATTGGATATGTATCCAAACCCTGCGGTGGAAAGCATTACCTTGAAAATCCCAACGGCTAATTCGGCTAACCCTGCCCAAGTGAATGTATTTGACCTGAGCGGAAAATTGGTAAAAACCATCAGCCAGGTAACAGCTACCGAACTTGTATTGCCAATTGGCGAATTAAGCAAAGGCATGTATGTGGTGAGCATCTCCAACGGTGAAAACCAATACTCCGGTAAGTTTGTGAAAAACTAAAAACCATTTTAGATAGTGAAAAACCCCGGCCATGGTCGGGGTTTTTTATTTGACACCCTGTTGATATTTCCATGCGGAATGCCTCCACTTCTCGCCTATTTTTGTAAGCTGTGTCGACACCCAAAGTAGATTACCTTGAATTACTCAATGAGCCGCAAAAACAAGCGGTAATCCAGACTGAAGGTCCGGTGATGATTATCGCCGGCGCCGGGTCAGGGAAAACCCGCGTGCTCACCTACCGCATGGCTTATCTGATTCAAAAAGGTGTTGACCCTTTCAATATCCTCGCCCTCACTTTCACCAACAAAGCAGCCCGCGAAATGCGGGAACGTATTGAAAAGGTAGTAGGAAATGAAGCCCGAAACCTGTGGATGGGTACCTTCCACTCCATCTTCGCTAAAATCCTACGAATAGAAGCCGATAAGCTGGGCTACCCTTCCAACTTTACCATTTACGATAGCGACGATTCCAAAAGCCTAATCAAGACCATACTGCGCGAAATGGGTTTAGACGACAAGGTCTATAAGCCGGGCATGGTACTCGGACGGATTTCATCGGCTAAGAACAACTTGATCACAGCCGCTGCCTACGAAAGCGATTCTAGTTTAACCTCAGACGATAGCCAATCCGGCAGGCCAAAGATGGCTGAAATCTACCGCACCTATACCGAACGGTGTTTCCGCAGCGGAGCGATGGACTTTGACGACTTGCTGGTGAAAACCCACGAACTGCTCACCAAGTTTCCAGAGGTCTTAAACCGCTACCAACAGAAATTCCACTATGTGATGGTGGATGAGTTTCAGGACACGAATACCTGTCAGTATGCTATCATCCGAAAACTCGCCGCTGTGCGCGAGAATATCTGCGTGGTGGGCGACGATGCCCAGAGTATTTACGCTTTCCGTGGTGCTACCATCCGCAATATCCTCAATTATGAGCGGGACTATCCGGAATTGAAGGTATTCAAGCTGGAGCAGAACTACCGCTCAACTTCCACCATTGTCAATGCTTCCGGCAGTATCATTAAAAACAACAAAGACCAGCTCGAGAAGAAAGTTTGGACAGACAACGACGAAGGGGAAAAGATTCAAATCATTCGGGCGGCAACGGATAACGAAGAAGGCAAATTCATCGCTGAACAGATATTTGAGGATAGGGCAAACAAGCATTTAAAAAATAGCGACTTCGCTATACTTTACCGCACCAACGCGCAATCCAGGGCCTTTGAAGAAGCCTTGCGTAAGATGAGCATTCCCTACCGTGTTTATGGCGGTACCTCATTCTACCAGCGCAAGGAAATCAAAGACTTAATCGCTTACCTGCGGTTAACCGTGAACCCGAATGATGAGGAAGCGCTCAAGCGTATCATCAATTACCCAGTAAGAGGGATTGGTAAAACCACCATCGATAGATTAATCTTGGCGGCAAACCAAAATCAATGCAGCATCTGGACGGTTATCGAACATATTGAAAAGATACAGGCTTTCGGCTCTGCGATAAGCAAGATTGCACAATTCAGGCTCATGATTCAGAGCTTTCGGAGCATGCTTGAATCGCATAATGCCTATGATTTAGCGATGCACATCGCGAAGCAGAGTAATTTGCTTAAAACCTTGCACGAGGATAAAACCATCGAAGGCATTTCGCGCTACGAGAACATCGTGGAATTACTCAACGGTATCAAAGAATTTACAGAAGACGATACCCGTGACGAAGCCAAAACCATCTCGGTGTATTTGCAAGACATCGCTTTGCTGACCGATGAAGATGCCAATAAAAAGGCCGATGATGATGTGGTGAAACTCATGACGATTCACTCGGCCAAAGGCTTGGAGTTTACGCAAGTGTATGTGGTGGGCATGGAAGAAAACCTCTTCCCTTCCCAGATGGCCCTTTCCAGCCGAAGGGAACTGGAAGAGGAACGCAGGCTATTCTATGTGGCGGCTACGAGAGCAGAAAAGAAACTGGTCTTGTCGTATGCCAATTCTAGGTTCCGTTTTGGTAACCTAACCTATGCCGAACCCAGCCGCTTCTTGCGTGAAATCGATCCACGTTACTTGCAAATCGAAACCGTACGCAGTGCCTCTTCCGGTCCGGCCACGCCGAGGAAGCAAGCCGATTTCGCCTTCACTCCAGTATCGAAAGCCAAACCCATGAACCTGCGCTTCCAGCCTACGGCCAAACCTATGGCCCCAAGCAGCGTAGACCCCAACTTTAAGGCAGACGATCCGAATCTCTTAAAGGAAGGTATGATGGTAGAACATCAGCGCTTTGGTAAAGGACAAGTCATTAAGATTGAAGGGGAACGCGATAGCCGCAAAGCCTCGGTTGAATTTGAAGAGAATGGTCTGAAGCAGTTGATTCTGAAATACGCCAAGTTGCGTATTCTAAGCTAGCTTCATCGGGTAATGGAGAATATCGGCTTCGATAAAGGAGTCACCATCGCGAACAAAGCCCAAGCTTCCATAAAACCCCTCGGCAGCAGCTTGCGCATGCAAGTAAACCTTGTAGCCTGAGGGAATATCACTTAAAATCGCCTTCACCAAAGCCGCACCTACCCCTTTTCCGCGTGCCGATTTCGCTACAGCAAAACGCTCCAGCTTGATGCCTTTGTCCGTTTGTCGCCAACGCGCAGTCCCCACCAATTGCCCCTCCAAGTACGCTGCGAAATGGGTTGATTCCTCTTCAAACTCATACTCAATTGATTCATCTACTTTCTGCTCAACCACAAAAACTTCACGGCGTAAATTCCAGAGTTCTTGCAGCGAATCTGCCCTCGACATTTTCCTTACTTCGATAATTGATGTTAACATGGGTTCGGCTTTGGATTTTTTATTTATTTTCGCTGCGCCAAATAAACTTCTTTTATAATGGATATCAACAAAATTCAAGAATTGCTCGGCAGCGAAGCCGATAGCCTGCTTAACCACAAAAGCACCACTATTCCAAAAGAGTCACTTCACTTGCCGGGTCATGATTTTGTTGACCGCATCTTCGCTCAAACCAATAGAAGTCCACAGGTATTAAGAAACCTGGAAGCAATCTACAACCACGGTCGCCTAGCCGGTACTGGGTACGTATCCATTTTACCGGTTGACCAAGGCATCGAGCATTCTGCGGGTTCTTCATTTGCACCAAATCCGGCTTTCTTTGATCCGGAAAACATCGTGAAATTGGCGATTGAAGGTGGCTGCAACGCAGTAGCATCTACCTTTGGAGTCTTGGCCTCTTGCTCTAGAAAATACGCTCACAAAATTCCATTCGTGGTGAAAATCAACCACAACGAATTCTTGAGCTACCCCAATACCTTCGATCAAATCATGTTTGGTTCTGTAGAAGAAGCTTGGAACTTAGGTGCTGCTGCCGTTGGTGCTACCATCTACTTCGGTTCTGAAGAATCCAATCGTCAAATCATAGAGGTAGCCCAAGCTTTTGAAAGAGCGCACGAATTAGGTATGGCTACCATCTTGTGGTGCTATACCCGTAACAATGGCTTCAAAAAAGACGGCGTAGATTACCATACAGCTGCCGACCTTACCGGACAAGCTAACCACTTGGGTGTTACCATCCAGGCGGATATCATCAAACAAAAATTACCAACCAACAACGGTGGTTACACCGCCATTAACTTTGGTAAAACGCACAAAAACGTATACGAAGTACTTACTTCTGACAACCCAATTGACTTGACCCGTTACCAGATTGCGAACAACTACATGGGACGGATGGGCTTGATCAACTCCGGTGGTGAATCGAAAGGAGCTACCGACTTGGCTGAAGCGGTTACTACTGCCGTTATCAACAAACGTGCGGGTGGACATGGTTTGATCTCCGGACGTAAAGCATTCCAAAAACCAATGAACGAAGGTATCGCACTCTTGAATGCCATTCAGGATGTATACCTCGCTAAAGAAGTAACCATCGCCTAATTAGGCTTTATCGAATAAAGGCTGCTTTTCGGCTTAGGCAGAAAAGCAGCCTTATTTATTTCATCATAATTGCTAATTTTGTCGGCTACCCTGCCTAAAACAACGCTTTCATATGAGTTGGTTCAAACGAGTTAAAGAAGGTATTTCTACCTCTACAAAAGATAAAAAAGCGACACCGGATGGCCTCTGGTACAAGTGTCCACGTTGCAAGAAAACAACCATCACAGAAGACCATGTAGCAAATAACTACGTGTGCCCGCACTGCGAATACCACCATAAAATTGGATCAGAAGAATACTTCCACATCCTATTTGATGATGCCCAATACAAAGAGCTCTACGACAATATCATTTCAGGCGACCCGCTCGATTTTGTTGATTCCAAGCCGTATACCCGACGTATTGAAGAAAGCATTCACAAAACCGGATTAAAAGATGCCGTGCGTGTTGGCGTTGGCAAAGTAGATAACCAGCATTTGGTAGTAGCCTGCATGGACTTCAACTTCATTGGAGGCTCTATGGGCTCTGTGGTAGGTGAAAAAATTGGTCGCGCTATTGATTATGCGCGTGAACACAAATATCCGGTGATGGTGATTTCCAAATCCGGTGGTGCGCGTATGATGGAAGCAGCCTTCTCCTTGATGCAGATGGCTAAAACCAGCGCTAAATTGGCTCTATTAGGCCAAGAAGGTATTCCCTATATCAGTTTAATGACCGATCCAACCACCGGAGGAGTAACTGCTTCTTTCGCTATGTTGGGCGACTTCAATATTGCTGAACCAGAAGCACTTATTGGCTTTGCCGGTCCGCGCGTTATCAAAGAAACCATTGGTAAAGATTTACCGAAAGGCTTCCAGAGCTCTGAATTCCTGTTGGAGCATGGCTTTCTGGATTTCATCGTACCGAGAACCCAGCTGAAAGATCAGATTTCTACCCTTCTTTATATGTTGAGCGAAAAGAAGACGCGCCAACGGAAAGAGAAGTTAGAAGCGGCTAAAAACGAAGCCTAATGCGACTGATTCGCAATCCTGTACTGTGTAATTACTACCTCACGTACCGCTGTAATGCCAAGTGCAGCTTTTGCGATATCTGGGAAAAACCTTCCCCCTACATCACGGCAGAAAACGTAAAAGAAAACCTCCAAGCCATGAAACGCATGGGGGTGAAAGTGATTGATTTTACCGGAGGCGAACCTCTGTTGCACCGTGAGTTACCGCAATTCTTAGCCTGGGCCAAGGAATTAGGTTTTATTACAACGGTTACCACCAACGCACTGCTTTACCCCAAATATGGCGAGCAGATGAAGGGGCTTATCGATATGTTGCATTTCTCTCTGGACTCCCCCATCGAAGAAGAACATAACAGCTCTAGAGGAGTAGACTGCTTCAGCCATGTGATGCGTTCTATCGATTTAGCGAAATCGTGGGGCGAAAAGCCCGATATCCTCTTTACGGTATTTGGCAGTAACCTGCATCAAATAGAAACCGTTTACCGGGATATCACTCAGAAAAACGACCTCATGCTTATCTTAAACCCGGTATTCGAATACAACGATATCGGAGAGAGCTTAGACGAGGCTGCTTTGGATGCTTTAGAAGCTTGGGGACGAAAAAAAGGTGTTTACCTCAACAAAGGATTTATTCAACTGAGAAGAGACGGTGGAAACCACATCGCTAAACCCGTGTGTAAAGCTGCTTCCTCTACTTTAGTGATTTCGCCTGAGAATAAATTGATACTTCCATGTTACCATTTAGGTGAAAAAGAACTCCCTATTGATGGTAAATTGGAAGAAGTATACTACTCAGAAGAAGCCGAAGCCATTAAGGCATTGGAAGGAAAATTACCGGGCTGCGAAGGCTGTGTTATCAACTGCTATATGCAGCCCTCTTTTGCCGTAGAGATGAATAAATACTGGTGGCAGGCCTTACCGAGCACCCTAAAGTACAGCTGGGAAAAAAAGATGTGGAAAGCCGTTATCTGATTTGGATGAAGTGCCTCTCCTATTCAAGCTCAAAACATAAGGATGATTTTTTTCATTGTCCATTGTATTGCGTTAGATAATTATTTACCTTTGCGCACTTCAAGACGAAAGATATTAGAGTTTATAACAATGCGTTTAACAGCAGAAACTAAAAAAGAAATTTTTGCCCAGTACGGCGGTTCAGAAAGTAACACAGGTAGTGCTGAAGGTCAGATTGCCATGTTCACCGATCGTATCAAGCACATCACTGGTCACCTTCAGGTGAACAAAAAAGATAAATCAGCTGAATTAAGTTTGATTAAGCTGGTAGGTAAAAGAAGATCTTTGCTGGATTACTTAGCTAAGAAAGACATCTTCAGATACCGTGCAATCATTAAAGAATTAGGTATCAGGAAATAATCTTGATTCACTTACAATTTTCATAAACGGAGGAAGCCTTAATACGATTAAGGCTTTCGCTGTTTATAGCCACTTTGAATACTAAATAATATGTCTGTAAATATTGGAATTTCCAAGACCTTCGAGTTCGGTGATGGTAAAGAAATCACCCTCGAGACCGGTAAGCTAGCAAAACAAGCTGACGGATCAGTAGTCTTGAAGATGGGTAAAACCATGATCCTAGCGACAGTTGTGTCTGCTCAGGAAGCAAAAGAAGGAGTTGATTTCCTTCCTTTATCAGTTGATTACCAAGAAAAATTCGCGTCTGTGGGACGAATCCCCGGCGGATTTTTGAAACGTGAAGCCCGTTTATCGGATTATGAGATTTTGATCTCCCGTCTGGTTGACCGTGCCTTGCGTCCGCTTTTCCCGGAAGATTACCACGCAGATACTCAGGTTGCCTTGAGTCTGATTTCTTCTGACGAAAACATTCTACCGGATTCACTGGTAGGCTTTGCTGCATCTGCAGCTCTATTAATGACCGATATTCCGTTCCTCGGACCGATTTCTGAAGTTCGTGTTGGACGTATCGACGGTCAGTTTGTGCTTAACCCATACAAAGATCAATTGGAGCATTCCGACATCGATATCATCGTTGCCGGAACTGCCAACGACATCAACATGGTGGAAGGTGAATGCAACGAAATCTCAGAAACTGAGTTCGTAGACGCCCTGAAATTTGCACACGAAGCGATTAAGAAACAATGTCAGGCACAGCTTGAACTAGCCGAAGCTGCCTTTGGCGGTCGTAAGCCTGCCCGCGAATACAACCATGAGCCGAAAGACGAAGAAATGGAAAAGCGCATGTACGCTGCCATGTTCGATAAGGTGTATGCTGAAGTAAAAAGCGGAAAGAAAAAACACGAACGCAAAGAAGTATTCTCAGCCATTCTAGAGGAATACCTCGCTCAGTTCTCTGAAGAAGAATTGGCTGAAATGAACAGCTTCCTGATCAAGAAATACTACGGCAATATCCAGTACGACGCCATGCGCCGTATGGTATTGGATGAAGGCCAACGTTTAGATGGACGTAAGCTTGATGAAGTTCGCCCTATTTGGAGTGAAGTAGACTACTTGCCTGCAGCACACGGTTCTGCTGTGTTCACACGCGGTGAGACCCAGTCTTTAACTTCAGTTACCTTGGGTAGCAAAATGGACGAGCAGATGTTGGATAGCCCAATGAATACCTGCTACAACAAATTCATCTTGCATTACAACTTCCCTGCTTTCTCTACCGGAGAAGTAAGACCAAACCGTGGTCCGGGACGTCGTGAAATTGGTCACGGTAACTTGGCTATGCGCGGCTTGCGTAAGATGTTGCCATCTAGAGAAGAGAATCCATACACCATTCGTGTAGTCTCAGATATCTTAGAATCCAATGGTTCATCGTCTATGGCTACCGTTTGTGCCGGTTCATTGGCCTTGATGGATGCCGGTATCAAAATGAAAAAGGCAGTTAGCGGCATTGCTATGGGCTTGATTACCGATACTGATGGAAAAAACTACAAGATCTTAAGCGATATCCTGGGTGATGAAGATCATTTGGGTGATATGGACTTTAAAGTGGTGGGTACCAAAGACGGTATCGTAGCGTGTCAGATGGACATCAAGATCAACGGTTTGAACTGGAATGTGGTAGTAGAAGCCTTGCAACAAGCGAAAGGCGGACGTCTTCACATTTTGGATGAAATGAACAAGACCTTGGAAGCTCCTCGTGCTGACTACAAAGACCACGCTCCTCGTATCGAGACTTTAGTTGTTGAGCCTGAGTTTATCGGTGCCATCATCGGACCTGGAGGTAAAGTAATTCAAGGTATTCAGAAAGATACCGGAACTACCATCACCATCGAAGAAAGAGACGGCAAAGGACACGTAGAAATTGCAGCTACCAACGGTGATGCCATGCGCAAAGCAGTAGGTATCATCAAAGGCATCGTTTCCGTTCCTGAAGTAGGTGAAGTATACGAAGGCAAAGTGAAGTCGGTTGTTGACTTCGGTGCATTCGTAGAATTCTTGCCAGGTAAAGAAGGTCTCCTCCACATTTCCGAGATTTCTTGGAAACGTATCGACAAAATGGAAGGTGTACTGGAAGTAGGCGAAGAGATCAAAGTTAAATTGATCGAAGTCGATAAACGTACCGGTAAATTCCGTTTGAGCAGAAAGGCCTTGTTGCCAAGACCTGAACGCAAAGAAAACGAACAAGCGAAACCTAGTCCGGAAGGACAGGCCTAAAACATAGAAGCCCCGCCAAAAGCGGGGCTTTTTCTTTTACTTTGTGCAGCGTCTTGACTTTTTCAGACGTTCTTACCTTATGCGCTATACCCTTGCTTTTGTTTTCGTGTTCTTTATCGGCTCTGCCCAAGCCCAACTTCAACCTTTTGATGCTTGGATTCAAGAATGCCATTTGGATTCGCTCAAGCAACAGGTGAAAAACCTGACCGGCTTAGACTCTGTGCTTATTCAAGGTCAGAAACAGGTTCTAGGTAGTCGCTATTTAGACCAACCCGGCAATGCCAAAGCCGCCCTATACCTGAAATCGGAACTTGAGCGATACGGTTATAGCACCAATATGCAGAACTTCTCGACCTTGGGACAGAACATCATCGCTCAGAAAACAGGAAGCCTCTACCCGAATAAAGCCTTTTTCATAACAGCACATTACGATGCCATCGCTATACCTTTTAGCCAGGCCATTGGGGCAGACGACAATGCCTCCGGTTGCGCCGCCGTGCTAGAAGTAGCCCGTATCCTCCAAAACAAGACCCTGCCCTATACCGTTTTTTTTGCCTTCTTTGATGAAGAAGAACAAGGGCTTTTGGGTAGCGCCGCGTATGCCGGCTCCTTTGATTTTAAATCGACAGAGGTTCAAGCGGTACTTAACCTCGACATGATTGCCAATGACCGGAACAACGATCGCGTAATGGAGCTGCATGCTAGGCCTTACGGCAACAGTCTGGAATTGGCTCAAAAGATTCAGAAACTAAACGACAGTTTCGACATTGGACTAAGCGTAGAAATTCGGAATCCGGGCACCACAGCCAGTGACCACAGCTCCTTCTGGGATCAAGGTATTACCGCCATCTTGTTTATTGAAGATGCCCAAGATTTCAATCCCTATTACCACACAAAATTCGATTCCATTCAGTATTTCAACGATAGTTTCTTTCTGCAAAACACTCAGTTGGCCCTCGCCTCCTTGGGATGGTTTGGCGGACAAGCCGATAGCCGACTTAACACCGAAACGGCACTCGACCTTCAAGTTAGGCTCTTTCCGAATCCGAGTAGCGGACATTTGACCATAGAGTTGCCGGAAGCTGGCCGCGTTTCGCTATACGATGCCAAAGGAATGGAGTACTTCACGCAAAGCTTACATGCAGGGCAAACGAAACTCGACTTCACCGAATTTCAAGCGGGACTCTACTTGCTTAGCTACAACACTGAAATCGGGCAGAGCAGCTACAAAAGGCTTATCTTGCAGCCTTAGTGATGAAATACCCTATCCTACTCCTTTTCAGCTTGCTCTTGTGGATTAGCGCCTGTGATTCGGTTAAGTCTAAACAAGAAAAAGAACTGAGGCCAAACGAAATTGCGCACATGGATGAACTCCAGTTTCAAAAGGATACCCTTAAAAATGAACAAGGAGAAACCGCGCTAAGCTATGGTTCTGAAGCCATCCCTAACTATTACGTATTAAGCCGCGTGCAAACCGATAGCACTATAGACTTACACATCTTTCCAGACCAACGCCTTTTCTTCATTTTAGCGAAAGACACCTTTTACATCACCAAAGACAGCTTGCTGAACGATATCAACAGCGCCTACTTAAATGAAGCCTTATTGCAAGGACTTGAGCCCCTTTCGCTCGATGCTGATTTGGGTGAATACCAATTCCAGTTCTTTGTCCGCAAGCCCTTTGAAGAAGACCGTTTCAACTACGAATTGTATTACCGCAACAAGACATGGCAACTCATTATCGTAGACTAAGCTTTCTGCTGTTTTTTTGGTTTGCTTGCACTTATTCTTTTGGCAAAGCCGATACCCTCGATTTGGTCTTTCGTTTTTATACGCAAAACGGACATGTGCAATCGGGTAAGGTTTTACAATTTCGAACAGCGGGAACAGTTGAAAAGACTTTGGTACAAGCCGAAGATGCTTGGCAAGAAATACGGTGGATCAGGAAAAATTCAAATGATACCTTATTGATCCTAGCCGAAACAGACAGCGCTGTGATCTGCATCGATGTATTAAACAGTGAAAAGGCACGGTTTAAAACGTTGGTCGTTTCCCGACTGCAAGCTAGACCCCATCTACAACGCATCAAAGTGAACCACCTTACCTGCAGATGGAATGGTAGCATTGCCTACCCTTTGGATTACCAGTATATCAATCCACTGGAAAACAAACAGCTCAAGTTAGATAGCTTGGCAGGAAATCACCTTCAAGTATTGTCGGATAGCGTTATGCTGCTGCGTTGTGATAAGAGCCAGGCGATCTTTATAAAATACTACCTGAGTTCTGATGGCATCTTAGAATTGAATCCTTCCGGTGCCCAATGCGGTAACTTTTACAGCGATGTTGAAGCCCGCTTGTATGCTTTTTTGCGCAGCTCTCCTCGCTTTCGTTATGCCTTTGAAAACACTGACTTCGTGATTCGCAGCCTAGGCGGATTTCCTCAAGAATTCCGATTTAGAATAGAAAACATCAATTAGCGGCGGTGCAATCGCCACCCAGGTTCTCTTCTTTCAGCACAATCTTACCGGTGGTGTCGTAGGTTTTCCATACCCCGCATTTCACATCGTTTTTGAAATAGCCTGTTTTTTCAATGGTTCCGTCTTCTCGGTATAAAATATAGAGGCCGTTTTTTATTTCAAGTGGATTGGCCTTGTAGACCTCTTCGCCGGTTCTTGGATTAATCACCACTTTATACCGAAGCTTGTATTCGTAAGCCTCTTTCACCTTTGTTCTGGCCGTATCATAGAAGGTTTTGCCCTCAATTCCTTTTTGTACTTCCACTTGGGCATTAGCCGCCTGTGTGATAAACAAGAACGCGCCGCAAAGCAGCATGAGTTTAGTCCATTTCATAGATTAAGAGTCCGGTTCTAAGTTTAGGTTCAAACCACGTTGACTTGGGCGGCATAATCAGATGGTGATCGGCTACCGAAATCACTTCTTCAATTTTTGTAGGGTACAGGCTAAAGGCCACTTGGAATTCGCCGATATCGACCAATTCCTGTAAGCGGTGTATGCCCTTTGTACCATCTACAAACGACAAACGTTCATCCGACTTGGAATCGTGTATGTGCAAGATGTTTTTCAGAATCAGGTTCTCCAATATCGAAACATCCAGCTTGTCCAAAACACTATCGCCTACCGAAACACCCGGTTTCAAATCCAGCCCATACCAGGTTTTATCGAGGTACATTCCAAATAAGTGGTTCTTCTTCTTTATCTGCAGTTTGCTGTGCCCTATTTCCTCCAGGCTAAAGTTCTCCTGCAGAGCCTTAAAAAAATCGGCTTTGCTTAAGCTACCCAAGTCTTTTACCAGTCGGTTAAACTCGAATATCTTCAACTTTGTGGTAGGGATAAAGAAGGATAGGAAATAATTGAAGGTCTCTTCTCCCGTATAATTCGGGTTTTCCGCTCTCATTTTCTTTCCGTAGCGCACGGCTCCGGCTGAGCGATGGTGGCCATCTGCAATATAAAACGCCGGTAAGGCCTCCATGTGCTTCCGGATGGATTCTTGTAGCGCAGGATCGTCGATAGGCCAGATTTCAGTATGAACCGCCTCATCGCCTACAAAGTCGAATAAGGGCTTTACGCTTTCTACCTGCCCGACCAATTTATCAAACCAATCGCCCCCTTCAAACGTGAGGAGAACCGGCTCGCCTACCGCCTTCACGTAATCCACGTGCTTTACCAAAGCCTCTTCTTTCTTCGATAAGGTGTTTTCATGCACCTTGATCCGACCTTCCAAGTAATCGTCGACCGACGCCAAACCTACAATCCCGGTATAACTGATTTGCAGTTTCACATCGGTGAGTTGGTATAAGTAGTAGCAAGGCTTCTCTTCCTTCACCAAAACCTCCAGCTTCTTCATATCCAAGAACTTCTGGCGGGCAAAAGGATAGTGTTTATCCGGAATTCGCTCCGGGTCTGTAAAATTCAAGTGCGGCTTTACCACGTGGAGGTACGAGTAGTCATAGTTCTCCATAATCGATTTGGAGATGTGGTTATGGTTACTGTCCCACGACTTGGAAGAAACCAGCTGAGCCAGGTCCGGCTTTGGACGCAAGGCTTGGAAGGTCTTAATCTTTGGCAAGAGCTTAGTTCTGGTTTTCGTTTTGGAAGAAATCGATGATTTTCTCCGCTAATTCAGAGCCAATATTGGACTGCGCCTCTGCGGTTGAACCACCCACGTGGGCACTCAACGAAATTTGTTCCATTTTCAATACGGTATCGTCTACCGGTGGTTCTTTAGCGAACACATCCAAACCGGCATAGCGAATATGTCCCGCTTTGATACTCTCCGCCAAGGCTAGTTCATCCACTGCTCCGCCACGTGCACAGTTGATGATGCCGCTGCCGGCTTTCATCTTTTTCATCTCCGGAGCACCAATGATGGGGGTATCTCCTTCTTTGAAAGGTACGTGAAGTGAAATAAAATCGGACTTAGCGATAACCTCTTCTTTGCTTACTGTACGCAATGGAATTTTAATGCGTTGGTTTCCGGCTGTCGCTCCGAGGTGTAAGTATAACTCTACTTCTTCTACGTATGGGTCGAAAGCCAAAACATCCATGCCCAATCCGAAAGCAATCTTAGCGGCTTCTTGTCCGATACGGCCGAAACCGATAATGCCCAAGGTTTTGCCTTTCAGCTCAATGCCTTCCGATACTTTTTTGATGTTTTTGAAATCAGCCATCCCGTTCTCCGGCATCACCCGGTTGGAATACTGCAGGTTGCGGGCTATTGTAAAGATGTGCGCAAACACCATCTCTGCCACGGATACAGAAGAAGCCGCAGGAGTATTCACCACGCGAATGCCTTTGCTGCGAGCGTATTCTACATCAATATTGTCCATACCCACGCCACCGCGTCCGATTAACTTCAAATTCGGACAAGCATCAATCAGATCCTTGCGCACTTTGGTGGCGCTTCGAACCGTGATGGCGTTAAAATTTTTCAATTCATCTACCAATTTGTCTTGGTCAACTTTGGTAGTTACTACTTCAAAACCGGCTGCCTCTAGGGTGGCTTTAGCCGATTCTTCTATTCCGTCGTTTGCTAATATGCGAATCATGTCTTTTTCTACGATCTTATGGGTTAGGCCTGTGCTCCACTCTTCATACGTTCGAACTCTTGCATGGCATCTACTAAGGCCTGCACGCTTTCAATTGGCAAGGCATTGTAAATAGACGCTCTGAATCCGCCTACAGAACGGTGACCTTTCAGTCCGCTCAAGTTGCGCTGCTTAGCCAAGGCCATAAACTCCGCGTCTAAACTATCGTCGTTCAATACAAAAGTTACGTTCATTACCGAGCGGTCTTCTTTAGCTGCTGTTCCTTTGAACAATGGGTTGCGGTCGATTTCTCCGTAGAGCAAATCGGCTTTTTCTTGGTTGCGCTTTTGCATCGCTGCAACGCCTCCATTCGCTTGAACCCATTTCAAGGTTTGCAAGGAAACGTAAATGGGGAATACCGGTGGTGTATTGTACATGGAACCCCCTTCGATGTGAATTCGGTAATCCAACATGGAAGGAATAGCACGTTTTACCTTGCCTAAGATGGAGTCTTTTACGATTACCAAGGTTACACCGGCAGGACCCATGTTTTTCTGCGCTCCGGCGTAGATCAAATCAAATTTGGATACGTCAACCGGACGAGAGAAGATATCAGACGACATATCGCAAATCACCGGCACATTGGCGCTAGGCAATTCTTGATACTGTGTTCCGTAGATGGTATTATTCGAGGTAATGTGCAGGTAAGCCACGTCTGAAGGGACGGTCCAACCTTTTGGGATATAGTTGAAGTTCTGATCTTCAGAGCTAGCGATAACGTTAACATTTCCGAAGAGTTTCGCTTCTTTGATGGCTTTTTTAGCCCAAACGCCTGTGTTCACGTAAGCAGCGGTTTGTCCTTCATCCAATAGGTTGTAAGGAATCATGCAAAACTGCATGCTGGCACCACCTTGTAAAAAAAGTACAGAATAGCCTTCAGGTACATTGAATAGTTCTTTTACCGTGGCAACGGCATCGTCTAAAACGGCTTCAAACTCTTTACCGCGATGCGATACCTCGATCAGCGACAAATTTGTTCCTGCAAAATTCTGAAGTGCAGCGATTGAGTTGTCGATAGCTTCTTGTGGTAAAATGCCGGGACCGGCGCTGAAATTGTGAACTTTAGGCATGGTTTTTTTATTAGTTGCCGCGAAGTTAAAGGGTAAATGACTTTCACCCAAAAAAGAAACATCTTTATTTAAATTTGACCCATGCAGAAACAAATCGGAATTCTACTCCTCCTGTTTATTCCCTTCAGCAGCCAAGCACAGAACCTCTGGAGTAAGGGGTATTCTAGTATGCTAAAGACTCAAAAAACAACGCAAACAAAAGATTTTGATCCCGATAAAATCAGCTTTGGAGGTAACTTCGGACTAATTTTCGGAAGCCTTACGGTTCTGGATATCTCTCCATGGGTAGGCTACCGAGTTCTTCCCAAAGTTACGCCCGGCATAGGCATGAGTTATATGTATTACCGCGATCAATGGAGCGGAACACCCTATTCAACCAATTTGTTTGCCGCGCGTACTTTTTTGCGTGTTGATGTGGCCGGACCGGTATTCGTTTACGGTGAAATTGAAGCGTTGAATTTCGACTACTTCGACCGTTTCACTTTTGAGCGGGAACGTATTTGGTTCACCTCGCCCATTGTAGGCGTGGGGTATATGCAGATGTCGGGCGACCGCAGCGCTTTTATGCTTTCTGTGTTGTATGCCCTTCGCTCAGAAGAAGAAAGGTCGCCTTACTTTCAGAATTCCCTCATCTTTCGGGTGGGTTATATGATTCGCTAAATTTAGTTGAACCAGGTTAACACCAAATCGGGCTTTAAAAGCAAAGTATAGACAGCACCCACAACGGCTCCCCAAAAATGGGCATCGTGGTTGATATTGTCTCGTCCCCTTTTCGCTAAGTACTGCGAGAGAACCAGATAGCCTACGCCCATCAACCAGCCCGGGATGGGTATGGCGGCATACAAGTAAATCTTGGCAAAGGGATCAAACATAATGGACGAAAAGACCACGCCACTCACTCCACCCGAAGCGCCTAACGAGAAATAGGCATCGTTATGCCGCTCTTTGTAAAAAGTCCTCATATTCGCCAGCACAATGGTAAGGCAATACATAATCACGAACTTGAGCATCGGTAGCTCAAACGAGAAAGCGAAGTACCGTTCAACCGCATTACCAAAGGAATACAGCACAAACATATTCACCCCCAGGTGGATCCAATCGGCGTGAATCAGTCCGGAACTTAAGAATCGATACCACTCTTTTCTGCTTTCAATGATGGTGGGAGAAAAAATCAATTTGTACTTGGCATCGTAATTCTGAAAACAGAGAATACTGATGCCAACCGTAATGACAATAAGGAGAAGTGTGGCGGTCATATTTTCAAGTATACAGAATTCTCGGTTTACGTGTTGAGTGGATTAACTTCGCGGCATGAAATCCATCTTGCTGCTGAGCGATACCCACGGCTTTATCGATGAGCGAATCCTATCCTTTGCCAAGCAGGCGGATGAGATTTGGCATGCAGGCGATTGGGGTACCGGTGAGGTGCACAAAGCCTTGAGCGAAATCACCATGGTTCGGGGTGTATATGGCAATATCGACGGACAAGATATCCGGCAAATCTATCCCCTAAACAAACGTTTTGAATGCCAAGGTTGGGATGTATGGATCACCCATATTGGCGGATATCCGGGGAGGTACAATCCGAAAATCAGAGAGCAGATTTACCGTAACCCTCCTGGACTTTTTATTTGCGGACATTCCCATATTCTAAAGGTTATGCGCGACCAAAAAACAGGATTGATGCACATGAATCCGGGGGCAGCAGGCCGACATGGTTTTCACAAAGTGCGCACCATGCTGCGCTTTCAAATCAGCCCGGGAAAACTGGACAAGCTAGAGGCCATTGAACTCGGACCGCGAGTGGAGGGATTTAGGGAAGAATAGCTGGCGCTGTAGGATTGTGAAACTGTTCGATTGTTGAACTGATAGAACATTACCTGTTTAGCTCTCCTTTCTATCCGTCTACTAATGCATACAAATACGGCAAGGGTGTGTCCAACTGTTGATAGTATTCCGCCAAGCGCGCGGTAATTTTGGATAGTTTTGAGCGTTAAAATGCTAAACCGGATGATGCGTAGAATTGCCCTAGTCTTCCCTGTGCTTTGTTGTTGTATAGCCGCTCAGGCTCAGAACTCTGGATTGCCAAAACAGCTGAACGTGGGTGATACCATAATTGCCGTGGGGCGCTACACCGTTACCCTCACCGATGCGCGACGCATTCCAACAGAACCGCGATTAGAAGTGCCCGAAACGAAGTCGCCCGATTTACAATTTGAATTCGATTTGAGCCAAGTACCGGTGCCAAACACCATTCAGGTGCCCAATGCTCAGCGAATGGATAAAAAATCGCCTGTCAACTACCACCACAACTACATCCGGGCGGCTTATGGAAATTACAACAATGCCTTGGTGGATGCCTACATCGCCATGCCGGGTAAAAATGGAATGCTCAGTGTTGATGCGCATTTCATGAATACCAAGCCGAAATCTGAACGCCTACAAAGGGAGTTCAACGCCGGTTTAAGCGGTATGCGGCATTTTAAAAAAGGAGATTTAAGCGGGGGCTTTCGGTACTTTTCTAACGACTACCGCTTTTTCGGATTCTTGGAAGATTCAGCCAACGCGTTACCGAACCTGAAACAAAACTTCCAGATTTACGATGCAAAGGCCGGGTATGCTAGTCGCTTAAAAGGCAAATATGCCCCGTTTTACAGCCTGGGAGCCCAATTCTACTCCATGAAGCAAAAAGCGCTTGATTCGCTGGAGGCTACTGAAAATGGACTGAGTCTGGATGGTACCTACCGCTTCAGTGTGAAGAAAAACCCGCTCACCATCGCTGCCCGATATGAGCTTCAACAATACCAAAGCATCAACGATACCTTCACGCGGAATTTCATTCACCTACAACCTTACTATACCTTGCGCGACAAGCAATGGGAATTGAACCTTGGCTTTAATTCGGCTTTGGTGATTGAATCCGGACAAAAAACAGAATTTACCTTTTTCCCCAGAGCAGAAGGCCTTTACCGAATTGATGATGATATGCTGAGCCTTTTTGGGGGAATCAGTGGTGGAGTGAATAAGATTAGCCTTCGCTCTATCAGCGAAATGAATCCGTATATCGCGCCATATCAAAACCTAAACCCCAGCGTATCGAAATTCCGATTCAATGCCGGCTTGACCGGTAAGCTAGGACAGAATACCGGCTTCACTACCCAGATCCTTTTCCACATCCAAAATCAGATGCCGCTTTATATTTTGGATACCACCAATACGCGGTGGTTTGTGAACTTTAGGGATGATGTGAAATTGATTCAATTCAATGCCGAACTAAGTCACGCCTTCTCCAATAAATTTAGAACGAATTTCAGCTTCAACTTTTACAACTATAGCACCGAGAGTTACGATAGAGCCTACCAGCTTCCAAACCTCGACTTAAAATTGAATGCAACGTATAATATTGGCGATAAAATTCTCTTAAGTGCAGACCTGTTCACCATCGGACAGCGTTACTCCTACTTGGCTTATTCTGAGCAACAAAGCGCAGAACTGCTCAAGGCTTTTGTGGATGCCAGTCTAGGGGTAGATTACCGCTGGAAAAAGCAAATATCGGCCTTCCTTAAGGTGAATAATATCGCGAATCAGAAGTACCAAATGTGGGGCCGATTGCCTGTAAATGGCATCACGGTGATGGGTGGTTTAGCGATAGGATTCTAGAAATGTATAATAGTTTCCGCTCTAGCGTTTGCGAGAATGAAAGCGCCCCTGTATTTTTACCGCATTACTCATGCAAACATCGGTAAGTGAACATATCAGAATACTGCTCCATTCGCACGAATGTGTGATTGTGCCCGACTTTGGCGGATTTATCAGTCATGGTCAGGCGGCAGCTTGGGAAGAAGCGGAACACAGGTGGAAACCCGCCCAGAAAAAGCCTTTCTTCAATAGCCAACTCAAACAGAATGATGGCTTGCTGGCAGCGTATATTGCTGAGCAAGAACATATCAGCTATGCCCAAGCATTGAATGAACTGCAGCGCTTTAGCCAAAACTGCCTGGATCAACTCAAAGACCACGGCCAATGTATTTTACGCGGTTTAGGAACCTTAAGTCAAGGGGAAGAGGCACAAATCATTTTTAAAGCCTCACCTGAGGCCAATGTCTTGGCCGAGAGCTTTGGATTGCCAGTATTGGAGCTAGACCCAATCACTCAACAAGCCAATAAGCCGGAAATTAAAAAATTGGCACCGGTCAAGTTGAAAGCCGAAGTGAACCAAACACGCAGTAGCCGCGTATGGTGGAGTGTGGCTGCTTCGATCTTGTTATTGGGTATGACAGCTTGGGGTTATTTCGCTAAAGACCAATGGTGGCCGCAACATGGCCAACAAGCCGGTTTGCAAAATTTAGTTATCGATTCGTCTATCCTGGAAGATGAACCTAAGGAAGCTGCTTCAACCGAAATGACGGAGGAGACAGCCACGGAAACAGAAGTGACTCCAGTGGACGAAACCATGCCTGTTACGGAAATACCCAAGACACAGGAATCGAGCTATACGCAATCCCCTTCCGACTCCGTTTACTACATAGTGGTAGGTGCTTTTCAGAATGAGCGAAATGCACAGAAGATGATTCAATCGGTTAAGTCGAAAGGCTACACTGCGTCCCTTTTTACAGATTCAGAAAACGGATGGATTCGCGTATGCGCAGAAATGCATGTTAACCGAAACGACGCCGAAGAACGACTGGATTTGATTCGTATTGATATTAACAGAAAAGCCTGGGTATTGGCTACCCAACCCTAAACAAGGATATAACAACATATGCTACTCGATATAGTTCAAGTAAATAATTTAGCCGACAGCACCGCCAAAGGAGCTGAAGAAGCGGTTATGGTTAAGATGGACCTGCTGGATATGGCCATGAAAGGTGGTTGGATCATGATTCCCATCTTGGTTTTGTTGCTGGTGGGTATCTACCTCACGGTTGACCGCTACCTTACCGTGAAAAAAGCCGCTAATCAAGACCCGAAATTCATGGCCAATGTGAAGGACATGGTAGCCAGCGGCAACATCATGGGAGCCAAATCGCTTTGCGCAAATAACGGAACGCCAATAGGACGTATGCTTGAAAAAGGCATTTCCCGCATTGGTAAACCGATGAAGAACATTGAAGTAGCTATTGAAAACGTAGGTAAACTGGAAATCTATCGCTTAGAAAAAGGCATGGCTACCTTGGCCACCATTTCAGGTGCAGCGCCAATGATTGGATTTTTAGGAACCGTTACCGGTATGATTCGCGTTTTCTTCGATATGGCCGCACAAGGCAATAATATCGATATCACACTGTTAAGTAATGGTATGTACGAAGCGATGGTGACAACTGTATCCGGATTAATCGTTGGTATTTTCGCTTACATAGCCCATAACCTGCTGGCTGCCATGATTGAAAAAGTGATCCACCGCATGGAAGCCGCAGCTGTTGATTTTATTGATTTACTACAAGAACCGGCCTGATGAATTTACGCAGCAGAAGTAAGGTTAAAACAGAGTTTAGCATGTCGTCTATGACCGATCTGGTATTCCTGTTGCTCATCTTCTTCATCATCACGTCGACTATGGTTGTGCCGAATGCCATCAAGGTGCTTTTGCCTTCGGGCAAGGCTCAAGTGAAGGTAGAAGACACCAAAATTGAAATTGCAATCGACAAAGATTTGCAGGTTTACGTTTCCGGTGAAAAAAGTGAGTTTGACCGTTTACGTTTTGATATTGAACAGAAATTAAAAGGCCTAGATCCAGCTCATGTAACATTAGCTTTAAGTCCGGATAAGACTGTACCAACAGAGCATTTGGTAAAAGCCCTGACTGTAGCAAATGAAATGAAGCTGAAAATGATTATTAGAACAAGAAACTAATGTCAGTAGTTGATAATCCTATATACCGGGAAGATAGAAAGCGAAATGAACTCGTAGCATGGATTTCTATTCCTGTCGCTATAGGATTGCTTGTGCTTATCCTCAATTATTTCGGCCTGTATTACCAGATTCCTCCACCACCTGAAGAAGCGTTGGAGATAGAACTAGAAATTCCGATGATCAGTTCTGCAGCTTCCAATTCAGACCAGCCTGCAGCTGCTGCTCAGAACGCTGGAGAGGGATTTGCACCTTCTTCTCAAAGTGAAGTCATGACTCAGACGCACGAAGAGGCACCGGAAGAACAAAGCGGAAACGCTCAAACTCCTACTACCAGAACGTTTGGAATGGGCAATCGAACCCCTGATGGAGGTGCAGATGGAACTACAAACGACAGAGGAACTGTAGGTACTGTTCCTGGAGGTGGCTTATCCGGCACCGGAGGTTCAGATTCAGGTATTGGAAATAGAGGTGTAAAAAAAGGATATGCCGGAGCTACCATTTGCAATCAAGATGGATATGTAATGGTGAAATTCACCGTTAACCGCACCGGAAAAGTGGTTAAAACAGAAGCTCAACTCAAAAGTTCAACCATTCAAGATCCCACGTGTAAGGCAGAAGCAGAGAAGTTTGCTTTACGCTGGGAGTTCGAGGCTGATCCCAATGCGCCTGAATTTCAGACTGGCGTTTTACCGGTATATTTCAAGAGACAGTAATTCATGCGCTCCTATCAGGAAACCCTGGATTTTCTATTCAGTCAGCTGCCCATGTTTACCCGCATTGGAGCCAGCGCATTTAAAAAAGATTTAAGCAATACCCTTGCCCTTTGTGAAGTACTAGACCAGCCCCAAGCAAAGTTCAAATGTATTCACGTGGCCGGTACCAATGGCAAAGGAAGCACCTCGCACATGCTGGCTTCCATTTTTCAAGAGGCAGGCTATAAAACCGGACTCTATACCTCCCCACACCTGCGCGACTTCAGAGAGCGTATTCGGATAAATGGAGAAATGATTAGCGAAACGGAAGTGATTACGTTTACGCATCGCTTGGAAGCAGATTTTGAACGAATCAAACCCTCTTTCTTTGAGATGACCGTAGCCATGGCATTCGATCATTTTGCAAGACATCAAGTAGACATGGCCATTATTGAAACCGGCATGGGCGGACGTTTGGATTCTACGAATGTGGTAATACCTGAATTGAGTGTGATCACCAATATCGGATTTGATCACATGGAGTTTTTAGGCAATACCCTGCCGCTCATTGCAGGTGAAAAGGCCGGTATTATCAAGAAGCACGTTCCGGTCGTAATCGGTAAACGCCAAAGTGAATGCGATTTCGTATTTGAACAAAAAGCAAACGAAATGAATGCACCGCTGGTCTTTGCTAGCGATGTATTTCAGGCCAAACTGCTGCAGCGCGATTACCTGGGACAGGAACTCGAAATCTCCCGAAACAAGCAAGTCTATAAGCGCTTTCAACTCGATTTACCCGGCACCTATCAATTGGAGAATTGCTGCACAGTTTTGCAGTCGGTAGAGTTGATCAATACGTTGGGCGTATTTCAACTTAGCGAAGACGCCGTTAAACAAGGTATAGCGAAGGTTAAAACCAATACAGGCCTTCTCGG
>FWPV01005617.1_pt1 | contig 24864 bp, 22 predicted proteins | sample 2228371 | NCBI WGS metagenome assembly FWPV01 (sample SAMEA103939776, study PRJEB20133) | metagenome | reverse complement strand
TCGTATCGGCTCGCGAGAGCGTGCTGGCGACGCTGGAGCTGCGCTTCGGCCCGCCGCCCGCAGCCGTGGTCGAAACGGTGAACCGCATCGAGGACCTGGAGCAGTTGCGCGCGCTGCTGCGCCGGGCCGTGCTGGCCAGCAGCTTGGCGGAGTTCACCGCCGGGCTGGCCGACGACAACGGCCATGCTGCCGATGCCCGCTGATGCCCGGCCTGCCGGCCGGCGGTGTGTGGCACCAGGGCAAAATCATGTCGCGTTCACCGTCATCGAGAGGAGACAACCATGCTGGATGCCATTGACCGCATCGCCCGGTTTTTCGACCAGGAGTTCGCCGGTTACGACGACGACCTGCCTGTGCTGGAGGCCTATGCAGCGCGGGCCGGCGGACCTGTGCTCGAGCTGGGGTGCGGCACCGGCCGCGTTCTGATCCATCTCGCCCGCGCAGGATATCAGGTCACCGGGGTGGACCTCAGCCTGGCCATGTTGGAGATCGCGCGCGCCAAGGCTGAAGCTGCAGGCCTCATGAAGCGAATCACGCTGATCGCCGGGGATTACGGGGAGGTGGCCCTGGGTGGCCCTTACCGTTTCGCCTGCACGGTGATGAACACTTTCTTGCATCTGCCGAACCAGGCCGCCCAGGTCCGGGCACTCCAGCACTGGCATGCCCACCTGGCCCCCGACGGCCTCCTGCTGATAGACGTCCTCCACCCCGATCCGGCGACGCTGGCGGGGCTGGACGGCCGGCTGGAGTTCTGGGGCTCATGGGAGGATCCGTCCTCGGGTTTTACCATCATGAAGTTCCTGACCCGCACCGTGGACCTGGCGCAACAAACCCTCCACGTGCGCCATATCTACGACGAGATTGCGCCGGACGGCCAGGTGCGGCGGACTCAGGCATCCTATGATCTGCGTTACGTCAATCGCTTCGAAGCCGAGCTGCTGCTGGAGAAGGCGGGATACGTCCTGGAGGGGATTTACGGCGATTGGGACATGGGGCCGTTCGAGAACGACAGCTCGCGCATGATCCTGGTGGCCCGACGGCGCAACTAGCGCCGTCATGGAGTTGATGATGATCCGTGCTCAACGCGCAATACGTCTGCTCATCGCAGCGGCGTTGCTCATCGCCGGTCTGAGCCTGGCAGGATGTCGGCAGGACGACGCAACCGCCACGCCAGAAGCAAAGCCCAAGGTGCAACAAATGCTGCCGCTGGCCGGCAGCGGGAGCGATTCACCGCTGCCGACCCCGGGGACGGGAGAATCTCCCCAGGCGCCGTGATGGAGAGCTGCCAGAAAGGGACGTCACGGCGCAGGCTGGGGGGTGGCTTCGGTGGTGGGCGCAGGGGTGACTGTGGGCGTCGGCGTATCGGCCATGATCACCGGCGGGGGCGGGCACTTTCCCGTCGAACCCTCCCGGCCCTGCAACGCCAGCGGCGGCGCAGAGAAGAGGCCGTCCAGCTCGCGCTGCAGCTCCGCCCGGTCGGCGATCTGCAACACTTGCGCGCCGCCGCCGACCACCGCCTGCTGAATCGCCTTGGTGCTGAACACCAGGCCGTGCACCTGGTTGCTGTCCAGCCTGGCACCCAGCCGCGCCAGGCGGATCACGTCCAGAAGGCTGAGATCGGTCTTGAAGGTATCCGCCAGCGCACGCCACAACTGTGGGATCTTCGGGATGGCATCCACGCGCAATGCCTGCTCGCGAATGGCCCAGATCAACTGCTGCTGGCGTCGCGCCCGAGAAAAGTCGTTGGTCGCGTAGCGGTAGCGCGCAAACTTGGCGGCGGCCTCACCGTCGAGGAACACCTGCCCCGCGGGCAGGTCGAAGCTGAGATAGGCGTCCGGATTCTTAGGGTCGGGCGTCAACTCGTGCAGGGGACAGTCCAGCGTCACCGTGACCCCGCCCAGGGCATCCACTAGCTGGGGCAACGCCTCTAGTTTGAGCCGCACCCAATGCTGGGTCGGGATGCCCAGGTTGTCCTCAATCACCTTCGCGGCCAGCGCCGGGCCCCCGCCGGGATACTTCTGATACTCGCCCTGAAAGTCGGCCTGGTTGATCCGCCCCATGCCGTAGCCGGGGATCTCGACCCACAGGTCGCGCGGGATGCTGACCACCCCCACCCGGTTCGCCTGGTAATCAATGGCCGCGACCATAATGGTATCGGTGCGCCAGACGCCCTCCCCAGGCCGCTGATCCATGCCCAGGATCAGGATGTTGTCGGTCTCCCGGATCGTCTTCGGCGCCGGCGTCGGGCTGGGGGTGAAGGTAGCCGTAGGGCTGGGCGTATCGGTGGGGGTCGGAGAAAGGGTCGGCGGCAACGTCGCAGTCGGCGACGCCATTGCGGTCGGTGACGCCGGCAGCGACGAAAGCTCCGCAGTGGCTACCGCTACAGTCGTCACGTCGGTTGCTGTCGGCGGCTGCGATACCGTGACGGCCTGCCCCACACACCCGGTCAGCAGCAACAGGACGAGCAACAACATCGCCAGGCGCAGCGATTTCGATTGCGCCGTGCGATGGGCCGTCCTGCGCGTCCGATCAGGACGCCGGACAGCCCCGGTTCGTAGCAAGTTCATTTCGTTTCAGCCGATCTTGTAGCCGATTTTGCGCAAGAACCCCTTGCGCCAGGCGACCCCGTCCTCGTCCTCGATCCCTTTGGTGCGCACCCCATCAATGACGCCCAGGATGCCGCGGCCCTGTTCGCTCTCGGCCAGGATCACCTGGACAGGGTTGGCCGTGGCGCAATAGATGTTGGCCACCTCGGGCACCATCTTGATGGCGTTAAGCACATTGATGGGATATGCGTCGCGCAGGAACAGGATGAAGGAATGGCCGGCCCCCAGCGCCAATGCGTTGCGCTCTGCGAGCGATTGCAATTCGGGGTCGGTGCCGGTGGAGCGCACCAGCGCCGCGCCCGATGACTCGCAGAACGCCAGGCCGAACTTCGCGCCGGGCACGCCGGTCACCATCGCCTCGTGGATGTCCTCCACGGTCTTGATAAAATGGCTCTGGCCCAGGATGAAATTGAGTCCCTCGGGGTTTTCGATCTGCACCAGCTTGAGTTGAAACGGGATTTCACTCATGAGCACCTCCAACTTTTCGGTCCTCGCGACCGGCTTTCAGCCTGGCCAACGCCTGTCGCCTGAGGATGTCCAGGCCGCGCAGCGTGATCCATCGGGTTGCCAGGGTGCCCGTGCCGCCGTAAGGGTAGTGTTTCACGATGGTTGTGTCGGGCGTCCCCAGGGCCAGGTAGGTCTCGCCGGGATGGTCGCCGTAGACATCCCCCTCGTCGCCGCAGCAACTGAGCACCGCCATGCCCCAGCCGCCCTCGTAGGTGTCAATCAACAGCGCAGCGGCCTCGGCAGCCACCATCTGGCTGACCCAGCCGAAGGCCTCGATCTTGGCGGGCGAGAGGCCCAGGGTGGCGACCAGGCCGTCTGGCCCGTCAACGACGTGGGCCACGGCCAGCGCCCGGCCTCCCTCTGGGGTGGACCGCAACAGACGGGCGATCTCGCCCTGCGTGGCGGTTTCCAGCAGCGCCAGCTTCACGCCGGCCTGTGCCAACAGGCGGCCGGTCACCTCTTCCAGGCGGTCGGCGCCGGTGCCGTAGATGTGCTCGTCGCCGATGCGGGCCCGTACCTCGGCCTCCATGGCGGCAATCATGCGGTCGGCCTCCGCTTCGGTGGCCGCGCGCGCGGTGATGCGGATGTCCACGGCGCCCAAATGCGCGGAGAGGCCTACGGTCGGGTTGGCCGAACGCATCTGGACGTCCAGCTTTTCGTCTATCCAGCTTTCGGGCAGTCCTACTGTCCGCAACACGTGCGCTTTGATCACGGCCTGTTCTTCGCCCAGCCGCCGTTTGAGATAGGGCAACACGGCGTCTTGCATCAGGCGTTCCATCTCGCGCGGCACGCCGGGCAAGGAGATGATGGTACCTGCATCGGTTTCGACGATGAAGCCGGGCGCAGTGCCCACAGGGTTCAGGATGGGGATGCTGCCTTCGGGCAGATACGCCTGCCGGCGGTTGTTCTCGCTGACGGTGCGTCCCCAGCGGGCGAAAAGCGCTTCCATGTGCGCCAGGCACTCGGGGTTCAACACCAGCCTGCGGCCGGTTGCAGCGGCCACGGCTTCACGGGTCACGTCGTCCACTGTAGGGCCCAGCCCGCCGGTGGTGATGACCACATCGGCCCGCGCCAGCGCCTGCCGCAGCGCCAACGCCATGCGTTCCACGTTGTCGCCGACCGAGGTCTTGAAATAAAGATTGACCCCGATGTCCCGCAGCGCGCGGGCGATATAGGTGGAATTGGTGTCCACCGTCTCACCCAACAGCAACTCAGTACCAGAGGTCACGATCTCGGCGTTCATCAGACCAACAGCATCGCCTGGGCGCGGATATCCCGAATCAGCTTGGCTGTCTTGACCGCCTCAGGGTCACCCATCCCTGCCAGTTCCTCGGCCATTTTCGTCATCAGATCCAACAGCTCAGGCGTGACCAGGTCCCGGTTCTCCTGCAACATCTGCCGGGTGCCTTCGGGATAAGACTCATCCATCAGCGCGATGAGGAATTGAAGTTCCGGCGGATAGCTTTCCTGGATGATCTGATGCGCTTCGTCATCAATCATATCCAGGATGTCCAGCAGCTCTTCCTGTCCTTTCTTTTCTGCCGTCTCGATCGTATTATGCAGCATCGCCATGAAGAGGTCGTCAACCTCGTCCGCGTGGGCGCGGAGGGCGCTGCGCGGGCTCTCATCCTGTATCAGCGCTCGCAACAGCTCTAACTTGGCCCGGAACGCAGCCTGGTTCAGCTGGTCTACTTTGTCGGTCACGGCGAGCAGCTTCTCCCGCAACGCAACGAGGCGCATGCGCTCTTCGCCGCTGGCCGCATCAATGCGGCCGGTGAGCTGCTCGAAGAACGCGTAGTCCATCAACGGCCGCGCGGCGTACGCGATCGCCTCCGCTTCGTCCAGGTCGGCCCTCAGCACCCGCTCAAGGAAAGCCTCGGGGCTGTCAAGCTCGCGCAAAGACTCCACCGCTGCCCGCTGCTTGGCAAGCCGCCGGCCGGCCGGCGTCAACGGCATCAAGTTTTCTTCCAGGAGCCGGAAGCGCTCCAGAGCCTTCTGGTTGCCCGTTGCCTCAGCCTGCATCTTCATGCCCCCGAGGAGAGCGTAGAACTCCTCGTCTACCTGGCTCTCGTTGCCCTTGAGGAGCATCTGCAGGCCCTTGGGATCGTCGGCCATGACCATGAACTGCTCCAGCAGCCTGGCCTTCTTCCGCCGACGGTCTATGGTTTCCTGGCTGATGCCCATGGTCCCCAGGACCGCATCCACCAGGTTCTGCCGGCTGGAGAACTGGCGCGGGCTGAAGAGATAGCCCTTGCGCTGATCGGGCGGGAGGGAGCGCATCAGCGACTGGGTCAGCTCCCCGATCATCTTCTGTTTCTGCGCCTCGGGGATGTTGAGTTGCGGTGGGAAGTAAACCCCCAGGAATTGAGCCTCAGGATCGTGATAGGCCAGGGGGAACTCTACCGTGACGGTGGCCCGGCATTGGGGACAGACGGCCATATTGAGGAGGCCGTCCAGAAATGCGTCCCGCAGCTGGGGCTCGACCCCGACGTCAATAACCGAGCGAAGAGGGGCATGATAGACGTGCCCACAGCTCGGGCAGGTGATTGGCGTTCCTTGTGTCTCAGGCATGGAAGACCTTTCGTATTGCGTATTGCGTATTGCGTATTGCGCGTTGCGTATGCTATGGGTTGGGAAGACCGGCCAGGCGGCGCAGCTCGGCCTCGTCAATGACCGGGATGCCGAGCTGGTTGGCCCTGGCAAGCTTCGACCCGGCGGCCTCGCCGGCCACCAGATAGCTGGTGTTCTTGCTCACCGAATCGGTCACCTTGCCGCCGTGGGCCTTGATGAACTCCCTGGCCTCCTCGCGGCTCATGGTGGGCAGCGTGCCGGTGATGACAAAGGTGAGGCCGGCCAGCGGCTGCGCGGCCCCGGCCGCAGCCGGTCGCTCCGTCTCGGCGGTGCGCACCCCGGCCGCCTTCAGCTTTTCGATCAGCCGACGGTTGGGCTCCTGCCGGAACCAATCGGCGATGTTCTGCGCCAGCACCGGGCCGATGCCCGGGATGGCCTGCAACTCCTCGACCGAGGCCCGGCTCAACGCGTCCAGGCTGCCGAAACGGCTCATCAGGTCTTCGGCTACCACCTCGCCCACCCCTTTGATCCCCAACGCGTTCAAGAGGCGGGCGGGCGGCCTCGTCTTGGCGGCCTCGATCGCGGCCATGAGATTGGCCACTCGCTTGTCCCCGAAGCCCTCCAGCCTGCGCAGCTCGTCCGGGTTCAGGTAGAAGATATCGGCCAGATCACGGATGAACCCCTTCTCCACGAAGAGCTCGGCCTGCCGGATGCCGAAACCGGCGATGTCCATGGCGCTGCGGCTGACGAAATGTTCCACCCCGCGCACCAACTGCGCCGGGCACGCGCTGTTGATGCAGTACCACGCCGCTTCACCGGGATCACGCACCGCGCGTGAGCCGCACGCAGGACAGGTTTCCGGCATCTGCCACACCCGCTCTTCGCCCGTGCGCAGCTCCACCACCGGCCGCAGCACCTGGGGGATCACTTCGCCGGCGCGTTTGACCACCACCATGTCGCCGACGCGGATGTCGTTGTCGCGGATGTAGTCCTCGTTATGTAATGTTGCGTTGGAGACGGTCACCCCGCCCACCTGCACCGGCTCCAGCACGGCGTAGGGGTTCAGGGTCCCCGTGCGCCCCACGTTGACCCTGATGTCCAGCAGCCGCGTCACCGCCTCTTCTGAGGGATACTTGTACGCCACGGCCCAGCGCGGGTCCTTGCCCACATACCCCAGGCGCTCCTGCAGGGCGAAGTCGTCCACCTTGATCACCAGGCCGTCGGCCTCATAGGGCAACTGGCGGCGTTCCTCCCTGCCCCAGCGTTCGACGAACGCGGTCAGCTCATCGAAGTCGGTGAACAGCCGGTTGCGGCGCTCCACCGGGAAACCCAGGCGGCGCAGGTAATCCAACGCTTCCCACTGGCCCCGCGGCGCGGCCGGGCCCACACCTTCCAGCGCCACGATCTGATAGACCCACAGCCGGATGGGGCGCTCGGCAGTGATGCGCGGGTCGAGCTGGCGCAGCGAACCGGCCGCGAAGTTGCGCGGGTTGGCGTAAGTCCGGCCGCCGCTCTGGGCCTGGAGGGCGTTGAAGCGTTGAAAATCGGCCACCGAGACGTAAGCCTCCCCGCGCACGATCAGCCGCGACGGCACGGGCCCGTCCCACCCCTCCCCGCGGGGCAGCGGATCGGGCGGCACGCAAGGGATGCGCAACGGCACGGCCTTCACCGTGCGCAGGTTGGCGGTGATGTCCTCGCCCACCTCGCCGTCTCCGCGCGTGGCACCCAGGACGAAGCGACCGTCCTGGTAGTGCAGGACCACGGTCAGGCCGTCAATCTTGGGCTCCACCACGTAGCGAACGCGAGCGGCCTCCTCGGCCGACAGCAGCTTCATAAAACGGTCGCGCCAGGCGGTGAGCTCGCCGATGTCGAAGGCGTTGCCCAGGCTCAAGATCGGCGCGGGATGACGCACTTTGGCGAACCGCTCCGCCGCCGCGCCCGGCACGCGTTGCGTGGGGCTGTCGGGGGTGACCAGCTCGGGGTGGGCTGCCTCTAGCGCCACCAACTCGCGCCAAAGCGCATCGTACTCGGCGTCGCTGATGACGGGATCGTCCAGGACATAGTAACGATAGGCGTGATACGCGATGGCCTGCCGCAAGCGGTTCAGCCGTTCATGAATATCGGTCATACGGCCCTGGATTATAACGCCGCCGTCTTGCAAAGGCAAAGTCACGGCCCCGAACTGATGGACTTGCCCGTCCTCACAGCGCCATCCAGAAGCTGCGGCGGGAGTCCAGCCGGTGCAGCCCCGCGGCCAGCGCCGCCTGCACCGCTGCCTGGTACTCGGCCCGGGTGATGGGCCGGGTGAGCTCCGGATACTCGGCCGCCCGGTAGGCGGGATGGTACTGGCTCATCACGTTGAGGTAAGTGTTGGGCGAAATCTCCTGGGCCAGGAAGCGCACGATCTGCTCGGTGCCGGCCAGGCCGTGGGGCAGCACCAGATGACGCACCAGCAGCCCGCGCACCGCCAGGCCCCGTTCGTCGAGCTGCAGGTCTCCCACCTGGCGGTGCATTTCGCGCACGGCAGCCTGGTTCACCTGGGGATAATCAGGCACACCCGACAGGCGCAGCCCCACCTCCGGGTCGGCGTACTTCATGTCCGGCATGTAGATGTCTACCACGCCGTCCAGCAGCGCCAGGGTAGAGAGGGCATCATAGCCGCCGGTGTTGTAGACCAGCGGCAGCCGCAGGCCGGCCTCGACCGCGATGACCAGCGCGGCCAGGATCTGCGGCACCACGTGGCTGGGAGAAACCAGGTTGATGTTGTGACACCCCATACGCTGAAGCCGCAACATGATGCCCGCCAGCGTCTCAGGGGTCACCAGGTCGCCGTCCTGGGTCTGGCTGATGTCCCAGTTCTGGCAGTACTGGCAGCGCAGGTTACAACAGGTGAAGAAGATCGTGCCCGAGCCGCGCCAGCCGCGCAGCGGGTCCTCCTCGCCCAGATGAGGGCCGTAGCTGCTCACGCGCGCCAGCTCGCCCGTGCGACATGCGCCGAACTCCCCCATCCGCCGGTTGGCCAGGCAGCGCCGCGCGCAGATGTCACAGGCCGCCAGCCGCTCGTAGGCCTCACCGGCGCGCCGACGCAGCTCCCCGCTGCGCCACAGCGCCACATAAGCAGGTTCAACGGTCGTCTCACGCTCAGCCATACGTCTCATCAGCCTCCCACAACTCCTCTGCAGCACTGGCCGAACATATTATATCGCAAATCTGCAACTTGCGCAGCAGGCAAGACCCGCTATAATATCAGGCCAGTCGTCGCGCATGGCGTCCCCCAAATTTGCCTGCGCAAGTTAGGCCCCATTTAGCAAAGGAGTGCGAAAATGAAGAAGCCCGTGCTGATCCTCTACCTCTTTACCGCCCTCATCTTGACGCTGGCCGGCTGCGTGCAACCGGCTGCGGCGCCGGCCCCGGCGCAACCCGCCGCACCCACCCAGGCCCCGCCTGTGGAAGTCACGCTGGTCATGGTCACCAACATGGATGACGTGGTCACCCTGGACCCGCACCACGCCTACGAGACCACCAACCTGCTGATCCACAACTCGACCTACGACACACTGGTGGAGTATCGCCCCGAAGACCTGACGCAGGTCGTGCCCCGGCTGGCCGAGTCGTGGGAAGCCTCGCCCGACGGCCTGACGTATACCTTCAAGCTACGCCAGGGCGTCAAGTTCACCTCCGGCAACCCGGTCACCGCAGAGGATGTCCGCTTCTCCTGGATGCGGCTGAAGAACCTGAAGGACAACCCGGCGTTCTACGCCGACCTGATCACCGACGTGCAGGTCGTGGATGACGCCACGGTCAAGGTGACGCTGAGCGAGACCTCCCCCGCCTTCCTCAGCATCGTCGCCGCGCCGGCCATGAGCATCGTGGACAGCAAGGTGGTCAGGGAGAAGGGGGGCACCGACGCGGAGGATGCGGACAAGACCGACACGGCCAAAGACTGGCTGGATCAGAACTCGGCCGGCAGCGGCCCATTCATCCTGACGCAGTGGACCCCCAAGGCGGAGATCGTGCTGGTGGCCAACCCGAACTACTGGCGGGGCAAGCCGGCGCTGAGCAAGGTGATCATCAAGCATAGCGCCGATCCCACTACTGCGCTGCAAATGCTCCAGCGGGGAGATGCCGACCTGACCGACAACCTGGATCCCGATCTGGTGGACGTGGCAAAGGCCGATCCCAACCTGGTGGTGGTCATCGGCCAGACGCTGAACCAGAACTACCTGGCCATGACCTCGAACCCCGACCTGTCTGTGCCGCTTTCCAACAAGCTGGTGCGCCAGGCGGTGGCGTATGCCATTGACTACGATGGCTTGATCAAGGCCATCCTGCGGGGCTACGGCACCCGTGCGCCCAGCATCATCCCCTTGGGCGTGCTGGGGGTAGACCCTGCCATGACCCGTGGCCGCGATCTGGCCAAGGCCAAGGAGTTGCTGAAGCAGGCGGGCTACGAAGCCGGGGTCACGGTGGACCTGCATTACGGGTCGAACCCCACGCGGGAGACCATTGCGGCCAAGCTGAAGGCCGACCTGGCCGAAGCGGGCATTACCGCCAACTTGAAGCCGATGGAGCAGAGCGTGTACCTCAGCGAGATGCGCGCGCAGAAGCTGCCCATGGCCTTCGGCGGTTGGACGCCCGATTACCTGGATCCCACCATGTGGACCGACTACTTCTCCTACGCCGACCGGGGCATCGCCAGGCGCATGTGGTACAACAACCCGGAGGCCGAGAAGTACGCCCGGATCGTCGGCACCGAGCTCGATCCCGAAAAGCGCAAGCAGGCGATCATCGAGCTGCAGAAGATCTTGATGGACGACATGCCCTTCACCATGCTCTATCAGAACCAGTCGCTGGCCGCGATGAACAAAGCGGTGAAAGGGTTTGCTTACCATCCGGTGCATTTTGTGAGCTTCTACGATTTGAACAAGTAGACCTGAAGTTCTGATGAGCCTGTTAACCCACATCGTGCGCCGGTTGCTGCTGGTGATCCCGATGCTCATCGGCATCACCCTGCTCACGTTTCTGGTCTCACGGCTGGTGCCGGCCGATCCCATCGCCATCATCGTCAGCGAGAAGGCTTTGGATCGGCCGGATATCGTCCAGGCCGCGGTCGAAAAGTGGGGGCTGGACCGGCCCCTGCCGGAGCAATACCTGATCTACCTCCGCAACCTGGCGCAAGGGGATTTGGGCGTCTCGTTCAAGACCAAGCGGCCGGTGGCGCAGGACCTGCGGCAATACCTGCCGGCGACCTTCGAGCTGGGGATGGCGTCGCTGCTGTTCGCGCTGATCTTCGGGCTGCCCATGGGCATCCTCGCCGCGTTGAAGGCGGGCCGCTGGCCCGATCACGCGGCGCGCCTGTTCTCGCTGTTGGGCGCGTCCATGCCGCCGTTCTGGTCCGGGCTGATGGTGCTGTTCCTGTTCTACTACCGGCTCCAGCTCCTGCCCGGGCCCGGCCGGATTGACACGCGCATGTCTGCGCCGCCGCAGGTGACGGGGATGTATCTGGTGGACAGCCTGCTGGCCGGGGACAAGGCGGCGTTCATCAGCTCGCTCCAGCACCTGATCCTGCCCTCGGTGATCCTGGGCTGGTTCACCCTGGCGGTGGTCTCGCGCATCACGCGCGCGGCCATGCTGGAGGTGCTGCGCACCGATTACATCCGCACCGCCCGGGCAAAAGGGTTGCACGAGCGAACGGTCATCCTGGTCCACGCGCTGCGCAACGCGTTCATCCCCACCCTGACGGTGCTGGGCCTGGCGTTTGCGGGCCTGATGACGGGCGCGATCATGACGGAGACCATCTTCGCCTGGCCCGGCATCGGCCGGTACGCGGTGGAGGCAGCGGCGAACCTGGACTACCCGGCCGTGCTGGGCACCACGTTGCTGATCGCGGTGGTCTACATCTTCGTGAACCTGACGGTGGACATCCTGTACGGTTTCGTGGACCCCCGTATCCGGGAGGCGTGACGGTGGGGAAGCTCTCTACAGACGGTGTTCCGGGGCAAGCCCCGGCGTCCGATGGGCCGCTGCAGGGGGAATCCCCCCTGGTCCGCAGCCTGCGGGTGCTGCGGCGCAACAACATGGCCATGGCCGGCCTGACGGTCATCGTCATCTGGGCGCTGATCGCGTTGGCCGCGCCGCTGATCGCCCCTTACGGCCCGCTGGAGCAGAACGTCCAGGACCGCCTGCAACCCCCTTCGTGGGCCCATCCCTTCGGCACCGACGAACTGGGCCGCGATGTCTTCAGCCGGGTGATCTACGGCGCGCGCATCTCGCTGCCGGTGGGGCTGGTGGTCATCGCCTTCTCCATGGTGCTGGGCGCGCTGGTGGGCGCGCTGGCGGGTTACCTGGGCGGCCTGTTCGACCTGCTGATCATGCGGGTGGCCGATATCACCCTGGCATTCCCGTCCATCGTGCTGGCGCTGGCCATTGCTTCGGTCCTGGGGCCCAGCCTGCGCAACGCGGTCATCGCCATGATCCTGGTGTGGTGGCCGGAGTACGCGCGGCTGATGCGGGGTCAGGTGTTGAGCGTGAAGACCAACGAATACGTCACCGCTGCGTATGCGCTGGGCGTGCCGCGCTGGCGGATCCTGGGCCGCCACATCTTGCCCAACAGCGGTTCGCCCATCGTGATCAAGGCTTCGCTGGACGCCGGCAGCGCCATCCTCACCATCGCCGCGTTGAGCTTCATCGGCCTGGGCGCAGTGCCGCCCACCCCCGAATGGGGCGCCATGATCTCTATGGGCCGCTTCAAGTTCTACCACTGGTGGCTGACCGCTTTCCCCGGCCTGGCCGTGCTGTCGGTGGTGCTGGGCTTCAACTTCGTGGGGGACGGCCTGCGCGACGCCCTGGATCCCCGCCTGCGGGGTGCGTCGTAAGTGCTCAACTTCCCCCGTCCCCTCATCCGGGCGACTTTCCTCCGCCGGGAGAACCGTTTCCGGGCAGCCGTGGCGCTGGCCGACGGCCGGGAGGTGGCGGCCCACGTGCCCAACTCGGGCCGGCTGGGCGAGCTGCTGACGCCGGGGGCCACCTGTTATGTCACCTCATCCCCCACGCCGGGCAAGACCAGCCATGTGCTGCGGCTGGTGTCCTACGCGAGCGGGCTGGTCAGCATAGATGCCAGGCTGCCGGGGCCGCTGTTCGCGGACGCGTGGGCGCGCAAAGCGCTGGGAGCGCCGTTCGACCGCTACACGTCGCTGGCGCGCGAGGTGACGTGCGGGGACAGCCGGCTCGATTTCCGGCTCGAGGGGCTTGACGGCCGGGGTTGCTGGGTGGAGACCAAATCGGTTACACTGGTGGGGGACGCGATTACAGGGCTGCCGGCCGGGGTGGCCTTCTTCCCCGACGCGCCCACCAGGCGCGGGGTGAAACACCTGGCGGCGTTGATGGCCGCGCGCGCAGCAGGGGACGAGGCTGCGGTCGTGTTCATCGTCCAGCGGGCCGATGCCCGCGCCTTTGCGCCTCACCCCACGGCCGATCCCGCATTCGGCGCTGCGCTGCGAGAGGCCGCGGCCGCGGGGGTGGGGGTGCATGCGTTCCGCTGCGCGGTGAGCCTGGAAGGGATCGAGGTCGCGGCGGAGGTCCAGGTCCTGGACGTCGGCCGGTGAACGAGGACGCACTCTGTCGGTCTCATCTGTCAGCAAAGTATCCTTGATCCTGGGAGCTGTGCTTGAACATCTACGATCCAACCCGCCTTCCTGACACCATGCTGGCCTGGCCGCTGTACGGCGTCGGGTTGGAAAACCTGGGGCGCGACGGCCGCCCTGTGCGCTGGCCGACCCCGCGCCCCGCGCCCGATCAGATCCTGGTGCGCTCCGATGCCGTGGGCCTGTGCTATTCGGACGTCAAAGTGATCCGCCAGGGCGGCAGCCATCCGCGGCTCTACGGCCGCGACCTGGCGACGCGGCCCATCGTTCAGGGGCACGAGGTCGCGCTCACGGTGGCCGAGGTCGGCGAGGCGTGGCGCGACCGCTTTCGGCCCGGCCAGCGCCTGGCCCTGCAGGCCGACATCTACTACCGGGGCAAGAACCTGGCCTACGGCTACGTCTTCCCCGGCGGGCTGGCGCAGTACAGCCTGTTGGGCCCGGCCGTGCTGGACGGCGACGAGGGCTGCTATGCGATCCCTGTGCCCGACGGCCTGGGCTACGCCGAGGTCGCGCTCACCGAGCCGTGGGCGTGCGTGGAGGCAGCCTACTCCCCACGGCGCCGGCTGAATATCAAGCCCGGCGGCACGCTCTGGCTGTTGGGCCGGCCCGGCCTGGCCGGGGCTTACCGGCTGGGCACGGCATTCGCGGCCGGCCCACCGGCCCGGGTCATCGTCACCGATGCGCCGGAGGCGTTACACCGCGAACTGCACGCCGCGGGCATCCCCCATGCCATCCGTGACGGCGTGGCGCCAACTGACTACGCCTCCCTGGCCGAGGCGGAGACCGTCGCAGGTTTCGACGACATCATCGTGCTGGAGCCGGACGCGGAGCGGCTGGAGGCCGCCGGCCGCGTGATCGGCACCGGGGGCGTCATCGCGTTGATCGGCGACCGGCCGCTGGCCCGTCCCGTGGCAGTAGACGTGGGCCGCGTCCACTACGACTACGTGACCTACCTGGGCAAGCCCGGCCCGGACATCGCCGCGGCCTACGGCGCAGCGTGCAACCGGGCAGAGGTCCGGCCGGGCGGGGTCGCCTGGATCGTGGGGGGCGGCGGGCCGATGGGGCGGATGCACCTGCAACGGATGCTGGAGATGCCCGCCGGGCCGGCGCGCATCGTCGTTTCCGAGACCAACATCGTGCGCAACGCCGACCTGGGCCGGACGTTCGGGCCGCTGGCACAGGCCAGGGGGATCGAGCTGACGGTGATCAACCCGAAACAGTTGTCGGAAGCGGACTTCGCCGAGGCGCTGGGCGCGGCCCACGGCGGCCGGGGCTTCGACGACATTGTCGTCATCGTCGCCAGCGCGCCGGCCATCGAAGCGGCCATGCCGCACCTGGCGTGCGACGGGCTGCTGGTGGTGTTCGGCGGGCTGGCGCGAGGCACCCTGGCGCGGCTGGACCTGTCCCAGGTGTATCTCGGCTGCGTCCAGATCACGGGATCGGCCGGCTCCACCATCCGTGATCAGGCCACAGTGCTGGGCAAGGTAGCTGCTGGTCAGCTCTCCACCGCAAGCGCGGTCGCGGCCATCGGCGGGCTGGATGCCGCGCGAGAGGGGATGCAGGGGCTGATGGACGGCCGCTTCCCCGGCAAGATCGTGATCTTCCCGCAGGTGGCGTCCTTCCCCCTCACCGCGCTGGCCGATCTGAAGACGTCGGCCCCTGCAGTGTACGATCTCCTGGGGCCGGGCGGCGTCTGGACGCGCGCGGCCGAGGCGGAATTCCTGCGGCGCTATGCGGGGGACATCTACGGCTGAGTCATTCGGGCCTGGCAGCCGCCAGGATCACGCCACCCAGCGCGCCCAGCCCGGCGCCCAGCAACAGGCCGGCCGGCAGACAACAGAGCAGTGTGATGCCGGCCAGGGTGCCCCCACCGAACAGGGCGGCAGGATCAATCCCCGCCTGCTCAAGCTGCTGAAGGGTTTCCGGGGGCAGTTGCGAGATCAGCGCCTCGGTGCCGCCGGACATCGCAAAGCCCAGCGGGGTCAGGATGACGTTGGCCAGGCCGGAAATCAGGCCGGCGATCAACCCCGCCAGCGCGCCCTGGCCCGCAGCGGGACCGGCCTCGCGCCGAGGGGGCAGCCAATAGGCCGCCAGGGAGCCGACGGCCACATAAGCGATGAGCGTCAGGGGCAGTGAAACGCAGCCCACCACAGGGATCAAGCCGATGAGGGAGATGATCACCAGCGCCGCGCCGCCGATCAGGCCGGCTTTGAGAAAAGGACGGTTCATAAGGGCCTCCTGTGCAGATGCGTGGACGGATCAACCGACGTAGACTATAGCACCGACACAGCCAAGGTGTCAACTTGCTTTACCCCCATCCCCGCCTCCCGGTAGGGGCGGGACGAATTCGGAGGTATAGACCCATGTCCGTTGCTCAAGAAGGGGACCTGGTCCTGCTGGTCAGCCCCGACCGCAAACACTATCTGATCCGCCTGAAACAGGGCGATGAGTGGCACAGCCACCGCGGGGCGATCCGCCACGACGATCTCATCGGCGCGCCGCTGGGGCGCACGGTCTACACGCAGCATCGGGCCGCTTTCCTGGCACTGGAGCCCTCCACCAGCGACCTGATCCACGAGCTCCCCCGCACCACGCAGATCATCTACAGCAAGGACGCGGCGCAGATCGTGCTCCGGCTGAGCCTCTACCCGGGGCGCAGAGTGGTGGAGGCCGGCACCGGCAGCGGCGGGTTGACGCTGGTGCTGGCCCGCGCGGTCATGCCCACCGGCCACGTGTACAGCTATGAGACGCGGGCCGACTCTTTCGAGGTGGCGCGAGACAACCTGTCGCAACTGGGCCTGCTGCCTTATGTCACGTTGTACAACGAGGACATCAGCAACGGGTTCCACGAGACGGACGCGGACGCGGTGTTCCTGGACCTGCGGGAGCCGTGGTTCTTCTTGCGCCACGCCTGGAACACCTTGAAGGGCAGCGGCTTCTTCGGCGCGCTGGTGCCCACGGTGAACCAGGTGGCCGATCTGGTGGGCGCAATGAAAAAGCTGCCCTTCGGGGACATCAGCGTGACCGAGATCCTGGAGCGGGCCTGGAAGACGACCCCGGAGCGGCTACGGCCCGAAGATCGCATGGCCGCGCACAGCGCGTTCCTGGTGTTCGCGCGCAAGATCGCCGCGGATGACGAGTCGCTGAAGTGGGAGTTCGACAAAAAGCGCCGGGCCTATGTGGGCAGGCTGGCCCTGGCGCAAAGGGAACAGGAGCAGGACGCCGGCTGAGCCACAGCCCCGCAGGCGCCGGCCGGCCAGCGCGAGGGAGAACTCCCCTCGGATCCGCCTGGGACCGCCGAAGCGGCTGTCAGCGCCGGCGAGAGAGAACCCACAAGACCCCCAACATCCCGCTGCCCCCCAGTGCACCCAGCCCGCCCGCCAGCAGCCAGCCCGGCCCTGCGGCCACAGCGCGCGCCGGGGTCGCGGCCGCTGCGGTCAGCGGGAGGGGCGTGGCGGTCGGCCGCGGGGGCAAGGTGGACGTGGACGTGGCCGTGGGCGTGTAAGTCGCCGTCGGGGTCGCAGTGACGGTGGGCGTGGCGGTCACGGTGGGCGTGGCCGTCTCCGTCGGGGTCGGGGTGGGCGTCTCCGTGGGGGTTATGGTAGGCGTCGCACTGGGCCGCTGAGTCGGTTTAGGCGCAGCGGTTGCCGGCCGGGTGGGCACGGGAGTATCGGTGGGGACCGGAGCAGGCTGAACGGGGTCCACCACCAGGCTGACCGCATCAATGAAGATGAAGTTGCTGCCGGTGGAGTAGTTGTGATCCACGTAGACGAACACCGTCACGGTGGACGACCTGGCCACGGCCGACACGTCTATGTTGGGCTCGGGGGGCGGGGCATTAAGGAAACGCCCCGGGCCGCGGTGCATGGGCCCCCAAACGACGGCCGCCGCGTTGGGATCGGTGCCGCCCCAGGGGTCAATGCCCAGCCGACGGCCGAACGCGTCCGGCTCGTTGGGCGCGCCCCAGCCCAAGGATGCTTTGTACGCCACGCCGGGCTGCAGGCCGCTCACCTGGGTGTAGATGCCGGCCACAAAGGTGCCGCCGTCCGACCACATGCGCAGGCTCGGCGCGCCCCAATAGGTGTCCACGTCTTGCATGAAGGTGAGGTCGCCGGCAAGCACAAAGGGCACCCAACCGGTGGGCACCTGCCGCGGCGGGCTGCCGTAGAAGGTGTCGAAGTTGCAGTTGGGGATCAGGTTGCCGGGGTCGCAGCCGTGCTGGCCCGCGACCGGCAACGGTAAAGCCAGGCACAAACAAAAAAGGACGAGCAAACCAACGCCCGCCCTGGTGGGTAAGGATGATCGTCCAGACATGGGCCCATTATAGCGAAGAGGGCCGCGAGGGCAAAAAATGAACAAGGACGAGAAACCAGGTTTCTTGGAGAAACCTGGTTTCTCGTCAGGCGACAAACCAGGTTTCTTGGAGCCAGACCAAACCAGAAACCTGGTTTGGTCTGGCCACTTTTCAGGCCCGACAAACCAGGTTTCTCAGAGAAACCTGGTTTGTCGGGCCATTGGTTTGTCGGGCCAGGAGTCACCCGCGCACCCAATCCAGCGTGTGACAGGGGTTGTCCCCCCCGCTGCCCTGCAGGTGTTCGATCATCGCCGGCGCGCTGACGGGGTTGCCCGCCTCGTCCACCACGGTCAGGGTATACCGGTTGGCGAAGCTGTTGATGGGAAAGTCGTAGCGGCCATAGTCGCTCTCGCCGCTTTTGCTCCACGCGTCGGCGCGGTTGCCCCATTCGTCCACCAGCACGATGTGCACGCCGGCCAGAGGCGCGCCGGAGCGGTCCAGCACCTGGCCGATGATGTAGTGGCCGGGGCAGACGCTGTGGTGGCTGATGTTGGCGGCGAAGTAACGGTAGTCGGCCGGCGCGACGGCCTGCACGGGCAGCGCCGTATCGCCGGGCACCGGGCCGGCCGCGGGATCCAGCGCGGCCGCCAGGTCCACCACGATCTGCAGGACCTCGTCGCCGGGCCGGGGGTCGGCCGCGAGGGCGCGCGGGACGAGATCGGCCAGCGCGTCGCACGGCCCCAGGTCCACAGGGGTGGAATAGCGCAGGCTCCAGGCGATAGCCCGCAGACGCTCCTCCTCGATTTTCGGATCTGCTGTCACAGCCCCGGCATCCGCGTCCCTCTGCGGCAGGCCGGGGGCATCGGGCAGGGTGAGCAAGGGCCGCACCGCGGCCGGCTCTGTGCGGCAGTAGGCGGTCCAGCGGCCCCCGTCGGGCAGCACTGCGTACACCGGCGCCGAGGGGACCAGGGCCACACTGTCGGCCAGAGGGCCGGCGTCACCGACCGCGTCCAGCCAGGCCGCAGTGAAGTACTCCCCCCCGTCGCGACACGCCAGCCCGGGCGGACACTCGGGCCGCTGTTCCACGTCCGGCGGGGGCAGGAAGGCCCAGGCCGCCGGGTCGGACGGCGCCGCGATGGCCGCCAGCAGCGCCGGGTCGGCCAGCACCCCCTCCATGAAGTCGTGCCAGATGGGCCCCGCACCCGAGACCCCGCTCACTTGCTTCATGGGCCGGCCGTCGGTGTTGCCCGCCCACACGCCGGTCACCAGATAGCGCGTATAGCCCACCGTCCAGTTGTCGCGCCAGTCGTCGGTGGTGCCGGTCTTGGCGGCAGCCGGCCGGCTGAGCTTCAGGGGGCTGTTGGCGCCGAACATGGGGGTGCGCGCCGCGTTGTCGGCCAGGATGTCGGTGACCAGGAACGCCGCCGCCGGGGAAACCGCGCGCAACGGTTCGCCGGCCGGCCGACGGGCCAGAGGAACGGGCCGGCCGCGGCTATCAACCGCGGCCAGGATCGGCTCGACCGGGACCTGTTGGCCGTCGCTGGCCAGCGCCGCGTAGGCCGCGGTCAGCTCCAGCAGCGTCACCTCGCCCCCGCCCAGGGTCAGGCTGAGGCCGTACCAGGCGCTGCCCCGGTTCAGGCTGCGGATGCCGAAAGCCTCGGCCCGCTGCAACAGGCGATCCACCGTCACCGCGTCCAGCAGCTTGACGGCCGGGATGTTATAGCTGTTAGCCAGCGCCGTGCGGACGGTCACGGGGCCGTGGAACTTGCCGTCGTAGTTGGTGGGCTTGTATTGCCGGCCGGCGCCCAGGTCGTACACGACCGGGATGTCCCACAAGACAGAGGCGGGGCTGATCAGGTTCTCCTCCAGCGCCAGCGCGTAGAGCAGGGGCTTGAGCGCGCTGCCCGGCTGGCGGAGGGCCAGCGCCACGTTCACCTGCCCGCTGATGCGCTCGTCGTGGAACGCGGCACTGCCGACCATCGCCAGCACCTCGCCGGAGAAGGGACGCAGCGCCACCAGGGCCGCGTTGTTCAGATCGTGTTTGGGCCCCAGGGCAGCCACCGTGCGGGCCACGGTCTCCTGCGCCAGGTCTTGAAAACGCAGGTCGAGGGTGGTGGTGATGGTCAGGCCGCCCCGCAACGCAGTACCCTCGCCCAGGCGGGCGTCTATCACGTCCCGGACGTACAGCACGAAATGGGGCGCCAGGAAGACGCGGCGGTCGGGGTCGGGGTTCAGGGCCAACGGCTCGGCATAAACGGCGTCGGCCTCCTCCGGGGACAGATAGCCGTGGCGAACCATGAGATCGAGCACAACGCGCTGGCGGGCCCTGGCGGCCGGGAAGTCCCGGAATGGGTCAAGGGCGGCGGGTTGCTGGGGGATGCCGGCCAGCAACGTGGCCTCGGCCAGGGTCAGGTCGGCCGCAGGCTTGCCGAAGTAGACCTGGCTGGCCGCTTCGGGCCCGTAGGCCAGATGGCCGTAGTTCAGCAGGTTCAGGTACATCTCCAGAAGCTCGTCCTTGCTGAAGAGCGCGGTCAGCTCCTGGGCCAGGCCGGCCTCCAGCAGCTTGCGGTCCATGCTCTGGCTGTAGCGCTGATCCGGGCCCAGGAAGAGGTTGCGGGCGAGCTGCATGGTGATGGTGCTGGCCCCGGAGACGACCTGGCCCTCCTGCGCGTTGCGCAGCGCCGCGCCGAAGATGCGCGCAGGGTCAACGCCCACGTTGCTGTAGAAGGTCGCGTCCTCGGTGGCGATGGTGGCGTTGATCAGGTGCGGCGAGATGCGGTCGAGCCCGACCCAGGTACGCCGGCCCTCTTCCCACAGCTCGGCCAGAAGCGCGCCCCGGCGGTCGTAGATGCGCGTGGTCTGGAAGACGCGCGGCGTCGGCCCGGGCTGGTAGCGCTGCAGATAGGCCTCCACTGCGTCCAGGGGGTCGGATGCGGGCCGGCTGCCGAGCTGCTGGGTGGGCGGGGGCAGGCATCCGGCGGCGAACAGGACGATCAGGAAGAGGGACAGGCACCGGGCGACCCAGGCCGACGAACAAACGGGGTGCGCCGGGGACGTGTTGCGAGATAAGTAGCGCGTGCCACGGCAGCGGGACGCCGGGTCGTGCCCGCGAGGCATGGGCAGGCCGGGTCGCACGTCACTGGTCAGCATGGCGGTCCACCTTGCGCCGGGCCTGTTTGATCTGGCCGCGGGCGCGTTTCTCGGCCAGGCGGCGCTCGCGCGAGGCGGCCGTCGGGCGGGTGGCGATGCGGCGTTTGCGCGGCTGCAGCGCGCGGGCCAGGAGGGCTTGAAAGCGCGCAATGGCGTCGGCGCGGTTGGCGAGCTGGCTGCGCGTGGCCGACGAGAAGAGGTGCAGCACCCCGTCGTTGTCCAGATAGCCGGCCAGCCGCGTGCGGATGCGCTCCCGCTGGTCGTCGGTCAGGCTGGGCGAGTTGGCCACATCGAACAGCAGCTCCACGCGGGTATCGGCGCGCTGCACGTGCTGGCCGCCCGGCCCGCTGCTGCGGCTGAACCGGAACTCCAGCTCGGCCAGGGGGATGGCCAGGTCAGGGGTGATGGTGAGATAGGTGGGTTCCATTGGATGTTGGATCGGCGAAACAACGAATCGGCGAAACAACGAATCAGCGAATCGGCGAAACAACGAATCAGCGAATCGGCGAAACAACGAATCAGCGAATCGGCGAAACAACGAATCAGCGAATGGCGAATGGCGAATCGGCGAATCAGCGAATCACGAATCACGAATCACGAATCGGCGAATCACGAATTCGAGATTCGAGATTCGAGATTCGAGATTCGCCATCTGCCATCTGCCATCTGCTATCTGCCGTTGATTGTAGCATGGGTGGGGGGTATTGGCAATGCGCGAAAGGAGCGGATCATGCCCTCACCCCCGGCCCCTTCTCCCAGAGGGCGAGGGGAGGGAGCGAGGGTCTACCGAAAGGCGTTCGGACGGGGAGACGTACTGTCTCGGGGGCGCCCATCTCTCCGGGATGGCGTTTGTGTGGAACTGGTGGTCACGGTGAAAAACCTCTTGACATTTTTCGGAATCGGGCCTACAATATGTCCGTCATCAGGTAAGGCTGGCAAAAATGGTGCTTCTTCTTTTTTGTGTAACATGCGATGGAGCGGACGCACACCCCAGAACGAACCGGGGTAGCGGGACGCGTGCCGGGGTGTGCGCCGTTCGTCTTAACCGTTAGCCAGCGCGACGCAGTTCGACCATGTGGGATGAGAACACAGAAAGGTGAATAAAATGCTCCAAGTCAGTCTGGAAGAAGCCAAGAGTCGTCTGCTTGAGTTGATTAATGCGGTACTGAAAGGCGAAACCGTGTTAATTGTCAAAGGTTTTCAGGAAGCTGTGCAACTGGTGCCTGCCGTCCCTTCCACGCGCCGCCAATTCGGGAGTGCGAGAGGCTTGATTGTCATGGCGGATAATTTCGATGCGCCACTACCAGACTTTAACGCGTATATGCCATGAAGCTGCTGCTCGATACACACAGTTTCCTTTGGTTTATCGGCGGGGATGCGCGTCTCAGTCCAACCGCACGGACGCTGATTGAAGACGTAACCAATGATGTCTTTCTCAGCGTTGCCAGCCTGTGGGAAATGGCAATCAAGATTAGTCTAGACAGGTTGCAACTGGCAGAACCTTTTGAGACCTTCATTCCGCAACAACTGAGCCTGAATCGCATTGGATTACTGGGCATCACGATAAGCCACACGGCGAAGGTAGCAACGTTACCCTTTCATCATCGTGATCCGTTTGATCGTCTGCTAGCAGCACAGGCTCAGGTTGAACAGATGCCACTGGTGAGCAGTGATCCTGCCTTTGACGCGTATGGAATTACGCGATTGTGGTGAGTTTAGAGAGAACCTGCGCTGGCTAACCAGCGCTTGGTGCGACCCGTTTGCCCGAAACCGCGATGAGCGGGGGATGGGTAGCAAAGGAAAGGATACCGGCAGTCCTGAACTTGGACAACTGTGTGTCCATTCAGGTGCAGCGGAGACACCGCCAACACCTGACCTCCAGAGCGAAGGTGTGGATGAAGCGTTATAGGGGCGCTCGGCCGAATGCACGCCCACTGTCACGACCAGACACACGCCGGGGAGCACCATTGACAAGGTCCTCCGTACTGAGGAGCCGGATGAGGGGAAACGCTCACGTCCGGTTCTGAACCGGCGGCGGGGTGGGCGACCGCCCCGCCGACCGTAACCTAAGAACGTGCAAGCTGCACGTTCATCCGGTAGGAAGGCTGGCCCCGCCAGCCCGGGGGTGCTCCAGCCGACGCCCTGCGGGCGCGGCTGAGCTCGGTGCCGTTAGCCAGCACCAGCAAGAGTCGCTCTGATGGAGACTCGGTAGAACGCACGTACTGGTCAATTTCATGACTCGGAGTAGTGACCCGAATGCTCCCGTGCGATGGGTTGGACGTTCCAGCCTTCGCAATATTCCAGCGGTCCAAGGCGCACTTGTCGGTCTGGTTGTGGGGGTGCTGGCGCTTGCGGGGGTCTTGGCCGTCGCTGGACACTGCCTTCGCTTCCATATCGCTCTCCCGCCGCCCCCGTGGCCATGGTATTGCGCCGACCCCGCCTACCACGCCGTAATCGCTTTGGCCTTTCCGGTCAACCTACTGACCAACGATTTGGCGAAAGCGATTCTGCTCGCGCCGCTCTCATTGCTGGTGTACGTGGTCGTCGGAGGGGTGGTAGGATCAGCCATCGGTCGTTTTCGTTCTCAGAGGCCGAAGGCGTAGAATGTCACCGCGAACCTCTCAGCAACATTGTGCAGCTCAACCCTGGCTCGCAGCCGACGCGGCTACGCTGCGAATGTGCTGGTCGGTTTCTTTCGCAAACGCTCAGGTGTAAAGCTGGGCCTGGTTTCGCCTGGCGGGTGGCGCAAAAGCTGGAGTGTCTTGCCTGAGGAGCAGGTGGCGAATGGCAAGGATGTCACGCCCGGACGCTTCCCTGCTCCCTGGGGCGGGCTGGTTGGAAGGTCAAGTCGGCTGGCCTGCCGTGGCCGGGCCTGGCGTGGCGGTGGACGGTGGTGGGCGTTTCGGCAGTTGCCCTTTGCCCGCTGTGGTGCTATTATGATGTTGGTGTGTGGCAGTCTTCTTCGCACTTTGCCAGCAGGTGACAGGCGGGCGGGTAGGCGGTGGCGCGTTGCACCAGTCCGCGCTTGCGCCCAACACTGGCTGTAGCGGACAGGACTTTGCCCTGCGGGTACGGGGCGGTTTGGCTGGCAGTGGTTCTGGTATGCGAGGAGGTCTTGCCCGTCCGCCCTGCCGCTAAGCCTTGCCGTTGGCACGCTCCTTGCAAACAGAAATCATAATAAAAATTGGTGTCGAAGCGGGGAAAATTAGCGGTGAATAGAAGGAGTAGGAATATGGCTCTCCAGCAAGTCACAATTGAAATTCCAGATAAGGTGCTTCTTGCAGAAAAGACGGACGCCGAGTCTTTTGGGCGTGAAATCCGCATGTTGGCGGCTGTCAAGTTGTATGAAATGGGTAGGCTTTCCTCTGGTCGAGCCGCTGAACTGGCGGGAATGTCCAGAGTTGAGTTTTTACTCAGTTTGAATCGCTATAAGGTCTTTCCCCTTGCGGCAGAACTTGACGATTTAGAAAATGCCCACGCTTAAAGCCGTCAGCAATACTTCACCGCTTCTTTATCTTTACCGTATTGGCGGTATCGAATGGCTTCCCCAATTATTCGATGAAGTCTGGACACCAGAAGCCGTCAAAAGCGAATTGCAAGCGGGTAGAAGTAAGGGTTACGATGTCCCCAACCCTGATGATTACTCGTGGCTGAATGTCGTCAATGCAAAATCTACTCCGTCAGAGTGGCTTGCCTTGGATTTAGGCGTGGGGGAAATTGCGGCTATGGCTTTGGCGTTGGAAAATCCAGATAGGGTTGTTTTGCTCGATGACATGCTTGCACGTAGAACTGCACAGATAGCAGGTTTGCAAGTTTGGGGGACGCTCAAAGTTTTATTGGAAGCAAAATCGCATGGCATTATTGAGACGGTCGAACCGTATATAGCAAGGTTGAGCGATTCGGGCATGTGGATTTCAAATGAAATCAAGGAGCGTATTCTCAAATTGGCAGGCGAGTCTTAAGGTCAAAAGCGTGCAGCGGACGGCGGGTATGCTCCCCGCTTGAGGTGGACGGGTTTGTCAAGACAGCAGAATGGCCTTGATTAAGGTACCGCCTCCTTCCTTTCGTTAAGGTCGTACTGCAACAGGTGTTG
>FWPV01005616.1_pt1 | contig 24864 bp, 18 predicted proteins | sample 2228371 | NCBI WGS metagenome assembly FWPV01 (sample SAMEA103939776, study PRJEB20133) | metagenome | reverse complement strand
CACCATTAAATCCACCTTATTACTTAAAGATGCGATTTCTGCATATCCCTGAACAAAGAAATTATTTTCAAGTCCTATTAGTTTATTAAGTTGATATCTCAATTCAACAGAAGCGTTATTATAATATTTAATTGTATTTTCAGGTCCCGAATAGTTTGACAGAATCATCTCTTTGTTTGAAAGCCATTTGTCGGTTATCATAACATGATAACCACCACCATTTGCATTATATTTATTAAAACCATCATAAACAGGTGAAGAGTCAGGATATCCATAATTGCTGAAAAATGTATGCCAGTAAATTGCACCACTTAATCTTGTCCCCAATAAAAAGTGCTCTAAATACAATTCTCTACCTGTTGCTTCTATTTGTTTTGAAGTTCCATAGTTTAATAATATAAATCCATTTGGTATGGTTATATTTCCAAATAAATTTAAGCGTCCAACATTGTTCCATAACATAGTCGGGTCGCCTGCATAAGTTGTCCTTACAAACTCAACATCTGGTGTAAGGGTAGGTTGGGAGGTGTCAAGAACTGCAGATGCAGTTGCCACGTAATCAGGTTCTATTAAAGTATATTTTACTTCTAAATTTACAGGATGTATATTAATCCCTGCCTGTCCATACATAGCATTTCCTTTTCTTGTAAACCCTGCATTTGCATTTTTAGGTAATTTTCCATGATAAATAGAACTTTCAAATTCCGCTGCCAAATTAAATAAATCTAAAATATTTTTCAATTTAAAGTCTCCACCCACTATACTTGCTGTTTGAAGATACCCATCAGGAACGATTTGTGGAAAATCAGATCTTCCAACAGGAGCAAGTGTTTCAATTTCTCCTTTATCATTTGAAGTATGGAAGAAATTGAAAGACACTTCAGAATTATTTAAGATACCTGAGATTTCAAATGGATATGTCCATCTTGCAGCATATTCATATAGAAATAATTTATCATAGTATTCATCAAATTTTTCTGCTTTACCTGCCATAATCTTAATCCGGGAGCCAAATAAATCCATATTATAAATTCCTATGCCATACCATGGATGCTTTGACCAGATGTCTCCCCTTTTCTGAAAGGAATGCAAAAATACATTTTCATAATGCCCGCGCGCTGTTTCCTCTAAAGCATAAACATCCCTGTCAAATAATACAGGACGCTCTGTCAATATTTGTTTTGCTACAAAAGGAGTAATATCATCCCAGAAAAAACCTGTAGAAATTCTCCATTTAAATACATCTAAACTTATAGTATATTTATCAAGGAAACGCTGTCCGGTTCCCCAGAACTCAGGAAGATTAATTACAATCCCTTCGTCAGGTCTGTTAATATTCTTCTCCGCTTCATTTGCTGGTTTTTCAAATGTTAAATTAAGTTTAAAACTAACATCTGAACTCACTATATATTCTGTCCATAGCTGCATAAAAGTGCCGCCAAGGGATGTATGATGTATATGAGATACTCCAAATGTCTCTATATCCTGCCAGCGAACGGTTAACATCCCCATTACTTTAAAAGGCGGAATGCCGCGGAAAGTGGTTAATTTATATTCTTCTTCTATTTCAAATAATTCCTCGTCTAAATTATTGATAGATTCTTTAAACTCCTGGAAATCAGGAGATGTCAGAATTGTTTCAATTTCTTTTAACTTTTCCCTTGTTTCTTTTGTCTTATTATAAATTTCAAATGCTTTTTGTCTGTATGTTTCATAATATTTGCGTGCTGTCTCAACATCTAATTTTGCTTTTTTAGGTGTATCATTTTTTTGTGCCAAAATTGCTTCGCAAATATATTTTGCTGCTTCATAGGTTGAAATAGGATTATATTTAAAATGTTCAGCTGAAACAGAGGTAATATAACCAGTTCTTGCAAGGGTATAAAAGTATTCATAAATTTTATCACTTCGTGGGACTATCAGATTTTCCATATCAGATGCAAAGGAAGGTAAAAACAAAAACATCAAAGAAATAATAATTATTATATTTTTCTTCATACCCATCTCCTTATAATTATTTTTACAAAACGTAAAAATCATAAAACAAATTTCAACTTATGTCAATAACTTTTTTCTTTATTTTTACGTATAAATTGAACTGTTTCAGTGAAAAAGACCTGTCTTAATTTCTATATTATATAATGCACTAACCCCTGCAGGGTTGCAGGGAAAATAAATAATGTTCATTTAACATGTTCATTAAATATGTTCTGTAAACATGTTCTTTAAGCATGTTATTATATAAAAGCCTTTTCACTTTTAAACATTTTTGGGGTTAAATTGTTGTATATCAATATTTCGGTAACTATTTTGAACGCATAAAAAAATATATATAATTATCTCCATTTGTAAAAGGTGGAATAATTTATCAGCCGTAGTTTAATACGAAGGCTGAAAGAAGAATTTATATTAAAAAATCTCCACCATCCTTCGCATAAAGCTTCCGCCTTCGTTAAAACTTTGGCGGATGAATCGTCTGGCAAGCCAGCCCCTCTAAAGGTGTGAAAAAATTAACTACCACTACTGGATTCCTGATGGAGTTTATCCCTGATTTAATCAGGGGCAGGAATGACATATACGTATTTACAGGCATTTTTGTTTGTCACTCCTGTGGAAACAGGAGTCCATACTAATTTTTTCACACTTTCTCTTTTCCAAAGATGGGAGAATAAAAAAATTATCGAATTATTGTCGCATAACAGTTAAATTCTGAATATCATAGTTCATAAATCCTAAATTGATAAACATTCCTTACCCAAACTACAAAATACAAACTACAAATTACTGCTAACTATTTCCGAACTATTTTCGAACTATTTATGAACTACTTACGAACTATTTTTGAACATTAGTATTTAAATCACTGCATCCAGCAATCTTTTCGTATACTCTTTCGCAGGTTTTCTGTAAATAGCATCCACTTTTCCTTGTTCAATTATCTTTCCCTGTTGCAAAACAATAATTTCATCAGCTATTGAACGGACAATTCTTAAATCATGGGTAATAAAAATTATTGTAATACCTTTTTTATTCATATCGTAAAAAAGTTTTAATATCTGGGTCTGTATTGAAACATCAAGGGATGAAACCGGCTCATCCGCAATAATTAACTCAGGTTTCATAGTAAGAGCCCTGGCTATCACTATTCTTTGCCGCTGTCCTCCTGACAATTCATAAGGATATTTTTCCATTATATCTTCTTTCAGTCCCATGATATTTAAATATTTTATTACTTCACTGTCTATATTTTTCTTATTTAAACCATAATGAAAGCAAAGCGGCTCGGCTATTATATATTTTATTTTCATTCTCGGATTTAAAGAATTATAAGTATCCTGAAATATATATTGCACCTGTCTTCTTGTTTCTTTATTTTTATAATCTATCGGCTGTCCTTTAAATAATATTTTTCCTTCATAATCTTCAAGTCCTGCAATACATCTTGCAAGAGTGGTTTTGCCTGAGCCAGATTCTCCAACAACAGCAAGAACCTTTCCCTTTTCAAGAATAAAAGAAACACAATCAACAGCCGCGACAAATTGTTTTGCCTCTCCAAATAATCTTTCCACTCTAAATATTTTTCTTAAATCTTTCACTTCCAGTATTTTCATTCGTTATCCTTTTATTTTCAAAAATATATTTACCCTGAACATTTTTTCCGAACATCTTTTTCCGAACATCTCTACCGAACATTTCCACCGAACATCTTTCATATCGGGTAAAAACATCTCACATTTTTTTCCATCTCAGGATGCTGCCTGAAACATTTTTGTTTTGCTTTAAAACACCTATCAGAAAAATAACATTTATTTTGCAAAATCCGTAGATCCGGCACTTCTCCTTTTATTAATATAAAATCTCCTTTTTTCTTATCAATATCCGGAATAACTTTAAATAACTGATATGTATATGGATGATGGCTGTCTTTTATTGTTTTTATTTTTCCATCCTCAACAATTTCTCCTGCATACATCACAATTACTCTATCTGCAAGAAAAGTAGCTAAATGCAAATCATGTGTAATAAGAACCAGTGTTAAATTTCTTGTTTTTCTTAATTTTCCAATTAAATTAATTATCTGCATTTGAACCGTAACATCAAGAGCTGTTGTTGGCTCATCAGCTATTAAAACAGAAGGATTACAGCATAAAGCAATTGCAATCATAACCCTCTGTTGCTGTCCGCCTGATAACTGATGCGGATATGAATTATATACCCTTTTTATATCATCAATTCCCGTTTCTTTTAATAAAGCCATGCCCTGTTCTTCTAACTCATGCTTTTTTTTATCTTTATAATGTGATTTTATTGTTTCTTCTATCTGTTCCCTCACAGTAAAAACAGGATTTAATGATGCACCCGGTTCCTGAAAAATAATACCTGCTATTTTCCCCCTTATATTTGTTAATTCTCTGTTACTCCTGTATAATATCTCCTTATTTTGAATTTTTATACTACCTTTTAATTCAACATTTTTGGGTAATAAATTTAGCATAGTATTTGCAAGGGTTGATTTACCACATCCAGATTCACCAACAATTGCAACACTTTCACCTTTGTTTATTTCTATATTTATATTCTTTAATGCATAAACATTTTCACTTTTTGAAATTTTGTAATTAACGCATAAATCTTTTATTTCTATTATACTCTTTTTCATCTTATAAATTTTCTTTCCTTAATTTGGGATTCAAATAATCTCTCAATCCTTCGCCTAAAATATTAAAACCAAAAACCGATAAAAATATTGCAAGCCCTGGATATGCAATCATCCACCAGGCAGAATGGATATAATCTTTACCAGCTGTTAATATATTTCCCCAGCTGGGTTCCGGTGGCTGAACACCTAATCCTAAAAAAGAAAGCCCTGATTCTATCAAAATAGCACCAGAAATCCCGAAAGTCATATAAACAAAAACAGGTGACAATGCATTTGGCAAAATATGTTTTAAAATAATATCTCTTTTGCGTAAGCCTATAAGACGCGCAGCATCAACAAATCCAATTTTTTTTAAACTCATAACTTCAGCCCGCATTATGCGTGCGATATCAGTCCACGAAGTCAATCCAATTATAAACATAATATTAAATATTGAAGGTCCCAGAAAAACAACAAGTATGAGAATAAGAAATAAAGTGGGTATGGTTAAAACAATATCTACAAATCTCATTATTATATTATCAACAATTCCACCAAAATATCCTGAGATGGAACCTAAAATTATGCCTATAAAAGCCGAGATTAAAACTGCAATCAATCCTACACTCATTGATATTCTTGCGCCATATAACATACGCGTGAAAACATCCCTTCCATATTCATCTGTTCCCATAATATGCTTTGATGACGGTGGTAAAAGCCGCTTGCTGATATTCTGTTCTTTATAATCATAAGAAGAAAGTAGCGGCGCACATACAGCAAAAAAAATAAGTATGGAAACAATTGTAAGTCCTGTTAAAATCATTTTGTTCATAATATCCTCAACTGTTTATAAAGCGTTCAAAAAGAGTTCAAACATAGTTCAAAAAGAGTTCTAACAGCGTTCTAAAAGAGTTTTAATACTTTTTGAACTGTTTATTACAATTTTCAAATTGTACATTTCACCTGGCATATTCCATTCGCCATCCGTATTGTTAAATCTTCAATGTTTTCAAATCTATCGTATCTACCAGATTTAATTTTAAATTTTGTTTTTAAATCTAAAATCTTAAATATTATTTGCCACCTGTCACCTGCCACTGTCTTATTTATATCTTATTCTCGGATCAACAACCGCATATAAAATATCTGCTATCAAATTGCCAAGCATTGTGAGAAACGCAGCAATAGTTACAACTCCCATAATAACAGGATAATCAAAAGACATAGCAGCCTCATAAGCTAGCCGTCCCATACCAGGCCAGGCAAAAATTGTTTCAAAAATAAAACTACCACCAATAAGTCCTGGCAGAGACAAACCTAAAAGTGTAATTACAGGTAGAAGACTATTTTTTAACGCACTTCTATAAATAATTTTTTCTTCCGGCAGTCCTTTTGCATACGCAGCTTTTATATATTGCTGCGACAGTGTCTCAACCATACTTGACTTTACATATCTTGATATATATGCCAATCCGCCAAAAGATGTAATAAAAACAGGTAATACCATATGTGCTGCTATATCAAAGATTTTTTCAAATAAATTCATCTGTTCAAAACCAATTGATTTCATTCCAGATATGGGAAGGAGTTCAAGCCACACACCAAAAACAAGCATTAAAATAAGGGCAAGCCAGAAAGCAGGCACAGAATAACCTATAAATGTTAAAATTATCATCAATCTGTCATATAAAGAATTCCTTTTTATTGCGGAAGTTACGCCTATTATTATTCCTAAAGAAAAAATGAAAAACAAAGAAGCAATATTAAGTAGTAAAGTTGCAGGAAGCCGTTCCAGTATTTTATCCATTACAGGTCTGTTATCAATAAATGACTCACCAAAATCAAGTTTAATAAATCTTTTCAACCAGTCAATATACTGGACATAAAGCGGCTTATCAAGACCGTAAAGCTGCCTTAACCTTGCAAGAGAATCAGGAGATGCCTTTGTATCCATCTGCATATTTATTTTTGTGAATTCGCCAGGGGTTAAATGAATTATAAGGAAAGTAATTATGGTTATACCAATAAGCAAGGGTATCAATAAAATCAGACGTTTTAGAATATAATTTCTCATTAACCTTTATCTCCCCTTATTTAAAACATTTTTCTATTTCCAAAAAAGTAGAGACAGGTTTTAAACCTGTCTCTACCATATTTTGCAAATATATTAATTATCCTTTTAAACCGCTTGTTGCAACACCTTCTATAAAATATCTCTGTCCAAAGAAGAATACTATAAGTATGGGAAGCAATACAATCGTGGATGCTGCCATCATCAGGTTATAGTCGGTTCCATACATTGTTGTAAATGTCTGTAATCCAAGAGCAAGCGTATAATTTGATGTGCTGTTTAAATATATTAATGGATTTAAAAAATCGTTCCAGTTATAAACAAAACCAAATATAGCAACAGTTGCAAGAGCCGGTTTTACAAGAGGCAGTAAAATTATTGAAAAAATCTGAAAATAATTGCAGCCATCTATTTTTGCAGCATCATCTAATTCATAAGGAATTGTCATAAAAAACTGACGCATAAGGAAAATATTAAATGCGCCACCGCCAAAAAAAGTTGGCACTATTAGTGGTGCAAAAGTATCTATCCATCCTAAATATTTAAATAAAATGAACGTAGGAATCATTGTAACCTGGACAGGTATCATCATTGTACTTATCATAATTAAAAACAGGATATCTCTACCTGGAAATCTAAAGCGAGCAAAAGCATAAGCAACAAGTGTGGAACTTAACAGGACGCCTGTTATACCCAGTACAGTTATTATTATTGTATTTAATAGATATCTGTTAAATGTTTCATCAAGAGCTTCAGGAGCCCACGCTTTTACATAATTTTGCCATTGTGGATTTACTCTTGCTAATTTAGTACCGGGAAATACAACATCTCCATTTTTTACAAATAATTTAATATTTTCAGGCAATTGATATTGCTTTATCAAACCACCTTCTTTATCAAGCACCTGTAATGTCCTGGTTTTATTCTCATGTGTTATTATTTTTACAATACCTTCTTTTGGCATTGTTGCAATAACCTGACCTTTTTCTATTTTAGTATTTTTCTTAACCAATAATGTTGCACTTTCTGGTATGACATGATGGAAAGTTCCTACAGTTACAATTCTTGTACCATCATCCCTTTTTGACAGAACAGCGATGCCATCTTTTTGTGCCTTAATATTAACATCGTAATTTAAAGTAATTGTAGATATAGGTAGCCATTTAGGCGGTATTGTAAAAATCTCTTCCGGCGTTTTTAGAGATGTAACAATCATCCACACAAGCGGAATAACAAATATAAGAGCACCTGCCCATGCAATTATATATAATATACTGCTTATTAAAAAACTTTGCCTTTTTTTACTTTCCCAGAAAGAACTTCTTTTTATTTCGTCCATCTTTTTTCCTCCAGATTTATAATAAAGATTATTTTTTAAGTTCTCCTTCGTAATGTACCCATCCACCGGCAAATTTAAATTGAAGCAATGTGAAAATTAATATTATTATAAATAATATCCATGCAAGTGCGGAAGCATAGCCCATATTATGGAATTTAAAGGCATGTTGATATATATATAAAACAAGAACAAGAGTAGAATCAGAAGGTCCTCCCTGACCACCAGTCATAACATAAACCTGGGTAAAAATCTGAAATGACCAGACAATACTCATTATCAAATTAAAAAATATTACAGGAGTTAACATTGGTATGGTAATATGCCTGAATTTCCCCCATAATCCAGCGCCATCTATTTCAGCAGCTTCATATAATTGCTGGGGGATGCCCTGCAACCCGGCTAAATAAATGATCATATTGCCACCAACTCCCCATAGCCCCATTATAATAAGAGCAGGCTTTGACCACGTCTCATCAGCCAGCCATAGAGGTCCTTTTATACCAAATAAACTCAAAGCATAATTTACAAGCCCAAAATCAGGATTTAACAACCACATCCAGATAATGGCGGAAGCAACTCCCGCTGTAACAGATGGCAAATAGTAAATCGTCCTCAGCAACCTCACTGTTTTCCATTTCTGGTTCATAAGTAATGCAACAGCAATTGAACCTATTATGCCAAGAGGAACAGAAAAAATAGTATAATAAAAGGTATTATACAAACTTGCCCAGAAACGTTTATCCGATGTAAACATTTTAATAAAGTTATCCAACCCTATAAACTTAGGAGCCTGTATCAAATCCCATTCACAAAATGAAAGTATCAATGACGCAATAATAGGTCCTCCAACAAAAAATATCATCCCGAGTATCCAGGGGAACAAAAAAACATATCCCCATATTGCTTCCTGGGTAGACATACTTATTTTACTTCTTTTAGCATTCTCCATCTTTGCCTCCATTTCATATATACTTCAACAATAAATAAAGCCCATTTTTTACATTTAATATATTTTACTAAAAATAAAAATTATTTTGTTTATTCAAAATAATTTTCATTTATTTCAGGAACAAGTTTTTTTATTACAGTCGCTGCTTTTTCTTTACCGCTCCATATTTTATCAAATGCAGGAGCAATCATTCCAACGTTTATTTGTTCCCATTCTGGCATCAAAGGCATAAATGTTATATAAGAAACACCTTTTAAAACAATATCTTTATGTTTTGGTGGTTGATTATCAAGGAAATGTTTTGATTTTGCAATTTCTATCATTGCTGGTTGCGCAAGTCCTGTCTGGGCAAGTTTTATCTGTCCTTCCTGTCCTGCTAAATATGTTACGAGTTTCCAGGCAGCTTCTTTATTTTTTGCTGATTTGACTATAGCATAACCTGAACCACCTGATGGAAATCCTCTTAAACCTTTCGGACTCTTGGGAAACATCACCACATCCCATTCAAAGTTCTTAATCTGCCTGAACATAGGCACTTTCCATATACCGGAGAAAAACATTGCAACACGCTCAGACATAAACATATCAGCAGTTCCCATTCCACCCATTGCTGTCATTTGAGACGGCGAAGGAGTAATGCCATATTTATAAATAAGGTCTGCTCTGTATTGAACTCCTTCTATTGACTCTTTCATATTTAAAACGCATCTTCTTGGTTTCTTAACATTATCAACTATTTTGCCACCATTACTTAATACAAATGCTTCCCAGATCGGCCAATCATCAACATAACCAAATCTTGTGATATTACCCTTAGCATCTTTTTTAACAAGTTTTTTTGCAATCTTTACCATATCTTCCCATGTCCAGTCATCTGTTGGATATTTAAGTCCTGCTTCGTCAAACATTTTTTTATTATAATATACAACACAAATAGGAGCTATATCCCTTGGTAAAACATATAATTTACCATCAATTGTAAAACGATCAATAATTTGAGGATAAAATTGAGATTTTTTTATTGTTGTTTCTTTTGCAATATAAGGATTTAAGTCCTCCAGTACACCTTTCTGCGCAAATTCCTTAAAGTTGTTTACCTCAACAAAAAGCACATCAGGTGCGCTCCCGCCAGCAAACTGAGTTAAAACCTTTTCCATATAAGGAGGACCGGATGGTGCTCTTTCTGCACTCACTTTCAGTTTTGTATCATGTTCAAATTTTGCTACCATTTCCTTTATTATTTTTATCTCAGCAACATCTCCCCAGTACATAAACCTCAAATCAGCAGCAGATTTCTTCTGTCCAACACAACCTGCAAATATACTTAACAATAATGCCATACAAAAAAACAACACTACTAATCTCTTCATAGTTCCCTCCTTTTATCAAAAGTTTAAAATGTTTTTATATTTTACTACTTTAAATATAAAAGTCAAGAATAATAAAATAATTTTTTTTCATAAAAATTATATTTCACTTTTTTCCGCAGCAAGCTGTCCACAGGCTGCTTTTATATCTGCGCCTTTTTCTTTTCTTATAAAAACTTTTATGCCATGGATAATAAGAATCTTTTGAAATTCCAGTATTTTCTTTTCATCAGGTTTTGAAAAATCTTTATTTAAAGAATTATTATATGGTATTAAATTTATTTTGTATTTTACTGATTTTAATTTATCAATAATATTTTCTGCTGATTTTTTATCGTCATTTATTCCTTTAAAAAGAACATATTCAAAAGTAATCTCCTTGCCTGTTTTATTATTGTAATATTTAGAAGCTGCTATTATCTCTTTTAATGGATATTTTTTATTCACAGGCATTAATCTCGACCGTAAATCATCATCAACGGTTATTAATGATATTGCTAAATTTATTTTAAGATCAGAATCAGCTACTTTTTTTATTACAGTTGCGATACCAGCTGTTGATACCGTAATTCTTGACTGTGAAAAATTAAGACCGTTTTTATCAGAAATAATTAAAATAGTTTTGTGTAAATTTTCCCAGTTTAATAGCGGTTCTCCCATGCCCATAAAAACAATGTTTGAAATTTTATCATCTGTTATTTTTTGCATTAATAAGAATTGTCCTATAATTTCTGCTGTTTCAAGATTTTTTGTGTAACCCAGAGTTGCTGTTGAACAAAATTTACATCCACAGGCACAGCCAGCCTGAGTTGATGCACAAAGAGTTATTCTTTCCTTATCAAAAATTAAAACACATTCAATTTTTGATGCATCTTTTAATTTTAGAAGATACTTTGTTGTGCCATCTATTTTTGATTTTGTTTCTTTTACTATTTCAGGCAGGGAAATATCAAAATCTTCTTTTAATTTTTCAATTATACTTACAGGCAGATTTTTCATTTCATTAAAAGAAGATACTTTGCTTTTATAAAGCCAGTCATAAACCTGTTTTGCACGGTATTTTTCCGCACCAATTTTTTTCATCAATTCTGTTAATTCTAACAATGTGAAGTTGTACAGGTTGCGCATATTTTCTTTACCTTTTTTATATGTGTTTTTTAGTTTTACTCGCAAATAATATTTCCCATAATTGTTCAAAATTAGTTCAAATATAGTTCTCACTTACCGAGTTCTCTTTGAACTCTTTACGATCTTCTTTCCATTCCACTTCGCACTTGTTTTTTCATTATGCTTTGCGTGACCTTTGAGACGCGGATAAAACCGCGTCTCTATATTTTTATCTTTTTACTTTTTTCGAACTATTTACGAACTATATTTGCACTATTTTTGAACTCCTTACGAACTCCTTTCGAACATTCTTATTGAACATCTTTTCCGAACATCTTTACCGAACACTTTTGGATCTTCACATCTTCAAATTTTCACATTTTTAGTTTTTTTAAAATCCGAAGATCTCCAAATCTGAAGTTGTGAAGATTATCAAATCATACAAAATCGAACATCTTTACCGAACATTCTTAATATGTTATTATACTGCAACAAAGGAGCAATTGTGAATACAAATAATTTTGATGTAATTGTAATAGGTGCAGGTCATGCAGGATGTGAAGCAGCACTGGCAGCAGCTAGAATGGGATGTAAAACTGCACTCTTTACAATTAACATAAATAAAATAGCAGAGATGTCATGTAACCCTGCAATTGGTGGTCTTGCAAAGGGACAGCTGGTCAGGGAAATTGATGCATTGGGTGGAGAAATGGCAAAAGCATCAGATGCTACCTGTATCCAGTTTAAAGTTTTAAATTCAAAAAAAGGACCTGCTGTAAGGGGATTGCGAGCACAGGCAGATAAAAAAGAATATTCAAAATATTTCAAACAAATAATTGAAAACCAGCCAGATTTAACTTTGATAGAAGCAATGGTGGATGAAATCACTACCGATGATAATGGAGTAACCGGAATTATAACTTCTAAAAATGAAAAGTTTACTTCAAAGGCAGTTATAGTTACAACCGGTACTTTTTTAAATGGTGTAATTCATATAGGTCTTGAATCATTTCCAGGCGGCAGAAGAGATGATCCACCATCAACACATCTATCTGACGCCATGAAAAAATTGGGCTTAACCACAGGAAGATTAAAAACAGGAACAAATCCAAGAGTTGACAGAAACTCTCTTGATTTTTCAAAATTCATTCCCCAGTATGGTGATGATGTGCCAGTTCCTTTTTCATTTTTAACAGAAAAAATTGAAATACAACAGGTCGTATGTTATCTCACACGCACAAATGAAAATACAAATAAGGTTATTTTAGATAACCTTGACAGGTCGCCATTATACAGTAAAACAAATAAAAAAATATTTGGCATAGGACCCAGATATTGCCCATCAATAGAAGATAAAGTAGTAAAATTTCCAGAAAAAACTTCCCATCAGGTTTTTATAGAACCGGAATGGCGAGATTCTGATGAGCTTTATTTAAATGGACTGTCCACTTCTCTTCCTCTGGATGTTCAATACGCTTATTTAAAAACAATACCTGGATTTGAAAATGTAAAAATAATACATCCTGGATATGGAATAGAATATGATTTTGTACCGCCCTGTCAAATCTTTCCTTCACTTGAAACCAAAAATATTCCGGGGCTTTTTCTTGCAGGACAGATAAACGGAACATCCGGTTATGAGGAAGCAGCAGCGCAGGGATTGGTTGCAGGGATAAATGCAGTATTAAAAATAAAAAACGAACCGCCTTTTGTGCCAGACCGTTCACAGGCATATATAGGCGTTATGATAGATGATTTAACAACTCAGGAGATAACAGAACCATACAGGTTATTTTCATCACGCGCAGAATACAGACTGGTTTTGAGAAATGACAATGCTGATATAAGATTGATAGAATATGGAAAAAAATTCGGTCTTATAAATGAAAAATTTTATTCAATGTATTTAAAGAAAAAAGAATTCTTTAAAAATGAAATTGAACGGCTGAAAAAAACAATCATTTATCCTTCCCGACACGTCACAGAAGCACTTTTATCTTTAAACACCACACCAGTAACAGAGCCATTGCCACTTTATAATATTTACAAAAGACCTGAATTATCATATAAAGATTTAAAACATTTTACAAAAATTCAGGAAAATTTACCTCATCATTTTATTGATTACCTTGATGCTGAAGTAAAATATGATGGTTATATAAAGATGCAAAATGAACAAATTGAGCAATTTAAAAAATTGGAATCAAAAATAATTCCACCTGATTTTGATTATATGAAGTATCACGGATTATCAAAAGAAGCACAGCAAAAATTATCTCAGGTAAAACCACAAACAATAGGACAGGCAAGCAGAATTCCAGGCGTCACCCCGGCGGACGTAAACGTGCTGATAATACTTTTAAAAAAATACGGGAAGTAATTACTGATTGCTGATTACTGGTTGCTGATTGATTTGCCATTTCCCGTTTGCCGCCCGCCACTGCATTTTTTTATTTTTCTAAACTAAACTTTCCCTGTCCTTCCCTGAAATCAACAGGATAATCACCATCAAAACACGCCATGCAAAATTTATCCTTTCTACCACCTACTGTTTTTATCAATCCTTCCAGAGAAAGGTATGCAAGGGAATCTGCCCTTATATATTTTCTTATCATCTCTACAGTATGACTGTTAGCTATGAGTTCTGTCTTTGTTGGAAAATCCATACCGTAAAAACAGGGATTAAAAATCGGTGGAGAAGAAATACGATAATGTATCTCTTTTGCCCCTGCAGAACGAATCATCTTAATAATTTTTTTACTTGTAGTTCCACGAACAATAGAATCATCAACAACAACAACCCTTTTTCCATGTATTATTTCCCTGACAGGATTTAATTTTAATTTCACTCCAAAATCTCTTATTTCCTGAGATGGTTCTATAAAAGTCCTGCCCACATAATGATTTCTTATCAATCCCATATCATATTTTATTCCTGTTGCCTCAGAATAACCTATAGCAGCACATACACCTGAATCAGGTACAGGTATTACAACATCAGCATCCACCGGAGATTCTTTACCCAGCTGATTTCCAAGCCCTCTTCTGATATCATTTACTGACCTGTGAAATATCATTGAATCAGGTCTTGCAAAATAAATAAACTCAAAAACACACATCGCACTTCTTTTTCTTTCCGCATATCTTATCTTTTTCATTCCACTTTTAGAAAATACAACCATCTCTCCAGGTTCAACCGTTGCAATCCATTTCGCATTAATGAGGTCAAAAGCGCATGTCTCTGATGCAACAATGTATGCTCCGTCAAGTTTTCCTATCTCAAGTGGTCTGAAACCATTCGGGTCACGAGCCGCTATTAAAACATCATCATTCATTATAAGAAAGGAAAAAGCGCCTTTTATCTGGTTTAAAGACCATTTTACAGCATCAATAAAATTTAATTTGTTGTACTTGGCAATAAGGTGAATCAAAACCTCTGAGTCAGCAGTTGTCTCAAAAATAGAACCACTTTTTTCCAGCTCATCCTTTATGATATCAGCATTCACAAGGTTGCCGTTATGAGCAACAACAAGGACGCCGTTTATATAATTTACCCTTATTGGCTGTGCATTTTCAACAACAGAAGAACCTGTTGTTGAATACCGCACATGTCCGATTGCCATTTTACCTTTCAGATATTCTAATTTTTTTTCGTCAAATATTTCTGACACCAGCCCCATGGATTTTATCTCATATGCCTTCCTGTTTGAATCTACAGTTACAATTCCTGCACTTTCCTGCCCCCTATGCTGCAGTGCATAAAGACCTAAATATGTAAGTGTGGATGCTTCTTCGTGACCATATACACCGACAATGCCGCATGCTTCATGAATTTTATCAAACATATTTATTTACTCCATTCATCCAGATATTTTCAAGTTCTGATATTTTAATATTTATTTTTTGCGAACATTTTTTTGCAGCCCAGTCAATATTGATAATAAGGCGGTCTCCGCCTGTTTTTCCTATTTCGGTTAATATAACTTTATTTTGCGCTGCTATTTTTTTCATTAAATTCAAATCTTTTTTTGAAGTTGTAATAATTATTCGCGATTGCGATTCACCAAAAAGCAGGGAATCTATCCTGATATCACTCTGAAGTTCAATATAAGCACCTGTATTTTTTTCTCCATGTAAACCTGCTGATACGCAGCATTCTGCAAGTGCAATAGCAAGCCCGCCTTTTGACACATCATGAGCGGATTTTATTATACCTGCTTTTATTCCCTGTCTTACAGTTTTCTGAACAAGGGATTCTAAATTTAAATCAATATCCGGGACAGGTCCTTTTATTAAACCATGTATCTCTTTTAAATATTCAGAAGCCCCGATCTCATCTTTTGTCTGTCCTAAAAGTAAAATAACTTCTTCTGCATTTTTAAAATATTGTTTTACATATCTTGTACCTTTTATATAACCTAACATACCAACAACCGGAGTTGGATAAATTGCGCCATCCCTACCTTCGTTATAGAAACTTACGTTTCCACCGGTTACAGGCGTCTTAAGAATACGGGCAGCATAAGCCATACCTTCCACAGCTTTTTCAAATTGCCAGAATATTTCAGGGTCTTCAGGATTGCCGAAATTAAGGCAATTGGTAAGAGCAACCGGTGTGGCTCCGCTTACACTCACATTACGCGCTGCCTCTGCTACTGCAATAGCTCCACCTTTATACGGGTCTAAATATGTATATCTGCCATTTCCGTCAACAGATGTTGCTATCAATAAATTTTCGTTTTTAAGCTTTATTACTGCTGCATCTGAACCAGGAAGCGTCCATGTCCCTGTCTGAACCATATGGTCATATTGTTCCCATATACTGGATTTACAGGAAATATTTGGAGAGCCTAATAATTTTTTTAATATTTCTTCTACATTTTGTGGAACTGGAATTGTATTATTTGTTATACATGAATTTTCTAAATATTTGGGTTTAATTCCTTTTTGCTTTTTTAAAGGAAAATATTTATGATTGCTATCAGCAAGTGGAGAAACCGGAATCTCAGCAACAATTTTACCATTTTCTTTTACTATTAAATTATTTTTCTTAATAACTTTACCTATTGTAACAGCATGCAAGCCCCACTTTTTTAAAATTTTTTCAACTTTTTTTTCGTTGCCCTTTTTTGTTATCATAAGCATTCTTTCCTGTGATTCAGAAAGCATTACTTCATAAGCATTCATACCGATCTCACGTTTTGGGACTTTATCTATATTAAGTTCAATCCCAACGCCTCCCCTGTTTGCCATTTCAACAGAAGAAGAAGTAAGCCCTGCTGCTCCCATATCCTGTATGCCGATTATTAAACCTTTTTCATTCAGTTCCAGGGTTGCTTCCAGAAGCAGTTTTTCCATAAACGGGTCTGCGACCTGAACAGAAGAACGTCTTTCCTGATTTTCTTTTGTGAGTTCTGCAGAAGCAAATGAAGCTCCATGTATACCATCCCTGCCTGTTGCAGCGCCTATATAAATAACAGGATTTCCTATGCCTTTTGCTATGCCTTTTTTTATCTTTTTGTTTTCTACAATACCTATTGTCATTGCATTTACAAGACAGTTTGTTTCATAGCAATCTTCAAAAACAGTTTCTCCTGCTATAGTTGGTATGCCAACACAGTTTCCGTAAAAAGCAATCCCCTTCACAACACCTGATAATAATTTTTGTGTATTTTTTGACTTTAAATTTCCAAAACGTAATGAATCTAAAACAGCTATCGGTCTAGCTCCCATTGTAAAAACATCTCTTAGAATGCCACCAACTCCGGTTGCAGCGCCCTGAAAGGGCTCAACAGCAGAAGGATGATTATGAGATTCTATCTTAAAAGCCACTCCGAGTTTTCTGGTAGCCAGGATAATCCCGGCGTTTTCTCCGGGACCCTGCAATATGTATTTGCCTTTTGTAGGAAATTTTTTTAAAACCGGCTTGGAATGTTTATAACTGCAATGTTCTGACCACATTGCAGAGAATATGCCAAGCTCCACATAAGTTGGAACCCTTCCCAGTATTTTTAAAATAAGTTCATATTCATCTTTTTTTAAATTATGCTCTTTTATTATATCATCTGTAATCTTAATATTATAATCTGTCAATTTTTCTCCTTATCTATTTTTTATATAATTAACAATTGATTCAAAAATTAATCTTCCGTCTGTTGAACCCAACTCTTTTATCATAGCCCTTTCAGGATGAGGCATCATCCCTAATATATTTCCTTCCTTATTTATAATGCCTGCAATATTATATAAAGCGCCATTCGGGTTTGCTTCCTCAGAAATGTTTCCATCTTTATCACAATACCTGAAAACAACACAATCATTTTTAATAAGGGTATTTAATGTTACTTCATCGCAGAAATAATTTCCTTCATTATGTGCTATAGGTATTCTTAAAACCTGTCCCTTTTTTATCCGGTTTGTAAAAGGTGTCCCATTATTTTCAGTAACAATATTGACATATTTACATATGAATTTTAATGTCTTATTCATAAGCATGGCACCGGGCAACAATCCTGCTTCAAGCAAAATCTGAAAACCATTGCATATGCCGATTATTATTTTATTTTTCTTTGATGCGAATGTCTGCATGTTATCCATTACCTTTGCAAACCTTGCAATGGCACCGCACCTTAAATAATCACCGTAAGAAAATCCCCCGGGTATAACTATCAGGTCATATTTATTTATATTTTTTTCTTCATGCCATATATACTCAGCATTTACTTTAAGTATATCTTTTAATGCCCACAAACAATCTGCATCGCAATTTGAACCTGGAAAGACAATAACTCCTGCTTTCATTTATTTACTCCATGGATATATTTATTATTCAATAGAAAATTTGTATTTTTCAATATTGGGGTTTGCAAGAAGCTTATCGCAAATTTCGTCTATTTCTTTTTTCAATTGTTCCTTATTGCTATTATTATTTATTTCAATTTCTATATATTTGCCTATTCTTATATCTTTTATATTTTTATATCCCATTTTTTCAAGTGCAAATTTTACGGTTTTGCCCTGCGGGTCAAGCACGCCATCTTTCAAAGTTACTATTATTTTTGATTTAGCCACAGTAACACCTCAGATAATTTTAGATTAAAAACTTGTTAAAGAAGATTTGCCTTCATTTTATCTAAAAATATTTTTTTTTCAAGGACTTTTTATATATTGAAACTTACGTTTTTCGATTTTCGTTTTATAAACCATAAACGGGAAACGTAAATTAATAAACGTAATTGCTTTATCTGATTTTTTCCTGTTTTTTCCGCAGCATTTCAAGAAGTCGTGCAAAATCACTGGTTAAATCTGCTGTAATTTTTATTCTTTTTTCAAGTATGGGATGAAAAAATTCTATCTCCTTTGAATGCAGCATCTGACGCGGGATAAGGTCATCAACAGACATTTTATCATAACCTAAAAATTCAACGACTTCTATATCCTTGTTTCTGTCTCCATACAGAGGATCCCCTAAAACTTCATGCCGCAAATAATTCATATGAACTCTTATCTGGTGAGTCCTGCCTGTTATTAAATTTATTTCAAGTAATGTTGTGTTAAAAAAATTTTCAACTGGTCTGAATATAGTCTCTGCATCTTTACCATATAAAGTTCTTGCTGTAAATTTTTTCCTGTGTTTTGCATCTCTTTCAATACGTGTCTGAATTTTTCCCTGTTCATCAATTACGCCATACACAAGGCAGTTATAAACTTTTTTAATCTCTTTTCTTTTAAACATCTCTGATAATAAAATTCTGGTTTTTTCATTTTTTGCTATTATCATTGCGCCTGATGTGTCTTTATCCAATCTATGCACTATGCTAAGTTGGGTAACTTCATTTAAAAAATCCTCTTTTTTTATTTTTTTTCCTATGATTGCATTCACAAGTGTATCATCCATATGCCCGGGGGCAGGATGTGTAACAAGTCCTGGTTGCTTGTTTATTGCAAATAAATGTTCATCTTCATATATAATATTCAAAGGTATATCTGCTTCTTTAATTATCTGCGGTTCAGGTGCCTGTTCAATAAATTCAAGTGTATCTCCCTGTTTTACTTTTGTATGATAAAGCCGAACTATTCTTTTATTCAGAAAAACATTACCGCTTTTTATCATTTTTTGCGCCATGCCGCGGGAAATAGAAAGTGCATTTTTAAGATAAATATCTATTCTTTCCTTTTCTGGTAAACTGACCTTAATTATTCTCGTTCTTTCCATATTTTTTATGACGAAAATAAAAAAACCATAACACTCCGACAAGTATCATAAATAAACTTATAAAAGTGGATGTTGAAAGAAAAAGTATTTTTCCGCGTTCCGGATCACCTCTAAAAAATTCCATTATTATTCTTATTATCCCGTAATTTAAAAAATATAAAAAAATCACATCCCCATCTTTGCTTTTGAGTTTCCTGTAAAAAAATATAAGAATAAGAAAATTTAAAAAATTTGCAAATGATTCGTATAATTGGACCGGGTATCTGGTTATATTGTCACCGAGTGAAGGAAAAACCACTCCACATAGTAAATTATGGCAGTCAGATTCTCTTCCATAGCAGCACCCTGCAAAAAAGCAGCCAATGCGTGCAATTGAATGGCCAAACGCAATGAAAGGTGCTATAATGTCTGCAAGCATAAAAAAATTTAATTTTTTTGATTTTATCCATAATAAAACAGCTAAAAATGATGCTATAAAGCCACCGTAAAAAACCAGACCACCTTCCCATACTTTAAAAATTGCAATTGGATCTTTTATATAATCCTTATACCATATAATAACATATAATAAACGAGCACCAATAATTGCCCATATTATAATTATAAATCCAAGGTCAAAAATTAAATCGCTTTTTATTCCCTGCTTTTTTGCCAGTTCAGCTGCAAGGTAAATGGAAGATAAAAATGCAATAGCAACCATCAAACCGTATGTGGTGATTTTTAAGCCGGCAAATTCAAAGAGTACTGGATGCATCTTTTTTACCCTCAAAAAATAAATAATAAATAACAAACAAAAATACCCCTATTGAAACAAATGTATCGGCTATGTTAAAAACAGGCCATGTAAGTTCCCTGTATCCCACTTCAATAAAATCAGTAACACTGCCTTTAAGAATTCTGTCAATTAAATTTCCAATAGCACCGCCGACAATCAAGCCGCAGGACAAATTAAACAAAAAAGAATTTTTCATATTTAATATCCAGTAAACAGTTATCATAATGGTTGCAATAGAAACAACAGCAACCAGCACCCATCTTTTAACAGGATTTTCCGCACCACCTAACAAGCCAAAAGATATGCCGGTATTTTCAATGTATGTTATCCTGAAAATATCCGGAATTATAACAATACTATCAAAAAGTTTCATTGACGTTTTTATCAAATATTTTGATATCTGGTCTAAAACAGCAACAAATAAAACACTTATTACAAAAGTTTTTTTCATCTTTCTCCTTTTATATTTATATCGGTTAAGATTTGCCTTAAAACACATAGAGAGCCGTAAACATTTCCGTTTTTGTCCTTTATATTTGTGGTGTTAACAAGAATATTTTTTTCAACACCTCCTATTTTTATTTTTATCATCTTATCAAATGCTGGTAGTTTTTTATTATGAATCTCATAAAGGATTTTTTGTAAGTCGCCAAATATTTCTACATCAGTGTAATTCATGTTAATAACTTTTGAATTATGTATATTAAATATTGTTTCACATCTGGAATTAAAAAACTGTATCACACCGTCGTTATCAATTATTATTATTCCTTCGCGGAAACTGTTATATATAGTATGTACAAAATTTAAAATGCTTTCTTTTTCAACATCAACATCCTTTACCTTTTGAGAAAGGACTTTATTGGCAGCTTCTAATTTTTCCTTTTCCTTCAAATCTTCCTGGGCTTTTTCAGCAAGATAACTACCATAAAAAGCAACTATAAAAATAAAAGGCAGATTTAAAAGTATTTCCTGCTCTGAAAAAACATTTATTCCTGAATTTATTTTCAAATAAACATAAATAAAATCAACCACAAATCCTATTATAATACTCAAAACAACTGATTGTCCCAGTGCACTTATAAAAATCGTTAAAAAAAGCATAATAAAAAACTGGAAATCAAGATAAGCAAGCCAGTAAGCTGCAAGAGAAATAAAAATAATATCAAGGATGAAAACTATATAATTCAATTTTGTCCCTTCATAAAAACGAACAGGCAACAGAATGAAAAGCACATTACTTAACAGTAAAATGACAGAATAAAAAATTACATATTGTTTTGATTCTATTATGTCAAATATATTATAAATACCCAATAATAATATAATGAAGGTTAATATAGCCCTTATCCAGTTTAAATTTTTCTTCCTCAAAAGCACGCTATCAGTCATACATTATTTCCTTTAATCGAGATTATCCAGGCATCTATCGCAAATTTCAGGATGATTATTATTTTTCCCTACTGTATCAACATAACGCCAGCATCTTATGCACTTCTTTGCCTGTGATTTTTCAACGATAATTTCAGTGTTTTTATCCCATGTAACATCAGTATCCCTATCTTTTAAATAAATGATCTTTGAAACAATAAATATCTGTTCTAATTCGTCTTTAAAATATTGAATAATTTTATCAAGCTGCTTTGATTCATATTTTATAGTAAGCCATGCTTCATATGGGTGTTTTATTACTTTTTTGTCCCTTTGTTCTTCTATCTTTTTAAAAACAGCTTCACGCAATTCAAGCAGAATTTTCCAGTCAGAAAGTGTTTTTTCATCAATCATAGTTTCTTCCGGTTCATTCCATAAACTCAACTGGATATGCTTTTCATCTTTTAAATGCTCCGGTATAAACTGCCATACTTCATCCGAAGTAAAACACAGAACAGGAGAAATAATTTTTACAAGTTTCATCAAAATTTTATAAAGGACGGTCTGAGCTCCTTTTCTCTCCAGTCCATTCTTTTTAAATGTATATAATCTGTCTTTTATTATATCAAAATAAAAAGATGATAGTTCCTTTGAACAAAATTGCGTAAAATCTTTATACACCTTATAAAATTCAAAATTATCATAATATTTCTTTAAATTATTTACCAGTTCCTGTGTTCTGTGCAATATATACTTATCAAGTTTTGATAATTTTTCAAAGGGAACCATCTCTTCTTTTTTAAAATCAAATATGCTCCCAAGCATAAACCTGAATGTATTTCTTATCCTCCTGTATGAATCTGTTATGCGCTCCATGATTTCATCCGAGACTGTCTGGTCTGCCTTAAAATCTTCTGATGCAACCCACAGACGTAACAAATCACCACCTGTTTTTTCAATAAGCTTTAGCGGGTCAATAACATTACCTAGGGATTTATGCATAGCCCTGCCCTGTCCGTCAACAACCCAGCCATGACTTATGACTTCTTTATAAGGAGATTTACCCTTGCTCCCTGTTGCAACTAAAAGGGATGTTTGAAACCAGCCCCTGTACTGGTCAGAACCTTCTATATATAAATCAACAGGCCAGTTAAGTTGCCATTTGCCTTCACATACTGCTATACTGCTGGAGCCAGAATCAAACCATACATCAAAAATATCCTCAACTTTTTTTATATCATTTGAACCACAATCAGGGCATTTAAAATCCTTACCCAGTATTTCGTCTGTTTTATAAATAAACCACCCGTCACTGCCTTCCTTTTTTATTATTGCTTTTATTTTATTTATTGTTTCTTCTGTTACAATTGCCTTTCCGCATTTACCGCATTCAAAAACAAAAATAGGTACACCCCATGAGCGCTGTCTTGATATACACCAGTCTGGCCTTGCTTCTATCATTTTGGTAATTCTATCCTGACCCCATTCATTCCACCACTTTACATTTTTTATTTCTTCTATCACTTTTTTTCTGAAATCATTTTTATCCATGGAAATAAACCACTGGTCAGTAGCCCTGAAAATTATTGGATTTTTGCAACGCCAGCAATGCGGATAAGAATGTAAAACTTTTTCTGTGGCAAGCAGATGCCCTTTTTCTTCCAGTATTTTAATTATTTTTTCATTTGCCTTGAATACATTTTCTCCGGCAAACATCTTAAATTCTTCTGTAAATCTGCCCTTTGAATCAACAGGCGTTAATACAGGTAAATTATATTTTATACCGGAAATATAATCCTCATGGCCATGCCCCGGTGCAATATGCACTGCACCTGTTCCTGTATCAAACGTTACATAATCAGCAAGTATAACTACTGAATCTCTATCTATAAATGGGTGATTGCAGATAATACCTTCTAATTCTCTTCCCTTATATTTACCTTTTATTATATATTCTTTGATACCTGTCTTCTTTATAAACTCTTCCAGCAAAGTCTCAACAAGAATTAAATTACCTTTATTTGATTCAATCAGCACATAATCAAAATCAGGATGAAGAGCTATTGCAACATTTGCAGGCAAAGTCCAGGGAGTTGTTGTCCAGATAATCATATTTGTGTTTGAAGGTAACTTTATTTTTGATTTTGACGAATCCTTAATATTAAAACTAACATATATAGAAGGTGTCTCATGGTCTTTGTATTCTACTTCTGCCTCTGCTAAAGCTGTTTCACATCTATAACACCAGTAAACAGGACGCAACCCTTTATATACCATCCCGCGTTTAAACATTTCCCAGAAAATTTCAACCATCTTTACTTCATACTCAGGGTCAAGAGTTAAGTAAGGATTATTCCAGTCGCCAATTACTCCCAATCTTTTAAACTGGTTTCTCTGAATATCAACATATTTCATTGCATATTCAAAACACTTTTTTCTTATTTCAAGTTTGGACATTGATTTTGCTCTGTCTCCCAGTTCTTCCATTACTTTGTGTTCTATTGGCATACCGTGGCAATCCCAGCCCGGGATATACGGAGTCCTGTATCCTTCAAATGATTTAAACCTGATAATTATATCTTTTAAAACCTTATTTAAAACATGTCCCATATGGATATTACCATTTGCATATGGTGGTCCATCATGTAAGATATAAACAGGTTTGTCTTTTCTTTTTTGAAGCATTGTTTCATATAAATTATCTTCTTCCCAATTTTTTAAAATATCAATCTCTCTTCTTGCCAGATCGCCTTTCATGGGAAAATCTGTATTTGGTAAATGAATTTTATATTCGTTTTTTTCTTTATTCTCAGACATTTTTAATACCTCACTAATATTTTTTTTGCAAAAACATATCAGTTTTAACACAAATGATTGTAATTTTCAATAAATATATTCGGTTCTTTCGTAAATTTTGTGGAATATTGATCTTGTCATTGCGAGGAAGGCGAACGAATACTATAGTATTTTGAATTGCGGTTGATGAGCCTGACGACTTGTCCTTCGAAGTTTTAACGTAGAAGGAAGC
>FWPV01003440.1_pt1 | contig 24867 bp, 14 predicted proteins | sample 2228371 | NCBI WGS metagenome assembly FWPV01 (sample SAMEA103939776, study PRJEB20133) | metagenome | reverse complement strand
TTTAAAGGAATATTGTTATATTCAAAAGTTTTAATTATTTTATTTTTATCTTTATCTCTTTTATCAAGAATAATTTCAATTGCTCTTTCAAGAGTAAGCGTAAAAGGGTCATCAACCCCTCGGGTTAAAGAGTAATATTTATTATCGTGTTTGATGTAGGGGCCAAATCTTCCACTTCCAACACTTATTTCTTTCCCTTCATACTCTCCAATGGTACGAGGGAGTTTAAAAAGATCGAGAGCTTCTTCAAGAGTAATTGTTTCGATGTACTGACCAGAGCGTAGACGGGCATATTTTGGTTTGTCTTCATCATTCGATTCTCCAATTTGTACCATAGGTCCAAAACGTCCCATACGGGCATAAACGTTTTTACCACTAACTGGATCAGTTCCAAGGTATCTTTCGCTTCGGGGAATTTCTTTAATAGAGGTAACTTTTATAACCTGTTCGTGGAAAGGTTGATAAAACAAACGAATCATATGTGTCCATTTCAGCTTACCTGTTGCAATTTCATCAAACTGTTTTTCAACATTTGCAGTAAATTGATAATCCATAATATTGCTAAACTTTTCTACTAAGAAATCGTTAACTAGCATCCCAATATCCGTTGGAAAAAGTTTTGCTTTTTCGGTGCCAGTTATTTCTGTTTCAGTGTAAGTTTTTATTTTACCCTCATTTAATTCAATGATTCTATATTGTCTTTCTACACCGGGACGATCTTCCTTTACCACATATCCTCTTTGTTGGATGGTTGAGATAATTGGTGCATAGGTAGAGGGACGGCCAATACCTAGTTCTTCAAGTTTTTTAACAAGACTTGCTTCGGTATAACGGGGAGGATGAGAGGGGTACTTTTCTAAAGCTTTTATGAGTTGTAATTTTAATTTTTGTTTTTCTTTCAAAGGTGGTAATAGTTTTTTTTGTTGTTCCTGTTCCTCATCGGCAGTGGTTTCGTTATATACTTTAAGAAATCCATCGAACTTGATCACCTCTCCTGAAGCAATGAAACGTAAGGGTTGATTAGAGATGCTAATGGTGATAATTGTTTTTTCAAACAATGCATCGCTCATTTGGCTGGCTATGGTACGTTTCCATATGAGTTCGTAAAGTTTTTTTTCGGCCTGGGAGCCTTGTATGGTTGGTTGATCGATGTAGGTTGGTCGAATAGCTTCATGGGCTTCTTGTGCCCCTTTTATTTTTGTTTTGTATTGGCGAAAATGATGATAATCGTTTCCATATAATTTTAAAATTTCTTTTTTAGCATTATTTAATGCGAGATCGGATAGATTAACTGAGTCGGTACGCATATAGGTTATTTTACCTGATTCGTAGAGCCGTTGGGCGATAGACATTGTGTAGGCTACCGAAAAACCTAATTTTCTGCTAGCATCTTGTTGCAATGTTGATGTGGTAAATGGAGGTGAGGGAGATTTTCGGGATGGTTTTTTAACGATGTCTATTATTTGAAATTCTGCTGTTCGACATTTTTCGAGGAAAGTATGGGCATCTTCAAAATTGTTAAATTTTTCTTCGAGTTCTGCCTCGAGGGTACATCTATTATTATTTATATCGGTAACTTCAAAAAGACCTATTATCTTGAATTGGGAAGATGCTTTAAAGGAAATAATTTCTCTTTCTCGTTCAACAATGAGTCGAACTGCCACCGATTGAACTCGACCGGCCGAAAGTTGAGGTTTTACTTTTTTCCAAAGAATAGGGGAAAGTTCGAAACCTACAAGTCGATCTAGAACTCTACGAGCCTGTTGGGCATTCACCAAATTATAGTCAATAGAACGAGGATTGGCAATGGCTTCAAGAATGGCATTTTTAGTGATTTCATTAAACACGATCCTTTTGGTTTTTTCCTCAGGAAGGTTAAGTACTTCTGCCAAATGCCAGGCTATTGCTTCTCCTTCCCTATCTTCATCGGAGGCCAACCATATTGTTTGAGCGTTTTTTGACAATTTCTTAAGTTCTGCTACTATCTTCTTTTTATCTTCTGAAATGATATAATCGGGTTTAAAATCGTTTTCAATATCAATTCCCAAGTTTTTTTTAGATAAATCTCTAATATGCCCATAGCTCGATACTACGTGGAAATTTTTTCCTAAAAATTTCTCTATCGTTTTAGCTTTAGCCGGAGACTCGACTATGACAAGGTTTTCTCCCATTTTGTTCATATTAAATATGATTCTTCAAAATTTTGCACAAAGTAAAAGAATTAGTAAACTAACTTCAAAATTTTTAAATTAAATATTTGTACTTTTGTTATTTTTAAAACATGTTTTCTTTTTTTAATGGGTTGTAAGTGAATAATTTGCAATAGAATGCTATTTTAAACAAGTTGGGTATATAAAAGTTTTAATTAAAATTTTTAAGAGAGCAATGAATTATAAAAAAATTTTTTGGATCATCTATGCTATACCTTATGGGATAATTATATTAATTTTCATAGGTATATCGCTGGGTATATTTGGATTTATGCCCACTTTTGAACAACTGGAGAATCCAAGGAATAATATTGCTTCAGAAATTATTTCCTCTGATGGTGTATTATTGGGCACCTATTATATACAGAATCGTTCATATGTTAGATATGAGGAAATCTCGCCTAATGTCATTAATGCACTCATAGCAACAGAAGATGTCCGATTTTATAAGCATTCGGGTATTGATTTTAGAAGTTTAGCCAGAGTATTTGTTAAAACGATTTTATTGGGTAGTAATGCAGGTGGAGGTAGTACTATAACACAACAGTTAGCTAAGAATCTATTTCCTCGCGATACAGCGTTATATCGTTTTTGGGGGACTCGAATGTTTTCACTTTCTTTAATAAAATTTAAAGAATGGGTAACAGCAATTAAATTGGAGAGAAACTATACCAAAGATGAAATACTTACCATGTATTTAAATACCGTACCCTTTGGGGGAACTTTATTTGGCATTAAAATGGCTGCACGTGCCTATTTTGATAAATCTCCCGATTCTCTCAAAATTGAGGAAGCTGCACTTTTAATAGGTATGTTAAAGGCACCTACTCGTTATTCTCCTGTAATTAATCCCGAGCGTTCGTTACAACGTCGTAATGTGGTATTAGGGCAATTACTTGCTTACCATTTCATTACCGAAACGCAATATGATTCACTATTAAAGATACCTATAAAATTAAAATACCGACCCCAGGATCAGAATGAGGGAATTGCAACCTATTTTAGAGAGCGTTTGAGGATGATTCTCACAGCTTCAGAACCTAAGCGTAGTAATTATTTTGTTTATGAAGATTATAAGGCTGATTCGCTGGAATGGGTACGTAATCCTATTTATGGTTGGTGTAATAAGCATAAAAAACCTGATGGGAATTTTTATAATTTGTATACCGATGGATTAAAAATATATACAACTATTGATTCGAGAATGCAAAAATATGCAGAAGAAGCAGTGCAGGAGCATATGAAAAACGATTTGCAAAAAGCTTTTTTTAGGGAAAAGGCTGGACAAAGGGCTGCACCATTCTCATATGATTTAACCCCTGAACAGGTAAATTACATATTGGAACTGGCTATAAGAAGGAGTGAGCGATACAGGGTGCTTAAAAATGCAGGTTACAGTTGGGATGAAATAATGAGCAATTTTAAGAAAAAGGTAAAAATGCGTGTTTTTAGTTGGAGTGGAGAAAGAGATACTCTAATGACTCCCTATGATTCTGTTAGATATTATAAATTTTTCTTACAAGCAGGGTTGATGTCGGTTGATCCCCATACGGGGTATGTTAAAGCCTATGTTGGTGGAATTAATTATAAGCATTTTAAATATGATCATGTAATGTTGAGTAAAAGGCAGGCCGGGTCTACCATAAAGCCATTTCTCTATACACTAGCTATGCAGGAGGGATATTCTCCTTGCTATAAAGTACCTAATGTTCCTGTTACTTTTTTGGTAGGGGATACAATATGGAGTCCTAAGAATTCGGGAAGGAGTGACTATGAAGGGAAAATGGTTACTCTTAAATGGGGGTTGGCGAATTCTGTCAACTATATTTCTGCCTGGATTATGAAGCAATTTAATCCTCCATCCGTCATTGAAATTATGCGAAAAATGGGTTTTACAAGTTATCTTGCACCATACCCTTCATTGGTGCTGGGGACTTCAGAAGTATCTCTATACGAAATGACAGGTGCCTATGCCTGTTATGCTAATAAAGGCATTTATATTAAACCTATGTTTGTTACGAAAATTGTTGATAAAACTGGGAATGTCATTGCCAACTTTATCCCTGAAAAAACTGAAGCAATAAGCGAACAAACGGCTTATTTGATGTTGAATATGATGGAAGGTGTAGTTAATTCTGGAACAGCTGTACGTTTACGTTATATGTATAAATTTACTAATCCTATTGCTGGGAAAACCGGCACAACACAGAATCATTCCGATGGTTGGTTTATTGGAATAACTCCCGATTTAACAACGGGAGTATGGGTTGGAGCTGAAGATCGTTCAATACATTTCGAGAGTATAGAGTTAGGTCAGGGGGCCAACATGGCTTTACCTATTTGGGCAATATACATGAAAAAAATATATGCCGATAAATCAATCCATATATCCGATGGCCCATTTGCAGCACCCAATAATTTTCCCTATACGATTAATTGTCCCGATGTTGATAAAAAACTTGATGAGAACGATATTAAAATGATAGAGGAAGGTGAATTTTAAATTAAGCCGAAGCTTCAATAAGTCGTCTTGTATATTCGTGGGTTGGATTTTCGAATAATGCATCGGCATCGTTTTCCTCAATAATTTTCCCGTCCTTTAATACAAGGATTCTATCTGACATGTATCGTACTATTCGCATATCGTGTGAAATAAACAAGTAGGATAAATGGTATATATTTTTAAGCTCATTAAGCAAATTAAGAATTTGAGCTGCAATAGATACATCTAAAGCCGATACTGACTCATCACAGATTATTATTTTAGGTTGTAAAGCTAATGCTCGAGCTATTACTACGCGCTGACGTTGCCCTCCAGAGAGTTGATGAGGATAACGATGGTACCAGGCGGGATCTATATGTACTATCTGTAGTAGTTCTTTTACCTTTGCTTTTTGTTTATTTTCATCTCCATTAAGTTGATGCACAATCATGGGTTCTCGGATTTGTTCACCTATGCTTATGCGTGGGTTGAGTGATGCATAAGGATCCTGAAATATAAGTTGTATTCGACGGTAAAATTTGTTTTTTTCATGAGCTAATAATTCTTTAACATTAACACCATCGAAATTAATCTCTCCACTAAAAGTATGTATTAATTGCATTAAAGTACGTCCGAGTGTAGTTTTACCACTTCCCGATTCTCCTACTATACCCAAAGTTTCATTTTCCCACAAATTGAAACTCATCGATTGTATAATGGTACTCTTTTTATAAGATAGGTGCGATCTTCCTTCGAACCATGTAGTAAGATTTTTTACTTGTAAAATAGCAGGTTGGGTATAGTTTGGTTTCTTTTTTAAATAGGGAAGCGAGTACTCATTGTTAATAAAATCATCCTCTATGACAGGAAGTGTGTCAGGTCGTCCCTTAAGAGGTGGACGGCATTTTAACAAGGCGATAGTGTAATTTTTCTGTGGATTCTGAAAAATATCAGGGTTATTTCCCTCTTCAATTAGTTTCCCTTTTCTTAGAACAATTACTCTGGTAGCAATTTGTTGTACAAGATTTAAATCATGAGAAATAAAAATTATGCTCAAATTATGTTTCTTTTGTAAATTCTTTAGTAATGTAAGAATTTCCTGCTGGGTAGTGACGTCAAGAGCGGTAGTGGGTTCATCTGCTATAAGAATTTGTGGGTTTGACGCTAATGCAATAGCCATAACAACCCTTTGACGTTGGCCACCTGAGAGTTGGTGGGGGTAGCGTTGATATGTTTTTTCAGGATCTGGTAGAAACAATTCCTTAAATAGTGAAAGGACCCTCAATTTTCTTTCAGATGGGGAATAAGATGAATGAATTTGTAGAACTTCCTCAACCTGCTTACCACATCGCATGGAAGGATTAAGAAAAGTCATAGGATCCTGAAAAATGATGCTGATATTTTTTCCTCTTACAGAGCATAACTCTTTTTCTTTTAAATGAAGGAGGTTGCAGGGAGTTGGATTGTTATTAAAAGAATTGAAAAATAAAATTTGTCCTTTAATATCAGTGTTTTTGGGTAAAAGACGTAAAATAGCCAGTGCAGTGGCCGATTTGCCAGAGCCAGATTCTCCAACAATCCCTAAAATTTCTCCTTTATTAAGATCAAATGAGAGATCCACAACTGAAGGGGAATCAGTATTGGGGAATGTGATGGTTAAATTTTTTACTTTTAGAATAGAAGCATTCATTTGCGTCTTACTAATACTTTATTCCCAATTATCATAGCATGCCAGTTATGATTAAGTAAACGTTCGGCATATCTTAGGTATAATCTCGAACGAATGCTGGGATGATTTTTATCGTTGGGTTCGTCTTCCTTAAATTCACCCGAAAACTCGTACGATATGGTGTAATTATGATGAAAATGAAAAATTTTCATTATTTCAATAACTGTTGCAATAACACTAAAAATTTCTCCCCTATTGGTTACAGGATAATCATCTTCGAACTCATCGCTTTCAACTGTGAAATTAACTACCATTTCTAGTATATTTTCTGCTTTAGGAGCAAAACGTACTTCATAAAGCAATCCACTTCTGGTTGTAAAATTATATACATATCCCGTTTCCATTGGTGGGGGTATAATTGGAAAAACTTCACAGGAAGGTTTGTATTCAGGTAATATTAAATAATCTATTTGATTATCTATATTAAGATTCATGGTTGTCTTGTAAAAGCGAACGGTAAAATTAATTATTTTATCCTAAGTTGTTATATGTTATTTTTTAAAATTTTAATATTTAGCACTAAAGACTCTTTCCTGTTTCAACTCATATGGTTGTTTTTAAAAACTACATAAACAAATTCTTTTTTTAATATCTTTAAGAATTAAACCTAAAAAGTAAATTATTTTTGTACGCTTAAGTCAATGGAATATGCATAATATAGTTTTGTTTGATGATAGATGGAGCGATTTGCTACCACTAACTTTTACAAGGCCGGTTGGCAATCTTAGAATAGGTATTCTTACCATAGCTGAAAAATGGGAAATATATTTAAAAAGTCCTATTTCTTATAAAACACAGGATTATCTTCAAGAAAAATTTTCTTTAAATATTTCGGATGATAATATATTTATAAATGGGTCTCTTTTACCCAACCATTCTTTAATTTCAAGTATACTCCAACTTAGGCAGGATGAGTATCTGGTTAGAGGAAATTGTATATTAGCTGCACGACTAAATAAAGATAAAGCCAGAGGGTTTATTAATGACATAGCTTCTGCTGTGAAGATTATTAATTATAATGAAGAATATCAACAAATTCGTTTTACGTATGATATATTTTTATATAATGACAGGGCTATAAGAGATGATTTTCGTTTACTAACAGAGGGTAGAATAAGTCAAAACATAAGTGCTACGAACGGTATATTAGGTAAAGAAAATATTTTTATAGAGGAAGGAGCTAAAATAGAATTTGCTATTATCAATGCAATTGAGGGACCTGTATATATAGGGCGGAATGCTGAGGTAATGGAAGGGTGTATGATTCGAGGTCCGTTTGCACTGGGAGAAAAGGCTCAATTAAAAATGGGGGCAAAAATTTATGGAGCAACTACTGTTGGTCCCAATTGTAGAGTAGGGGGTGAATTGAACAATGTTGTAATTTGGGGTAATTCTAATAAAGCCCATGATGGATTTCTTGGTAATGCTGTACTTGGCGAATGGTGTAATATAGGCGCCGATAGTAATAATTCTAATCTAAAAAATAATTATGCAGAGGTAAAACTTTGGAATTATACCTTAGAAAGTTTTCTTCCCACTGGTTTGCAGTTCTGTGGATTAATTATGGGCGACCATTCAAAGTGTGGTATTAATACTATGTTTAATACAGGGACAGTAGTAGGGGTTAGTGCCAATATTTTTGGGTCAGGTTTTCCCCGAAATTTTATACCAAGCTTCTCTTGGGGTGGTTATCAGGGACTTTCGGTTTATCCTGTAAATAAAGCTATTGAAACCGCTGAGAAAGTTATGGCTCGCAGAAATGTTTTGCTTACTGAAACCGATAAAAAAATTTTACAACATATTTATATTGCTACTGAAAAATACCGCCGTTTTTAATTTTTTCCTTCTTATTAAGATTAAATAGGCGATTAGGTGGCTCTGCAAAAAATTACCTTGAAAAAAAAATTTTTTTTTGGCACATGCATTGATTAATTGAAAAGTTAAAACTTTTCTAAAGAACTAACGTATTGGTAATAAATATGTTTTTGAATTTAAAATTAAATTAAGCATTAGTAGTTTTTGACAATTTGTCAGAATTTTCATAAAAGATTGACATATTTGAAAAGTAAAATAGTATTTGAATGAAAAAAAAAGATAATAAAACAGGAACAGGGAAAATTCAAATTTTAATAAGTTCGTTCGATGAGGACAACTTCATCGAAAATACTGAATTTGTGCCTATTTTATCGGAAGATCAGGATGGAATGGAGAGTAAGCAGCAAATACCCGATATTATTCCAATCTTGCCTTTGCGCAATACTGTATTATTTCCGGGGGTTCTAATTCCTATTACGGTAAGTCGAAAAAAATCGATGCGTTTGATCCGTGAAGCATATAAGGGTAATCGTTTAGTGGGGACTGTTGCTCAACGGGATGCAAATATAGAGGAACCCGGACTTTCCGATTTATACAGAGTAGGGACCATAGCTCAGATTATAAAAATTTTAGAAATGCCCGATGGAGGTACTTCTGTTATTATTCAGGGAAAAAACAGATTTAATATTGAAGAAATAGCAGAAGAAAGCCTATACTTAAAGGCAAAAATATCGGTTAGAAGTGATGTATACCCAAGTAAAGACGATAATGAATATATTGCACTGGTTAGTTCCATAAAAGATCTTTCTTTGCGAATAATACAACTTTCCAATAATGTTCCCCCTGAAGCCTCTTTTGCCGTTAAGAATATAGAAAATCCCGCTTTTCTAGTAAATTTTGTTAGTTCAAATAGTAATATAAGCACGGCCGATAAACAATTGCTTCTTGAGACAGATGACTTAAAGCAAAGAGCCATGAATTTGATCAGTCATTTGGCTCGTGAGGTACAAATGCTTGAACTTAAGAATCATATCCAGGCAAAAGTAAAGATGGAAATTGATCAGCAACAGAGAGAATATCTGTTGCAGCAACAAATGAAAACAATTCAGGATGAACTTGGGGGAAATCCTCTTGAAGAGGAAATTGAAGAATTACGAAATAAAGCTAAAAACAAAAAGTGGAATAAACAGGTTGCAGAAACATTTGAAAAAGAACTAAATAAATTACAACGCATAAACCCTTCCGCCCCCGAATATTCTGTTCAGCTTAATTATTTGCAAACATTGCTTGATTTACCTTGGGGACAATATACAGCCGATAATTTTGATCTAAAAAGAGCAGAAAAAATATTGAATGAAGATCATTTTGGTTTAGAAAAAGTAAAAGAACGAATACTAGAACATTTAGCTGTTTTGAAGCTTAAAGGCGATATGAAAGCTCCTATTTTATGTCTTTATGGTCCTCCAGGAGTAGGTAAAACATCTTTAGGGAAAAGCATAGCCAGGGCATTAAAGCGTAAATACGTTAGAATGTCATTGGGAGGGTTACATGATGAGGCGGAAATTCGAGGTCACAGACGTACTTATATTGGAGCTTTGCCAGGTAGAATCCTGCAGAATTTAAAGAAGGCAAAATCTGCCAATCCGGTTTTCGTACTTGATGAAATAGACAAGGTAGGTAATGACTTTAGAGGAGATCCTTCCTCTGCTTTGCTCGAAGTTTTAGATCCTGAGCAAAATAATGCCTTTTATGATAATTACATTGAGATGGAATTTGACCTATCTCGGGTAATGTTTATCGCTACAGCTAATAATATCAATGCTATTCATCCTGCTTTACGCGATAGGATGGAACTCATTGAAGTAAGTGGTTATATCGTTGAGGAGAAAATAGAAATTGTAAAACGACACTTACTTCCTAAACAATTGAGTAATCATGGAATTAAAAAGAATCATATTCAACTTTCCGACGAAGTAATTTCTTTCATTATTGAGAACTATACTCGAGAATCGGGAGTCAGAGAACTTGATCAACGTTTGGCAAAAATTTGCCGACATATTGCACGTAAAATAGCCCTAAATGAATCGTATAAAAAAAGCCTTAATATTGATGAAATTCAAAAAATATTGGGTCCACCCATTTACTACAAAGAGAAATATGAAGGAAACGATTTTATAGGTGTGGTAACGGGATTGGCATGGACGGCCTCGGGGGGAGAGATATTATATGTTGAAACTAGCTTAAGTAAAGGACAGGATAAAAAACTTACCCTAACGGGAAATCTAGGGGAAGTAATGAAAGAATCGGCAGTCATTGCACTTGAATATGTTAAAGCCCATGCCGAGGAATTAGGTATTGATCCTGCAGCTTTTGGAGAATGGAATATACATGTTCACGTGCCCGAAGGAGCCATACCCAAGGATGGTCCTTCGGCAGGTATTACTATCGCTACTGCCATTGCCAGTGCTTTCACTAAAAGAAAAGTTAGAAAAAACCTGGCAATGACGGGTGAAATTACATTGCGCGGAAAAGTATTGCCCGTAGGCGGAATAAAAGAAAAAATCCTTGCTGCCAAACGTGGAGGCATTACCGATATTATTCTTTCTATTGATAATAAAAAAGATGTAGAAGAAATTAACGAAATTTATTACCGAGGTTTGCAATTTCATTATGTGCATAATGTAATGGAAGTATTACAGTTTGCCTTAGAATCTTAATCTATCAAATAATAACTTATTGTTCGATGAATGGGGATTGGAATAAACTCAAACCCCATTTATTTTTTTTGACATTGCCACAGTTTTCCATTGAATTAATGCCGTAAACATAATGTAGCTAGATAATGAAATTTTGTATGGAAGAATTTGATATAAGACATAAAAAACAATTAACCCAGCAATTCTACCCATTTCAGCAAATAATTCTACGTCGGTAAGATGGGGATAACCATCGTTTTTTTCATTTAGTTTTATTTTTTCGGTTACTTTAAGCATGGTAGCCCGTGCAGGAAAATTTAATATAGATTCGGTAAAAAACATCAGAAATATCAAAATATATGTACCTAATGCCGCTGCAAAAGGAAGAAAAAAACTAAAAATGATTGCAGATCCCAAAAAAAGATAGAACCCCGAAAGCATTATTTTTGTTCGATGTTGCTCATTCGAACGACTGCTTATATTATAAATTAGTAAAATAGCGAGTAAATAACACAATGCATTAAGTGATCCCACTATATTCTCTCCACCAATGAACTTCATAATAAAAACAGTGGGCACAACGAAAAATGCACTCTGGTAAAAACCCAAATAAAAAAACATTTTTCTTACTTTATTCCATAAAGCATTTGTTTTAACTAATAAGGAAAAATGTTCACGATAAAAACCCTTTGATACCCGTAAGGTAAACAAAGTAACCAGTACAGCTAAGCCCAATGCTACCATAAGTACCGAACGATAGGCAAAAGAAGCGCTAAACCAGTGATATTTTATACCTATTCCTATGTAAATACCAATGATTAATGGTGTAAATATACGACCAGCACTTATGAGTATATAATCTATTCCACTAAAAAAGTCTCTGTTATTATCATTGGTAAGCATTAGGGTTAAATAATTACGTGCCGACCAGTAAATACCACTACCCAAACCGGTAAAAAAACCAGCATAAATAACAATCTTTGTATCTACTTTTTCGGGATTTATAGCAAACAAATGGAAAATAGTATAAAACATTAACCAAACACCGCCTATGAGCATATTACGAAAAGAAATCTTAGAGGCAACTATACCACTTATTATAAATCCTGCTAAGATACCCAAGAAGGTAAATATACAATATAAGATATTCTGAGCCAGATCGCCATGGGTTGCCTGGAAAATAAAAGTATTGGAAAATATTATATAGAACGGATTGAATAAACCAAAAATAAAATTTGAAGTAATAAATTTTCTTGTTTCTAATGGAAATGATAAAATTTTTTCTCTTTCTTCTTTTAAAAACGAAATAAATATACTCCAAAACTTCATTTCAAATATATTTTTTTCGGTCAAAAGTACTACAAAATACCAAAATAAAAGATTATAATTTTGAAGAATGACATCTTACTAATACTTTTGATATAACTTAAAAATTTTGCAAAATTATAACCTGAAGGACAAATCAGACCAATTAAATACATGGATATTTAACTTAAAATCTTTTTAAATTACAGGTTGAAGTTTACAATAAAAGTATAATATTTACTTTTGCTGTTTTAAAAATTCAGGAGAATAATTATGGACAATAACCGCAAAAAATTGTTTGAAGAATTTCCTCCTATTACTGAGGAACAATGGGAGGAGATTATAAAGGCCGATTTGAAAGGAGCCGATTATGAAAAAAAATTAGTTTGGAAAACCGATGAGGGTATAATTGTAAAACCATATTACACCGATAAAGACACTCAACAGCTTGAATTTACAAAATTTTTTCCAGGAGAATTTCCCTATGTACGAGGAGGTAAAACACAACAAAATAACTGGGAAATAGTTCAGGATATTCCTGTTTATGATATTGCAGAAGCAAATAAAATGGCCATTGAAGCCCTCGAGAGGGGAGCAACCGGATTATGCTTTGAACTTAATTTTTTAAAACAAGAATTAAACCTGGATTTACTACTGAAAGATATATACATACAGTGTATAGATTTATGTTTCGAGTATTATTCCAATCCGGCGTTAGTAGCACAAAAAATTCTTGATACATTTGAAAAAAGAGATATAGCTCACCAACCCTCAAGAGGATGTATTGGGTATGATCCTCTTGGAAATCTTACTCATAAAGGTAATTGGTATGAAAGAGAGGATAAAGATTTTGAAATAGCTAAGGAACTTATATTAATTTTAAAAGACAAATTACCCTTATATCGTATTCTATTAGTCGATGGGCGATTGATAAGAGAAGCAGGTTCGACTATAGTTCAGGAAATGGCTTGTGCTCTTTCAATGGGAAGTGAGTATTTGCAAAGACTAACAGAAATAGGTCTTTCTGTTGATGATTTAGCTCCACGCCTTCAATTTAATTTAAGTATTGGAAGTAATTACTTTTTCGAAATTGCAAAAATAAGAGCATTTCGAATGCTTTGGGCTAAAATTATTGATGCCTTTGGCATAAAAAATAAAGAAATGACCAGAGCCTATATACACGCAACAACAGCCTTTTACAATATGACTCTTTACGATCCCTATGTAAATATGCTACGAGGCACTACTGAAAGTATGAGTGCTGTAATAGCAGGGATAGATTCTTTATCAGTTCGACCATTCGATGCTGTATACAATACCCCCAATTGTTTCTCCAATCGTTTAGCTAGAAATGTTCAAATTATATTAAAGGAAGAAGCCTATTTTGACAAAGTTGTTGATCCTGCGGCGGGTTCAAATTATATTAAAGGAAGAAGCCTATTTTGACAAAGTTGTTGATCCTGCGGCGGGTTCATATTATATAGAGACTTTAACCGCAAGTTTGGCTAATGAGGCATGGAAAGAATTTTTAAGAATTGAGAGTCTTGGGGGCTATTCTAAATCCTTTATCTCGGGAGATATTCATGAAAAGGTTAACAAGCAGGCTGAAAAACTTTATTCTGAAGTTTCAGCCCGTAAATATACCCTTGTAGGTACCAATCAATACCCAAATTTTAATGAACAAATGCTTGCGCAATTAGAAAAGAGTGTATATTACAAAAAAAATATTGATTTAGACAATATTATAGCAAAACCACTTGAAGCTATTAGGATAAGCACACCCATAGAACAGGTAAGATTAAAAACTGAATTATCGGAGAAAAGGCCAAAGGTTTTTATGCTTACCATAGGAAACCTTGCTATGCGACTTGCCCGATCCCAATTCTCCTGTAATTTCTTTGCGGTTGCTGGTTTCGAGGTAATCGACAATAATGGTTTTGCAACTGTTGCAGAAGGCATAGAAGCTGCCAATAACAGAAAAGCCGACATCATAGTACTTTGTAGTAGCGACGAAGAATATACTACATATGCCCCAGAGGCTTTTCAACTTATCAATGGCAAGGCTATTTTTGTGGTAGCTGGTAATCCGCCCTGTATGGAAGAATTAAAATCTAAAGGTATAGAAAATTTTATCAGCATACGTTCCAATGTATTAGAAACACTCACTTATTACCAAAAATTATTAGGAATAAACTAAAAAAGATGTGTTATGAAACCCGATTTTAGTAAAATAATCATATTTGAATCAAGCAAAAATGATAAAAATTTACCTCGTATTAAAGAAGTATGGCAAACCGCAGAAGGCATCTCGGTAAAACCCGTATTTACTGCTGAAGATATGGAAGAATTGGAACATTTGCATTATGCTGCAGGTTTACCACCTTTTTTAAGAGGTCCCTACAGTACAATGTATGTAATGAAACCCTGGACTATTCGTCAATATGCGGGATTTTCTACTGCTGAAGAATCAAATGCATTTTACAAACGTAATCTTGCGGCTGGACAAAAAGGTCTCTCTGTTGCTTTCGACCTTGCGACCCATAGAGGTTACGATGCCGACCATCCCAGAGTGATAGGGGATGTTGGAAAAGCAGGCGTTTCTATTTGTTCTGTGGAAGATATGAAAATTCTTTTTGATGGAATACCTTTGAATAAGATGTCGGTATCGATGACCATGAATGGAGCGGTATTACCTGTAATGGCTTTCTATATAGTAGCGGCACTTGAGCAAGGGGCCACGCTCGAAGAATTGTCCGGAACTATTCAAAATGATATTCTTAAAGAATTTATGGTACGCAATACCTATATTTACCCGCCTGATATGAGTATGCGAATCATTGGTGATATTTTTGAATATACTTCGAAATATATGCCAAAGTTTAATAGCATAAGTATATCGGGTTATCATATGCAGGAGGCAGGTGCAACCGCCGACCTTGAGATGGCATATACCCTGGCCGATGGTTTGGAATATCTTCGTACCGGTATAAAAGCAGGACTTAATATCGACGATTTTGCTCCACGGCTATCATTTTTCTGGGCAATTGGCATGAATCATTTTATGGAAATAGCCAAGATGAGAGCTGCTCGACTTTTATGGGCAAAAATTGTAAAACAATTTAATCCCCAAAATCCTAAATCTCTTGCCTTGAGAACCCATTCACAAACTTCAGGATGGAGCCTTACCGAGCAGGATCCTTTTAATAACGTTACCCGTACATGTATAGAGGCTATGGCTGCTGCTCTGGGACATACGCAGTCGTTACATACCAATGCACTGGACGAAGCTATTGCACTTCCAACCGATTTTTCAGCACGTATAGCTCGTAATACACAAATATACATACAGGAGGAAACCCAAATATGCAGAGTAGTAGACCCATGGGCTGGTTCTTACTATGTTGAACGTTTAACACATGAACTTGCCCATAAAGCATGGGATCATATTCAGGAAGTTGAACAACTAGGGGGGATGGCTAAAGCTATTGAGTCGGGTTTACCCAAAATGCGAATTGAAGAAGCTGCAGCTCGAAAACAGGGGCGTATAGATAGTGGCAAGGATACAATAGTAGGGGTTAATAAATACAGACTGGATAAAGAAGATCCCATAGAGATACTTGAAGTAGATAATGCGGCAGTTAGGGAATCGCAAATAAAACGCCTAAATCAGTTGAAAACCAGCAGAAACAATTCAGAGGTGCAAAGCGCGCTTGAAGCTATAACTGAAGCCGCTCGTACAGGTAAAGAAAATTTATTACTTTTGTCAGTTGAAGCAGCTAAAAAACGTGCTACCTTAGGGGAAATTTCTGAAGCTATTGAAAAAGTTTGTGGAAGATATAAAGCAGTAATAAGAACTATTTCAGGTGTGTATAGTGCAGAGGCTAAAAATAATGAAGATTTTAAAGTAGCTCGTGAACTTACTGAAAAGTTTGCTCAACTTGAGGGTCGACAACCACGAATAATGATTGCGAAGATGGGGCAGGACGGCCATGATAGAGGAGCAAAGGTAGTTGCCACGGGTTATGCCGACCTTGGTTTCGACGTAGATATGGGTCCACTTTTTCAAACTCCAGCCGAAGCAGCCAAGCAAGCCGTTGAAAACGATGTACATGTATTGGGGGTATCTTCGCTTGCTGCTGGACACAAAACCCTTGTACCACAGGTTATTGAAGAACTAAAGAAGCTTGGAAGAGAGGATATTATGGTAGTCGTGGGCGGAGTAATTCCACCTCAGGATTATGATTTCCTTTATAAAGCTGGAGTTGTCGCTATTTTTGGGCCTGGCACCTCTGTGGCCTATGCGGGAAGAAAAATAATGGAAATTTTACTCGAAGCTTACCAACAATAATATGGGTATTTTTTAAATTTATATGTTCTTTTTTTTCTTTATAACATGTTTTAAGGATAGTCCTATAATAATTAATATTTAAGAAAAAAATTTTTATTATTGCATAATGTTTAATTTTAAAGATGAACTCTATACCCATAATACTGGTAAGTCTTGGAATACTTACTCTTGCATATCGTTTTTATTATGGATTTATTGCTGCCAGAGTTCTAACCCTCAATGATACCCGACTTACGCCTTCTTATCGATTGAGAGATAATCAGAACTTTGTTCCAACTCATAAGTGGGTGCTTTTTGGGCATCATTTTGCAGCTATTGCGGGAGCAGGTCCCTTAGTAGGTCCCGTACTAGCTACTCAATTTGGGTACTTTCCTGGTTTTGCATGGATAATATTAGGTTCTGTTTTAGCAGGTGCAGTGCATGATATTGTTATTCTAACTGCTTCTACAAGGTTCGATGCTCGTTCACTGGCTGAGATTACACGACAGGAAATAGGGAAAAGAGGTGGTTTTGTTGTATCAATAGCTATCTTTATTATTATTATCATAGCATTGGCAGGTTTGGGTTTAGTTGTAGTTAATGCCCTTGCCGAGAGTGCCTGGGGTACTTTTACAATAGCTGCTACCATTCCTATTGCCCTCATAATGGGAGTATTGATGTTTTCTGCAAATAAAAATGCAGTCCTCTATGCTACTATTTTTGGTATTATTATGCTCATCTTCGCAGTTATAGTGGGACAATATATTCCAGGCTCTTCGTGGCAATCATACTTTTTATTCGATAAAAAGACACTTACTTTATATTTAGCAGCATATGGTTTTTTGGCATCTGTTTTACCAGTTTGGTTTCTACTAACACCTCGTGATTATCTGAGTTCATATATGAAACTTGGTGTTGTGGCTATACTCGCTTTAGGGATTATTATTGTAGCTCCAGACCTTAAAATGCCTGCTTTAACTCAATTTATTCATGGACATGGACCCATAATTTCCGGTCATCTATATCCATATCTTTTTATTACTATAGCTTGTGGAGCAATATCGGGATTTCATTCCTTAGTAAGTTCTGGAACAACTCCTAAAATGATTATGAAAGAGTCGCACATAAAACCCATTGCAGCAGGCGCAATGTTATCGGAGGCTTTTGTTAGCATATTGGCATTAATTGCAGCAGCTAGCCTACACCCTCTCGATTACTTTATTATTAATGTGTCGCCCGAAAAATTACAACAATTTTTACCCACCCTTCATGCAATGGGATTTCACCAGTCTGAAATAACTGAATTATCAAAAGCTGTTGGTGAAAATTTAGCTGGTCGAACAGGAGGTGCTGTTTCTCTGGCTGTTGGGATGGCCCAAATTTTTTCAGCCATACCAGGTATGAAAAACCTCATGCAGTACTGGTATCATTTTGCAATAATGTTTGAAGCTTTATTTATTCTTACTACCATCGATGCAGGTACTCGTATAGCTCGCTTTATTACTCAGGATATATTGAGCCATGTTTACAAGCCTTTTGCCAATACTAAAAATGTTATTATAAATATCATCATAAGTGCTTTTGTGGTTTTTTGCTGGGGATATTTTATTTATACGGGTACTGTTTCGAGTATCTGGCCAATGTTTGGTTCGGCAAACCAAATGCTGGCTGCTATTGCACTTATTATTAGTACTTCCTATCTTATAAATATTGGTAAAGTCAAATATATATGGGTGACTTTTATTCCTATGTTGTTTGTTACAATTACTACACTAACCAGTGGAGTGCTAAATCTTAAAAATATATTTATACCCATGATTTTATCAGGTAATAATGTCGGACCTGGTTGGGTTAATTCTTTTCTCACTATTATTATCATGATGGCTGTTATTATTCTTCTTTACGATGCCATCCCTCACTGGTATAAAGCTCTCAAAAAAATAAAAAAATAAACTAAGAACTTAGGTGTTAAAATTTAAAATAAATACAATCTTAGGGCTTCAGCTCTTTCAGCTTCTGCGGTTTATTTCTTTCTTGATTATTAGCATTATTTTTACCCGTATTGACCTTTCAAAAAAAGATATTGGTGATTTTGAACTACTTTTATTTTTAGCGAGTGCTTTGACCTTTTTCTGGATTACGGGAATTATTCAATCCCTACTCCCTTTATATAATAACAATAAAAGTTTCATAAAACATACCATTCATCAAAAATCTCCCGAGTTATTCAATGCGTTTCTGCTAATATTATTTATAAGTTTTTTTATTACCTCCGTTGGTTTCATTTTAAAGGATGAAATTGCCTTTTATAGGGAGGGAAGGCCAATACCCTATGCCATTCCCTTGCTTTTATACATATTTTTTAGTAGCCCTTCTTGTTTGGTAGAATACATCTACCTACTGTATAACAAACCAAATCATATTCTCTTCTATGGTATACTTACATTTGGATTACAGATTTTTTTTGTAATTATACCTATTCAACTCGGATTTGGGATAGAAGGAGGGATTTGGGGACTTGTGATCATATCGGTCGTTCGTTTTATTTGGCTAATCCAATTATTAAAAAAATATAGTGTATGGAATGTATCCCCTTCATTTTTAAAGGAATTGTTTATACTTTCACTTCCATTAATGTTGAGTACCCTACTAAGCGGAAGTTCACAATATATTGATGGATTGATTGTATCTGCAAAATTCTCACCAGAAAAATTTGCTATTTTTCGATTTGGAGCCAAAGAGGTTCCTCTTGTAGTAACCCTTGCCAGTGGTCTAAATAATGCTATGCTTACTCAATTTGCTTCCATTGAAAAAATTAGATATGGCCTTTTAACTTTAAAAAAACGTTCTTTGCGGTTGATGCACATTCTTTTTCCAATTTCTATTTTATTGCTTTTCTTTAGTGATATTATTTTTCATCTTCTCTTTACTAAAAACTTTGTTCAAAGTTCCGATGTATTTATGGTGTATATTTTGCTCATTATTAGTCGAATGGTTTTTCCTCAAACTATACTCATTGGTCTTAAAATGAACAAAGTGGTAATGATGAGTTCATTATTGAATATAGTGCTTAATATAATTCTTACACTATTAATGATCCCCAGATATGGGATTGTTGGTGTTGCCGTTGCAACTGTTATTATTTACATATTAGAGAAATTCATACTCATTGCTTATAATTTTTTTAAATTAGGAATAAAACCCACCGATTATATACCCGTAGGATGGTACGTATTTTATTCCTTACTCATTACACTTATATTTGTTCTCATTGACCATCGAATATTGGTAGTACGTCTCTATTAATAATAGATAATGATGTTACGACGCGATTTTTTACGTTCAATAGGGCTAATAGGATTGGGGCTCTGGTCGAATAGGTATGTAAAAGCTCAAGAGTCAATAAAAAATAGGAACAATTTATTATCTGCTCATGCATTTGATAATTTCTATTGGGGGGTTGCTTCTGCAGCATATCAAATAGAAGGAGCTGCCTTCATAGACGGAAAAGGAAAATCGATATGGGATACATTTACACACGAAAAAAGACAGAAAATTAAAGATAGAAGCAATGCTGATATAGCATGTGATTTTTATCATCATTATAAGGATGACATCGATTTAATTGGGGATATAGGATTTAAAAATTTTCGTTTTTCTATTGCCTGGTCAAGAGTGATGCCTAATGGGGTAGGGGAAATTAATACGAAAGGTCTTGATTTTTATAATAGAGTAATAGATACGTGTTTAGAAAAGAAGATTACTCCCTGGATAAATTTATATCACTGGGATTTGCCTCAAAAGTTAGAGGATAGGGGTGGGTGGCTCAATAGAAATATTGTAGAGTGGTTTAGCGAGTATAGCTATTTATGTGCCAAAGCTTTTGGTGATAGAGTAAAACACTGGATTATACTCAATGAACCAATGAGTTTCACTCTGTTTGGTTATGGTATAGGGATTCATGCTCCGGGTAAGATAGGACTCGATAAATTTTTCAGAGCTGCTCATCATGCCACTTTAGTACAAGCTGAAGGGGGTAGAGTTATTCGATCCTTATGGGGTAAGCAAGCATATATAGGTACAGCTTTTTCCTGTTCCCCTGTTTATCCTTTTAATCCCAATTCGAAACACGACATCAGGGCGGCCGAACGTATAGATGCTATTGTGAATCGTATGTTTTCTGAACCAGCTTTAGGCTATGGTTATCCCTTTGAAAAAGCTCCTATACTAAAACGTATTGAAAAACACATGTTGCCTGAAGATGAAAAACTTCAAACTTTCGACTTCGATTTTTGGGGTCTTCAACATTATTTTCGAATTGTTTTAAAAGGAAATGATCTCATTACCATTCTTAAAGCATATCAGATTAAACCCAGCAAATTAGGTCCTACTACTACCATGAATTGGGAAATTTTTCCTGAAGGAATATACCATATTATAAAGCAATTTCAGCAATACCCTGTTCGTGATTTTATAATCACCGAAAATGGAGCCTCTTTTGTCGATATGCTTCAAAATGGCAAAGTATTAGATTATCAGCGCATAAACTATTTTCAAGAATATCTTTGTCAGGTGTTAAAGGCCAAAAAAGAGGGGGCACGTATTAAAGGTTATTTTTTATGGACAATTTTGGATAATTTCGAGTGGAGCGAAGGTTATCAACAGCGCTTTGGTATTATTTATACCGATTTTCAAACCCAAAAAAGATATTTGAAAGAATCTGCTCTTTGGTGGAAACAGTTCCTATCGGTTCCATAAAACCTTAATTACTATTTTTTTTACCTTCACTGGCTCGTCAATCATAATTCCTGGTTTATGAAATTCTCCTGGAAAAAAAATGGCAAAGAAATCATTTTTTAATGGTAAATAAAGTTGTGCCGTTCCTCTGTAGAATGCTATATCTTTATCTTCAGCATAAGGCTCAATACAGTCCATATTTTTATTAATTGAGTACCCAATGTACTCTTTTCCATCTATTGCAATTTGAATATCTAAGTATTGTTTGTGAATTTCCCAATTGAGATTCACTTCTGACTGGGTTAAATACTCACTTATATTTGCATAAACACTCTCAGTTATTTTGAAGCGTTGAGGAGTTACTTTTGAAAAATCAAAATTTAAAAGAAATGATTGTATATCAGAATAATTGGAAAATAAATGATAGTATTTTTCGAGGTTTGATAGTTCATCGTATATCATTCCTATTGTTTTATTAATTAATGAATGCAAAGTTAATTTAATCAATAATATATTTTTGAAAAAATAAACTAATTTTAATTAAAACTAAATACATTTAATTGTTAAAATATTTTTAATAAAATATTTCTATATCTTTGCCACCATCTTAGCATAATTTTTTTATGAGCATTAGAAATATCAGATCATTTAAGTCTATTCAAAGTTTAAATCTAATAATATAATCTTAATATTTATGTTTGGTTTAAGTACAGAAATGACATTGATATTACTTTTTTGTTTATTGGCTGCTGCAGTTTTTGAATTTATAAATGGGTTTCACGATACCGCAAATGCTGTTGCAACGGTTATTGATACAAAGTCATTAAAACCTATAACGGCTGTTGTTTGGTCGGGAATATGGAATGCTCTTGGAGTATTTATAGGGGGTGTAGGAGTAGCTATGGGGATTATTAATCTTTTACCTCCCGCTGCATTGGTGGATCAAAATGTTATTCATTCAATTTCATTAGTTCTTGCATTAATTATAACGGCAATATTATGGAATTTGGGAACATGGTACCTGGATTTACCCTGTTCGAGTTCTCATACGCTTATTGGTTCAATATTTGGTGTTGGGATAGCTTATATTTTATTACCGCATAATGGTAATGTTGCACTTAATTGGAGTAAAGTTCAAGATGTTGCTTTGTCTTTGCTTTTATCGCCAGTAATTGGATTTAGTCTGGCATTATTTTTAATGATTTTACTAAAAAAAATATTTAAAAAAAGAAATGAACTCTTCGATCATCAACATGGGAGGAAACATCCTCCATTGGGAATAAGGGCAATACTTATTTTTACCTGTACCAGTGTTAGTTTTTCTCATGGTTCCAATGATGGCCAGAAGGGTATTGGATTGGTGATGATAGTACTAATTGCATTAGCACCCTATCAGTTTGCAATTGATTCTAATAAGGATCCTCAACAATTACTTAATCATTTATATAGAACAGAAGTTGTTATAAAGTCTATTAATACTGATAAGTTAAGTTACGAGAACAAGGCAAATTGTGATATAATTTTAAAAAGAATAAATGATATTAAACCTAAACTGATACATGCTACCACATCTCAATCGGTGAGAAAAGAGGATAAAATTGAAATAAGAGAAAATCTCCTAGCCATAAATAAAATATATAAAAAATTAATAACTACTAACATTGAAAATCCTATTAAACTCACATCAGTTCAGCGTGCCCAGTTAAAACACGAAATTGCTTTTTTAAATTCATATGTTGAATTTGCTCCATACTGGGTGATAATACTTATAGCCCTTTCATTGGGGATAGGTACTATGATTGGATGGAAAAGAATAGTAATAACAGTAGGTGAGAAAATAGGAAAAACTCCACTTACCTATGCCCAAGGGGCAAGTGCGGAATTAGTTGCTGCTTCTACTATTTTATTCTCCTCACAACTGGGATTACCTGTAAGTACTACTCATATCCTTTCTTCCGGTGTAGCTGGCACAATGGTAGCTAAAGAGGGTCTAAAAAATTTAAGAAGAAAAACAATACGCAATATTTTATTGGCCTGGATACTTAAATTACCTGTTACTATAGTAATGTCTGCGATTATTTTTACTATTTAGGTGGATTTTTGGCTAAAAAATGGCATAGAAATTTCATATAATATTCTGGAATAATAGTCAGAATGAAAAAAGAACACGCAGGTAGAATCTCTGATGTTAGCATTGCCGGGTTAATAGTTACACTTGGCATAGTGTATGGAGACATAGGGACTTCTCCTCTTTATGTTATGCGTGCTATTGCAAGTACCACCGAAACGCTCACTCCGCAGTTTATTTTAGGGGCATTATCCTGTATTATTTGGACACTGACGCTTCAAACAACCCTAAAATATGTAGTAATTACCCTGAGAGCTAATAATAAAGGCGAAGGTGGAATATATTCTCTCTTTGCTTTAATTAGAAGAAAATTGCCCTGGGCCTATATTTTTGCCATCATAGGAGGAAGTACTCTCTTATCGGAAGGAATAATTACACCAGCTATTACGGTTACCTCTGCAGTAGAAGGTTTAGAAATATTACACAAAGACATTCCTGTTATACCTATTGTTTTAGTCATTATAACGGCTATTTTTTTTGTACAACAATTTGGAACCCAACTAATAGGTAGTTCTTTTGGTCCTATTATGTTGATATGGTTTGCCACTCTTGCTATATTGGGATTGAGTCAGATCATACATCTACCCTTTGTTCTTAAAGCATTTAATCCTTACTATGCTATAGAATTAATCATTGAATCACCTTCTGCTTTATTGGTTTTGGGAGCCGTTTTTCTGTGTACAACAGGAGTGGAGGCCTTATATTCTGATCTGGGACATTGCGGTTTAAAAAATATACGTATAAGTTGGATTTTTGTCAAATCTTCTCTAATTTTAAATTACCTTGGACAGGGAGCTTATCTTATAACAAATGGTTATAATGGAGAAAACCCCTTTTATGCCGTAATGCCTCATTGGTTTGTACTACCGGGAATCATACTGGCAACTATGGCTGCAATTATTGCCAGTCAGGCCTTAATATCGGGTTCTTTTACACTTATTAGTGTGGCCAGTTCCTTGAATGTTTGGCCAAACATGAAACATAAGTATCCTACTACCATTAAAGGACAAATTTATATCCCCGTGATTAATTGGTTTTTATATATAGGGGTCGTTTTTGTTATTCTTTTTCTTAAAAGATCGTCTATGATGGAGGCCGCCTATGGCCTTTCGGTAAATATTACCCTTATTGCAACTACATTCCTGGTTACTTTATATTTACATACTAAAAAAGTAAATCCCTATATTATTGCTTTATTTACGTTCACCTTTTTAGTTATTGAGGGCACTTTTCTCAATGCCAACTTGCAAAAATTTTCTCATGGAGGTTGGATAACTCTCCTTATTGCAAGTTGCTTTTTTGTAGTAAAATACAGTTGGTATAATGCAAGAAAAATAAGGAACCGATATATCTCCTTTACTCGACTAACAGACTATGCTCAGGTGTTAACCGATCTGAGTAAAGACAGAGGAGTACCTAAATTTGCAACCAACATTGT
>FWPV01005612.1_pt1 | contig 24876 bp, 27 predicted proteins | sample 2228371 | NCBI WGS metagenome assembly FWPV01 (sample SAMEA103939776, study PRJEB20133) | metagenome | reverse complement strand
CAGGGCATTTCGCGGGAGGACCTTCCCATTGAAGTCTTTGACGTGGCGCGCACGCACTACAGTTACATCTTGCCGTCGCTCTGGACGAAATCCGGCGTGATGATAGGCGCGCCCACCTATGAGGTCGGTCTATTCCCGCCCATGGCGCACATGTTGGACATCGCCGCCCGCAAGCGGGTGATGAACAAGAAGGCGGCGTGGTTCGGGAGTTACGGCTGGAGCGGCGGCGCTCAGAAAGAACTCACCGACCTTATCACGCCGCTCAAGTGGGAACTGGTGGAGACGCTAGAATTCCGCGGCGGGCCGAGGCTGGAGGATTTGAAAGCCGCCGAGGAATTCGGAGCGCGGTTTGCTCGTGCGCTGAAGTAGGGGGCCATAGGGACTGCGGAAGCGCGACTTCAGCAGTCCCCAACCCTCTATCCGAACACGGTGTCCAGCACCATCATCAGGACGAATCCGGCGAGGAGGCCCGTTGTGCCAACCTTGGCGAATCCCTTGCGGTGGGTCTCTGGGATCATTTCCTCGCTCACGACGTAGAGCATAGCCCCTGCGGCGAAACTCAAGCCCCATGGGAGAAGGGGCCGCGCCACGGAGACCAGCCCCGCACCCAGGATGCCGCCAATCGGCTCCACCAGCCCTGACAGCAGGGCGTAAGACACGGCCTTCCAGCGGGAGTAGCCTTCCCGAACGAGGGGCAAGGCCACCGCTAGCCCCTCCGGCATGTTCTGCAGTGCGATGGCAATGGCCAACGCCACCGCAACGTGCAAATCGTGGCTCCCGAAACCCACTCCCACTGCCAGCCCTTCGGGAAAGTTGTGGATGGTGATGGCGAGGATGAGCAGGGTGATGCGCTTGAGTGTAGTTGAGGGTGGGCCTTCTGCACCCGAGATGAAGTGGATGTGGGGCACAACCCTGTCCATCAGGGCGACAAACCCTGCCCCGGTGAGCACCCCGGCAACCGTGATCCAGACGCCCCCGGCTTCAATGGATGGGACGAGCAGGCTGAAAGACGTGGCGGCGAGCATCACCCCTGCCGCAAACCCCAGCAGGCCATCCAGGAGTTTGTCGCCGATGCGCACGGTGAGCAGGGTGGGGAGTGCGCCGAGGCCGGTTGCCAGGCCGGTTCCCAGTGTTGCCAGTGCCGCAAGAAGGATGACGTTCTCGCTCTGCAGCAGTGGTGTCATGCAAGTCTCCTGTAGAAGGCGCTTGTGCCGGCAGTCGGTTTTTGTGTTCTGGCGGCGTAATAGTATCATACAACGCTAATGAGCGCAACACATCGGGTAAGATCACTTGCACGCGGGTTCCAGGATACCCTGCCTCTGACGCCGGGCGTTGTAGCTTTCGGTTTGGTGTATGGCATCGCGGCGAGGGCCATCGGGCTTTCGCCGGCGGAGGCGGCGGGCATGTCTGCCATCGTTCACGCGGGCTCGTCGCAGTTTACCGCGCTGGGCATGTGGGCTTCCTCAAGCCCGGGTGCCATCATCCTGACGACGTTGGTCATAAACCTGCGCCACCTGCTGATGGGGGCTTCGGTCGCGCCCTATCTGCGACACCTTCCGCTGAAATGGAAGATGCTCTTGGCCCTGTGGATGTCGGATGAGTCCTACGCCATGTCCATCGCCGCGTATGAGCAAGGGAGAGGCAGTGAGTGGTACTTTCTCGGCGCAAACCTGTGCATCTGGCTGGTTTGGTGGCCGTCGGGATTGCTTGGCGCGCTGGCGGGGCAGTCCATTCCTGACTTGACCCACTACGGGCTGGAGATGGTGTTTCCGCTGGCATTCATTGGGCTGGTCGCCTCGTTTTTCAAGGGGCGGGCATCGGCTGTGGCGGCCGGCGTGGCGGGGGTGTCGGCAGTTCTGGGGGCTCTGTGGTTGCCCGGCAATTGGCACATCCTCATCGCGGGCCTGCTCGGCTCGCTTGCCGGGATGGCCGTCGTGGGGGAAAGGGGCGAGTAACGTGGATTCCTGGGTTGTGTTCGTCGGGATGGCGCTGGTAACGTACCTGACCCGCTTTGCGATGATGCCGCTTCTCTCGCGGGAACTGCCGCGGCCCGTCCTCCGCTGGCTGCAACTGGTGCCTGTGGCGATCCTGTCGGCGCTGATTGCGCCCGCCGTGCTCATCGTTGAGCATCGGATTGCGCTGGGGCCGCAAGTCCCCGCCGCACTGGTGGGGGTAGCGGTGGCCTGGCGGACGCGGTCGGTGCTGTGGACCATTCTGGCGGGCATGCTGGGCTATTGGTTGCTCTCCGCATTGGCGTAGCGGACGGGGTGGGCATTCCATCTGACTTCACACACGGGGGAATGAGTATGCCGTTGCAGAACGCATTCATGCTGCTCTTGCTGGGCACCATCTGGGGCGCTTCGTACATGTTCATCAAGGTCAGTGTGGCCGAGATCACGCCGCTGACATTCGTTGTGCTTCGCACCGGTCTGGGCGGGGGACTCTTGGCGGCGTTCCTTCTCCTTCGGGGGCGGAGGCTGCCGTCGCGAGAACTCTGGCGACCGCTTTTCGTCATGGGCTTGTTCAACACCCTCATTCCTTATGGCCTCATCAACTGGGGTGAACTTCATATTTCCAGTGCGCTGGCGGCGATTCTGACAGGCACGATGCCCCTGTTCACCGTTCTCCTCGCCCATTTCTGGACCAGGAACGAGCGCATGGATGGGTTCAAGGTGGCCGGCGTGGTGATCGGATTTGCGGGCGTTGTCGTGCTCGTCGCGCCTGACCTTCGGGCGGGCGTTACGCACAACGTTCTCGGCGATCTTGCCGTGATCGGCGCCGGGTTGAGTTATGCCATCGCGGCTGTGTTCGCTCGCCGCAACCTGGCCGGGCATGAGCCGGCAGTCCTGTCCGCAGGGATGTTGCTGGCCGGGTTTGTCATGACCGTGCCGCTGGCCTTCGCATTTGAGCGGCCGCTTGCCCTCTCGCCGTCGCTTCGCGCGTGGGGCTCCACGCTGGCGCTGTCCTTCCTGGGGACGGCGATTGCCTATCTTATCTACTACTGGATTCTGGAGCACGGCGGCGCGGTCCAAGCGTCTCTGGTAACCTACATCATTCCCATCGGGGCGCTGTTCTGGGGATGGCTGTTGCTGGACGAGGCGATTCACTGGACCTCACTCGTCGGCATGGGGGCCATATTGCTCGGTATCATGGTGGCGAACCGCTTCCAGATACTCAAGCCCGCGCCCCGTTGAGGTTGCCGTATCTGACGGCGGCGCGGCACGTTTCCCCTTGTGAAATCCGATGCGCTTCGGAGAAACCGATGGGTGCGCGTGGTTGGGGATTTGTCGCAGCGGTAGTCATCTGCGTTCTGGTAGCGCCGAGCGCCTACGCTGTTTCGCCTGTCTCGGGTGTAGGGCCTGGGCTAGCCCCCACTCTTGATGGGGGTGTCATCTTCGGGCAGGCGCGGGACATCTTGACGGAGCGCCCCGTGGCGGGCGCTTTCGTGCACCTGGAAGGCAGACGGGATGGCGTCTATACCAACGCGGACGGGTACTATCGGCTGCCCGCGCCTCCAGGCCAATGGACCGTAGCCCTCCACGCCCAGGGTTATTTGGACATGTCGCGCACGTATGTGCACGTGCAGGTCGGGCGCACCGCCCGCGTGGACTTTGACCTGGTTGTGGAGAACCCAACGCCTGAACAGGAGGAAGCGCTCTTCCACCGCATGGTTACCCCGCCCGAGCAGGCGTGGGTCCCAGATTTTGACGTTGGGATCGCGTCTGCTCCGTCCACGATCCGCGTCCTCATGCCCGATGGGCAGGTCGTAGAGATGGACCTGGAGGAGTACGTGAAGGGCGTCGTGCCCCAGGAGTTGCCGCCATCGGCTCCCAGGGAAGCGCTGAAGGCCCAGGCGGTGGCCGCACGCAGTTATGCGGTAACTTCCTGGAATCACGCGGCGCAAGGGGCTAACGTCTGCACGACGACGCACTGCCAGGTCTGGAAGGGCGTCCACTTTTCCCGAACGAACCAGGCCGTAGAAGAGACCAGAGGCGTCTTTGCGACGTACCGCGGGAGCATCATCCGCGCCTTCTACTTTGGTCACTGCGATGGGCGCACGCGCAACAGCGAGGATGTGTGGGTGCAGGCCCTGCCCTACTGCCGCAGTGTCGTCTGCGAATGCGGCTACACGTGGATGTGGGGGCACGGCGTGGGCATGTGCCAGGAGGGGGCCATTGCCATGGCCAAGCGCGGCGCGACGTTTGACGAGATTCTGCGCCACTACTACACGGGCATTGGCCTGCTGGGCGTGCAGCCCACACCCACACCGGAGCCGACGGCGGTGCCCACGCCCACACCCCAACCGATCACAACGTTCACATGGCCGCTGCAGGTGGGCTGGAACTTGATCTCCATCCCGCTCGTTATCACCGACACGACACCCGGCCGCGTTTTTGCCAGCATCGCGGGCAACTATGATATGGCGATGCAGTACGACGCTTTCGCACCGTATGCTCGCTGGAGGGTGTACCAGCCCAGTGCGCCGGCGCAGAATGGCGGGCTGGAATCCCTGGATCTTCGGTATGGAATCTGGCTCCGGGCCACGGAACCTTGCACGCTTACGGTTTCCGGGTTGCGGGTCATTACCCCTACGGAGATTCCCCTGGTTACCGGCCTCAACCTAATCGCGTACCCGTCTCTAGACCCGCGCGATGTGTCCGATGTGCTGGCGTCCATTGCCGGCAAGTACATTCGGCTCTACACCTACCGGGCTGATCGGCCGGATTCGCCCTGGCTTCTATACGATTTCACCGTGCCGCCCGAAGCCAACACGCTGAAGCAGATGGCGCCGGGTTGGGGCTATTGGATAGAGATGGTTCAGCCCGCCAACCTGCGGATTGACCCATGAGCGGGCTATGAACTCAGCGCCCCGAGCACTTCCTCTCCGTGGCCTTCGGGTTTCACCTGCGTGAAGACCCTGGCGATCTTGCCCTGTTCATCAATGACGAAGGTGGTCCGCAGGATGCCAAAGTACTTCTTGCCGTACATCTGCTTCTCGCCCCACACGCCGTACTTTTCTGCGACGCTGTGGTCTTCGTCGGAGAGGAGCAGGAAGGGCAGGTTGTACTTGCTCTTGAAGCGCACATGGCTTTGCGGCGGGTCGGGGCTGACGCCCAAGATGACCGCACCCTGCTCTTCGTACTGCGGGTAGTTGTCGCGGAACGAGCAAGCCTCTTTGGTACAGCCCGAAGTCATGTCTTTGGGGTAGAAGTACAGCACGACTTTCTTGCCTCGGAAGTCGGAAAGACGAACGGGCTTGCCGCTGTCCGAAGGGAGTTCAAAGTCCGGTGCAACCTGACCTGGTTTCAGCGTTTCGCTCATGGCGTTTCTCCGTGTACGGGTTTTCGGGGCAAGTATAGCAGCGCGACCGAGCGAGCGCCATGACGCCGGTCATATTGGGGGCATCCGGTGGGTGAAAACAAAGGCTGCCATGGGAATGACAGCCTTTTGGAGGCGACGGCGGGACTTGAACCCGCGATCGGGGTTTTGCAGACCCCTGCCTTGCCACTTGGCTACGTCGCCCTGAGGAACAAAAGGAGCGGAAGACGGGATTTGAACCCGCGACCCTCTCCTTGGCAAGGAGATGCTCTACCGCTGAGCCACTTCCGCCCGAAGGTGCCGAAGCCCAGATTTGAACTGGGGACCCCATCATTTTCAGTGATGTGCTCTTCCAACTGAGCTACCTCGGCAACCTACGTTTGTATTCTACACAACTCGCGCCAGGTTGTCAAAATCGCCGGCTGCTACGTGTCCCTATGAGCCGGGCAGGCTGTATCCCGTTATCGCGCAATGGCACCCAGAGTCAGCAGGGCAAACGACAACAGCATGTACACGGAGGCGAACTTGAACAGTCGCCAGGTGTTTGCATCCGACGGGCGGGCCCAGGCCGCCAGCGCCAGCGCGAGCAGGGCCCCGCCGCAGACTCCCAGCGTGGCCAGGACCGCCGGGCTCAATGACAACAGATGCCCGGCCAGTTGCAGCACGGCCACGTTCAGCATGGTTGCGCCGGCAACCAGGCGGTATGTGGCGCGCAGGCCGTACACGTTGGGCCATACGGGCACTTTCGCCCTTGCGTAATCATCGGCGTGCCGCGTGGAGAGGCTGAGAATGTGGGCGGGGATCCATAACAGTACCGCCAGCGCGAGCAGGATGCCGATGGCGTCCACGCGGCCCAACGCCAGGGCGCGCCCCGCCAGCGCCGGCATTCCGCCCGAAAGGCCACCCCACAGGATGGACATGGGCGTTCTCCGCTTCAGCCACAGCGTGTACACGCCGAAATCCAGGACGAAGCCTGCGGTTACGATGAGCCCGAACAACGGCCGAAGCAGCCACGCGGTGAGAAGGCCGGCGGCCGACAACCCCGCGCCGAAGGCAACGGCCGTGGAGATCGGCAACCGGCCTGCGGCAAGGGGACGCGTCGCCGTGCGCCGCATGGCCGCGTCTATGTCGCGGTCCACCACCATGTTGAGGGCCGTGCACCCCGCGATGGCGGCCAGCAGCGCCGCGGTGGCCGCCGTCAGTTCGCCCCAGCGGATCGCACCGGGCAGCGTCAGCGCGTAGGCGCACACGCCGGTGATGAGCAGTAGCAGGGTCTGGCGGAACTTGGTGAGCGCGAAGAGGTCGCGCAGAAGTGCTGTGCCCGCAATGGGCACGGCGAGCGTTTCGGTGTCGCGTAGATGGCTCATGGCAGTCGGCTCCCTGTGGATTCAACGGTCTGGGCGCGGAAGAAGGCGACGATCTCCGCGGCTAGGTAGATGGCCAGCGACAACATCGCGACTCCGATCCCCGCTTCAAAAAACGGCTTCGGCCACGTTACCGTCGTTCCGGGCTGGCGGAACAGGTAGGGCATGATGAAGACAAACGCAACCGAAGTGCCCACCGTCATTCCCCAGGCGCTCATGCGAGCCGCCCGCGTTCGTGAGCGGCGCAGATGCGCGACGAGCAGGAAGCCCATGGCAGCCGACAATGTCGCCAGCACGTGCCAGTGCCCCACCGCAATGGCCCGCTCAACTTCCAAGTAGGCGGGCAGGCGATAGGTTTCCAAATTCATGGCGACGTACACGCCAGGGGCGGTAACCACGAGGTTGACGAAGATGAGAAACCAGTACAGTCCGAAACGGAAAGGATCGCGCAGCAGATTACCCTCGCGCGCCAGCGTGCGGAATCCGACTGCGGCGACCAGGATGCCCGCGGGCAACAGGAACCCCGCACCCACGTTGATGACCTTATGGGCCACTTTCTCCAACGGGCCGATGATGACGCTCCACGTGGCGAGGGACACGATGACTGTGCCCCCGATGGTCAGGCCGTAGACCCAGCGCGCAGAGCGGGGGCCTAGCGGTGTGATGCGGGCGACGAGCAACAGGATCGCCACGTCAATCAGCGTGAGCATGATGTGCAGGTGCGCGATGACGCCTCGCTGGAACACGTCGTGCTCCTGGCGGATGATGTCCTCGGCGAGGATCGCCTTGAAGCCGTTGCCGAAGAACGACCCGACTGCTGCGCCGATGATGGCGGAAATCAGGGTGGCTACGGCCATGGTCCAGAATGCCCACCGCGCAAGCCGTTCGGCGCTGTGTTTGCGGGGAAATAGGCCGACCGCGAGGAGCACGCCCGCGTAGAAGGTCAGGCTCAGCCCCAGAAGGTACACGCCGTGGAACAACCAGTTGCGGCCCAGGTATGCGAAGGTGAGTCCGCCGATGCTGGTGAGCAGAAAGCCCGCGGTAATGGCTGGCCGGATGTCCTGCGCGATTTGCTCCGGCATGTCCAGCCGAGCGAGGATCAGGTACACCAGCGACGCAAGGAACGGCATTGCGAGGCTGTGGTACAGCATGATGATGCGCCCCACGCGCTCGTCGGCGCTCAATGCGAGGGGCAAATGCCGCGTAATACCGAGCGCCTGCGCAGGGCCCGACAGCAGGGCGAGCAGGGCAAGGACAAGCCCAACCCATGCGAGCGCGACAAGGGCAAGTCCTTCTGGCGTTGCGAAAAGCCGATGGAGACGAGATGGCTGTTGCAAAGCGCTATCCTCCGGCGAATGCTGGATACGCCGCAATTGTACCTCAAGTGGGCGTTCGCAGACAGTGACATTCGTCACATGCGGTGATTGCCCTGGCGGGTTTCCGCGCAAGACACAGGCAGACACAGGCAGTCGGGTGGTCGTGGTGGGCTATTCTCGGGCGGGTGCCCGTTGTCTCCACAGGGTCCAGCGGCGCTTCCACTGGGCACGTCGGAGTCTCCACGTGCCGACAATCCCGTAGGGCAGGAACATCACCAGCACGATGAAGATGATGCCGAATACGAGCGGCCAGCGTGCTCCGAACCACTGATAAAGGAACTGGCCGAAGAACTCCAGCACCGCCGCCCCCAGCATCGGCCCTACCAGTGTGCCCATCCCGCCGAGGATGGTCATGATGAGGGCGTTCACGGTGGTAACCGCTGAGGTCATGGAAGGCGTAGCGCTGACCGTCCAGACGGAGAAGAGTGCCCCTGCCAGTCCCGCGATGAGTGCCGATACCACGAAGGCTATGGTGCGAAACAGCGCGGGGTTGTAGCCGATCATCCGCGCACGGCTTTCGTTCTCGCGCAGGGCGACGAAGATGTGGCCGGTCGGCGAGTTGACAACGCGGCGGGCGAACCAGTACATGATGACGGCGAAAGCCAGCGCGATGAAGTAGAACCGCAGGCGGTATTGCGTGGGGTTGATCCACGCGGGCACGGGCACGCCATGAAGCCCCTCATCGGCTCCCGTCCACTTCACGAAATCGGTGGCTTTGGAAAGGATGTGAATCGCCTCGGCCATGGCCAGCGTGATGATGGCGAAATACACGCCCTTGACGCGCACCGACACGACGCTGAACAGGAGGCCCAGGGCCAGGGAAACGCCGACAACAAGGGCCAGTGCCAACAGGAACACGCTCGGCTCGGTGATGTCCAGGCCACCCGGAAGGCTCACGCGGTACGTTTTCACGAGGTTGGGCGCAACATGGGTCAGGAACAGCGCCATGGTATACGCCCCGCCGCCGAAAAACGCGGCATGGCCGAATGTGAGAATGCCCGTGTAGCCCAGCAGGAGGTCGTAGGACATGGCGAAGATGGCCATGATAAACACGACGATGAGTTGTCCTTGCCAGTACTTGGCGGGCCCTTCGTTCACCGAAGTCCCCGTGATGCGGGCGAAGACGAACGGGAATAGGATGAGCGCCGCCAGGAGCAGGAGCGAGCCGCGCGACCGCTTCAGCCCCTGGAGTGCGGAATCCAGCGCCGCAGGGCGCTTGGGAGATAGGGATTGCGATGCCATGGCCTACTCCTTCTTCCCAAACAGACCGGATGGACGCAGCAACAGAACCAGCGCCATGATGATGACGGTGGATGCTTCGGACACGGCGGGCGTGAGGTTGAACTTCAGTGCCAGGAAGTCGCCGAAGGCCCGCGCCAACCCCAGCAACAACGCGCCGATGGCCGCGCCGCTGTAACTTCCCATACCGCCGATGACCACGGTGATGAACCCCTGCATCTGGAAGCGGTCGCCCATGACCGGCTCTACCGGCGCGAACGGCGCCGCGCCAATGCCGCCGAGCGCCGCCAGCCCCGCGCCCAGCGCGAACACCAGCGTAAACACCCGCCGCACGTTGATGCCGAGCGCCTCCACCATGTCGCGGTCCTGCACACCGGCGCGGATGGTCATCCCCAAGCGCGAGTAGTTCATCACGATCGTGAGCACGAGGAACATGGCGACACCCAGCACGATGATGAACAGCCGATAACTGGGGAACGTTACGCCCATGATGTCCACCGTCAGCGTGTGTTTGGAAAACCATTCCGCGATGGAGGCGGCTTTGCCGGGTTGCGAGAACAGCGGCGGCCGACTCATGGCGTAGGGTAGAGGGTCCCACAGCAACTGCGTCAACTCGCGCAAAACGAACGAAAGGCCCATCGTCGCCAGGATGAGGAAGGTCGGCCTCACGTAGAGAGGACGTACCAGGCTGATCTCAATGGCGGCCCCCATGGCGGCTCCGATGAGGACGCCCACCGCCAGCGACGCTAAGAACCGAGCGTCCGCGTTCATCTTGAGCACGGCGATGGCTGCCGATTCGCGGGTCAGCGTCGCCGCAACGGTCAGTAGCGCCAGGAGGGCGAGCGCCACGATGGCTCGCCGCGGTGCGCCCGGGCGGATGACCTGCGTCCGATCTCCGGGACGCGCCTGGGCCAACGCAATGAGCAGTCCGGCCAGGAAGAACAGGAGCGGCCGCTTCCAGAACACAGCCAGCGGTTCCTGCGGCGTGGCTTCGGCCAGGGGATCCACCATCGTTGCGACCATGGCGGTTTTCGCCAGGCCGCGCACATCCAGGCCGAGGAGCCCAACTACCACCAGGACGACGGCAAGGATGACGATGCCGGCGCGCAGCGTCCGCTGCCACCGAGCGGGCACTCCCCAGCGCATGGCGAGAGGCTGTGCGAGGGGCGTAACGACAATCCCGGCTGCGAGGGCCAGTGCTATCGGGGCCAGGCCCGTGAGGAATGTCGGATTCGTGTAGAACTGCCAGCCCGCATAAGCCCCGATCATGAACATCGCGCCGTGGGCGAAGTTGAGCACGTCCATGAGACCGAAGATGATGGTGAGACCTGCCGCGACCATGAAGTACAGTGCGCCCAGCGTCAGGCCCGACAGCGCCGTGCGCACGAACGATTGCTGTCCCATGGCGCGCCAGCCGATGACGCTGAGGACGGCCAGGCTAATGAGGAGGATCAAGTAAACCCTGCCAGAGCGCCAGAATGCCGAGAGCCTTCTCATTGTTCCCCTCCTCGCAATCTCCCCACAGCGCCCAAGTAGCGGTGGATGAGAGCCTTGTCCTTCACCAGGTCGGCCATCGCGCCGCTGTGCACCGTTTGCCCGTCGTCCAGGATGTAGTAGGCCTGTGCCAACTGGCTGGCCATGATGAAGTTCTGCTCCACCAGGAGCACCGTGGTGGTGGCGCTCAGACCCCGGATTGCCTCCATCATTTGCTCAATGAGGACGGGGGCGAGGCCGTTGCTCGGCTCGTCTATGAGCAGGAGTTTGTTATCGGGCACGAGGGCGCGGGCGATGGCGAGCATCTGTTGCTGCCCGCCCGACAGGTGGTTCCCCGGCAAGCGGTACAGCCGCTTCAGATCCGGGAAAAGCCCGAAGATGAAGTCGGCCTTGCGATCCAGGTCGCCGCGCTTTCGCTCCGCGATCTTCAGATTTTCGGCCACAGTGAGGTCTCGGAAAACGGCCCTATGTTCGGGGACGTATCCGATGCCCATGCTGGCGATTTCAAAGGCGCGCCTGCCTCGGATGTCTTCCCCATCGAAGACGATGCGGCCCTCGCTCGGCGGGGTGAGGCCTAGGATGGATTTCAGCGTGGTGGTCTTGCCCGCGCCGTTCCGCCCAAGGAGCACCGTAATGCTGCCCCGCTGCACGCTCAGGGATACGTCCTGCAAGATGTGGAATTGGCCGATGAACGTGTGGATGTGCTCAACCTGTAGGATGGCATCCATGCTATTTCTCCGCTCGGGCAGTCAGATCGCCGTAGAGAGCGCCGAGGTACGCATTCTGAACGTCTTCGTTGGATGCGATCTCCCGGGGCGTCCCTTCGGCTAGTACCTTCCCCTGGTGCATGACCGTGATGCGGTCGGATATACTCATTACCATGTCCATGCGATGTTCCACGAGGACGATGGTGCGGCTTCCCGATTTCAGAATATTGTGGATGATTTCCAACAATGCCGGCATCTGTTCCGATGACATTCCTGCGGTGGGCTCATCCAACAGGAGAACCTCCGGATTTCCGGCCAGCATGATGCCCAATTCCAGTTTGCGCTTGTCGCCGTGGGGGAGGCTGGCGGCGGGCATGGACTCGCGGCCCTGTAGCCCCACCTGCGCGATGACGTGCTCCGCTTGCTCTAGATACTGCGTGTATCTGCCCGCCGGAGTGAACAAGCGCAGGTTGTGGCGTCCCATGGCTTGCGCTGCCAGCCGCACGTTCTCCAGGACGGTCAGGTTCGGGAAGATGTTGGTAATCTGGAATGTGCGGCCCAACCCCAGGTGCGCGATGCGGTGCGGGGGCAGACGGGTGATGTCGCGCCCCTTGAAGAACACAGACCCGCGCGTGGGGGGCATGGTGCCGCTGAGCAAGTTGAACAGGGTCGTCTTGCCCGCGCCGTTGGGGCCAATGATGGAGTGCAGCGTCCGCGCGCGCACCTGTAGGTTCACGTCGTCCACGGCCACCAGGCCGCCGAACTCTTTGCGCAGATTGCGTGCCTCCAAGATGATTTCGCGCTCTTGGGGTTCAGATACCATGGCCTTCTCCTGATGCTGGCTATCCTCGGGGCAAGCCAGGCAGGGGGCGGACGATTCCGCCCCCTGCCTGTAGGCTGTTCGGCTACTGCCCGATGCGCGGCAGATTGCCGCAGCGGTCGGCGTACTGGCCCGTCAGCGTGCACGGGACGCCCAGTTCGTCGTACTTGGAGACATACACCGTCTCAAAGAACTTGTAGGTCGGGCGGCCCTTCTCGTCCTTCGGTGGATTGATGTCCACGAGTTTCAGGATGTTCATGGGCTGCAGGCAGACATGGTCCTCGGGACGGATGTAGTAGGTGCCCTTCGGACCTTCAAACATGAGCCCTTCCAGCGCCGCGATCATCTTGTCGCCGCTGGTGTCGCCGCCGGTCTTTTCCAACGCCTTCGCCAGGGCGATGGCCGATGCCATGCCGCCCGCGGTGAACAAGTCTGGCGGCTCATTGTACTCTTCCAGATGCCGCTTGACAAGCCAGTCATTCACCGGGTTGTTGGGAACGGTGTAGTGGTACACGTTCAGACCGATCTGGCCGACGGCCGTGCCATACACTGCGGCGAAGGAGGCATTGTCGCCGAAGCCGGTTGCCACACGCATCTTCTCCAATGCGCCCAGGTCGCCCAATTGCTGGAACAGGGTTACATAGCCGGTGCCGGACCAGGTGAGGAACAGGCACTCGGCGCCGGAGTCCATGGCCTGCTGGATGTACGGCGTGAAGTCGGTGGTGTTGAGCGGCGCGTAGATGTCGGCGATGACTTTGCCGCCGAACTTGGCGACGGAGTAGGCCAGGGCCAAACCGCTACCGCGACCGAAGGCGTTGTCCACGCCAATGTGCGCGAACGTCTTGCCGACATTCTCCACGAGGTATTTCGCGATGACCAACGTGTCGTCAAAACTGGTGCGGCTGGTGCGGAAGACGTAAGGGTTGAAGTACTCGCCCGTGATGAAGGCCGACGCGGCAGGGTCAACCATGAGGATGATCTTGTTCTCCAGGGCTACGGTGGTGAGCGCCGCCGCCACTGCGGAACTCACGGGCCCCTGCAGGATTTCTACGCCTTCCTTTTCAATCAGTTCGCGGGCGAGTTGGACGCCTTTCTCCGGGTTGCCTTCGTCGTCGCGGGTGATCACCTCAACCGGACGGTTGGCGATGATCCAGCGGCCCTGGTCGTCCTTCTTGCCGCCCGAAGCGTATTCCAGGCCCAACGCGAACCCGCGCACCTGCTGCTGGCCGTACAGGGCCATAACGCCCGAAAGCATGGAGATCTGGCCGATCTTCAGCACGGGGCCTAGTTTGGGGGCCTCAGTGGGTGTGGGCGGCACCGTCGGCTCAGGCGTGGGCGTGGGCTTGGCCTGATAGGGCGGGGGAGCGGTGGGCGTGGCCTTCTGCACGCATCCGGACAGCACCATGCCCAGTAGGGCCACGACTGTCAGAACAACAAACAGACGTTTCATCTTTCTTTTCCTCCTCAAGACTCCATCGTTTGGGTGAACCGTACTTCGTGGACCGATTGCCGTACAATCCGATTTTGCGGAGCGATCTCACCTCCCTTCCTTGATTTCGGCGTTCCGCTAGATGCGCCCAACGTATCGGAGCCGAACGACATGAATACCGTCAGGCCTGGATGCGATCCATCATCACCACCGCGCGCCCTTCCAGGACTACCTCGCCTCGCTGGTTGGTGCAGGCGGTTCGCAGTGTAAGGATGCGTTTGTCGGGGTTGTAGGCCTGCACCTCCGCCGTCGCCGTGATGGTGTCGCCGATTCGCACGGGCTTGAGGAACTCCATCTGCTGGCTCAAGTAGATGGCTCCAGGGCCGGGGAGTTTCATGCCCAGCACGGCGGAGATCAACCCCGCTGTGAGCATCCCATGGGCGATGCGCTCCTTGAAGCGGGTTTTCTGGGCGAACTCGGCGTTCACGTGCACCGGATTGAAGTCGCCGCTCAGTCCAGCGTAGGCGTAGATGTCCGACTCCGTGATCGTCTTGGAAAACGACGCCGTCTCGCCTATCTGAAAGTCGTCCCGGATGCGAATCTCCTCCATAGTCCCCCCTTGGCGCGGTTCCGCGCTATGAGTGTTTGAACAGGAAGCCCAAGAGCGCGGAATTCACCGCGTCCGGTTTCTCCCAGATGACTACATGTCCCGCGCCCGGCACGGTGAGGAATTCGGCGTGGGGAATCCGCTCGGCGATGATGCGCCCGTACACGGCGGGAGGCTTCAGGGCATCTTCCGCGCCGTACAGCAGAAGCGTGGGCGCAGTGATGGACGCGAGTTGATCGGTGATGTTCAGGCGCTGGAAGGCGTCAAACAGGGCCAGGACTGCGTCAATATCCAGCGCCGCGAATCGGGGCACCGATGCCTGCAGAAACGCCTGATTTGCGGCAATGAAGCCGGCGCTGAAATTGTGGGTAACGGTCGCCTGGAAGAAAAGCGCCGGGTCGCGGGTCTGGGCCGCCGCCGTCCACAGGTCAATCTGGGCTTTCAGGAATGGGTGCACTTCGCTCACCGCGCTCATGGCGATAACGGTTCGGGTCATCTGCGGATACTTGGCGGCGAACAGCAGGCTAATCTCGCCGCCGTAGGAGATCCCGCCGATGTGGGCTTTTTCCACGCCCAGAGCACGCAGAAGCGCCGCCAAGTCATCCGCGTGCATCTCCATGCTGTACGGCCCGGCGGGATGTTCCGACCGCCCCTGCCCGCGGCAGTCGTACAGCAGGAGTCGGAAGTGCTTGCTCAGCACGGGCGTCTGGTTGAACCAGGACGCCGTGTTTGCCAGCACGCCGTTGGACAGCACCACCACCGGCGCGTCATCCGGCCCGTGCCACTCGTAGTGCAGTGCTATCCCGTTTACCCGGACGGTGCCCATAGCCCCTCCTCGCCGAAGCCGATGCGACGCCGCTATTCCAACCGCTTGTAAAGCCGATAACGGCTGAAATCGGTGGGCCTCGGCTGATTGGGCCCGGCGGACACCGCCACTTTCATGGTCTGCCCATCTTCCGAGATGTCCACCAGCGCGCGGAAGACGCCGATCCAGCCCAGTGAATGCTGTTTCTGGTCCATGTCCAGTTCGTTGCCCGTCAGCGTCCACGTTCCGCTGGATTTGATGCCCATAGCGGGATACTCGGCCTCAAAAGTGCCGTCGGGTTTGTACCGGAATCGCAATCCCGCATACTCTTGGCCTGCGGGGATTTCCCACAATCCAACGATTGAATGTTGCGCGCTCATGGTCCTAACCTCCTGGTGCTCAATGGCACACCGATTGTTCTAGGAGACCTGTTGCTTCTCGCCCAGTTCAACACCTGGCACAACCAGCCGCGGCACGATGCCCAGTCGTTCCACCTCCTCCCGCAAGTAGTCGCGGAAGTTGGGGTGCGCGATGCGGATGAGGGCTTCGGCCCGGTCCCGCACGCATCGCCCCCGCAACTCGGCGACGCCGAACTCGGTAACGATGGTGTCCACGTCCTGGGAGGGAACCGTTACCTCGGCGCCCAGGTCCAGCGTCGGCACAATGGTGCTCACCGTGCCGTTGCGCGCGGTGGAGCGCAGGGCGATGATGCCGCGTCCCCCGGGCGAGCGTTGCGCGCCGCGGTGCGTGTCCAACTGCCCGCCCGTCCCGCTGAAGTGCCTTACCCCCAGAGACTGGGAGCACACCTGGCCGATCAGGTCTACCTGTAGAGCGGTGTTGACGCTCACCATCTTGTAGTTCTGGCCGATGATATACGGGTCGTTCGTTACCTTGCCTTGCTGAAACTCCACGCCCACGTTGTTGTGGATAAAATTGTACAGTTTCTGCGTTCCCAGCGCGAACGCTCCGACCATTTTGCCCTTCCACAGGGTCTTGCGCTTGCCCGTGATGACCCCGGCCTCAAACAAATCCACCATTCCGTCGGTGAACATTTCGGTGTGGACGCCCAAATCCCGCCGATTCATCAGGTATCGGGTAATGGCATTGGGGATACCGCCGATGCCCAGTTGAATGGTCGCGCCGTCCTCTATCAGGTCGGCGATATAGCCGCCGATGGCTTCCTCTTCGGGTGTGGAGGGCGCGGGGGGCAGTTCCACCAGCGGGCACGTGTTCTCCACCACGTAGTCCACCTGCGAGATGTGTACCTGCGTATCGCCCAGCGTCCAGGGCAGGTTTTCGTTGATTTCCAACACCACCAGGTCGGCGGCTTCCATCAGGGCCTTTTCAATCACCAAGCCCAGGGACAGGGACATATTGCCGTATCGGTCGGGCGGCGTGGCCGTGCCCCAGAAGATATTGACCTTGCCGTTCCTCGCCAGTTTATCGCGGGCGGCCTGGTGCAGGTTGTTCGGGATGTACGACATGCGGCCCTGCGAATGCGCCTTGCGGTCGGGCGCCCCGTAGAACCAGTTTTCCACGAAGATGTGCCCTGCCATGCGCGGGCTGAGCACCGCCTCGTACTCGCGCATGGGCAGGCAAACCCAGAGGTGCACGTCTTCCAGCCGCTCGCCCTGCCGCCCCAGTTCGGTGAGCAGTCCGGGCGGCTCCGATGCGGCCATGGCGACGCCGATGGTCTGGTGCGACTGGACCAGACCTACCGCGTCCGGAATGGAGATTCGTTTCCGCTTGTACAACTCGTTGGCCGATTTCATAGGCGTCCCTTGACTATGGCATGATGAACGCAGCGCCTGCCTGGTTGTAGCCGACGCCGGACCCGACGAATGTTACCAAATCGCCGCTCTTGACCTTGCCCTGTTTGCGCGCGTCGTCAAAGCACATGGGCAAGCACGCCGAGCCGGTGTAGCCCCACTTGTCCATGATCCAGTGGGCCCGCTCAATGGGCAAGCCCAAGTCCTGCATGACCAACTGGATGGAGTTCAACCGCACCTGCGTGAAGATGGCCATGTCCACGTCCTGCAGGTCAAAGTTGCCGTGGGCCGCCAGTTCGCGCATGCGCCTGGGCCAGCCGACATTGTTCACGTCCGGCGGGAAGGGAGTGATGAGGCGAACTTTGGTGCGTCCCGCCTGCACCGACTCCACCGTGGCGGGCTCGTAGGTCCCACCCGAGTAGATGCCCCAGTGCTTGTGGTACGACCCGTCGGCGAAGGCGGTGGAGGAGACGAATCCGGGCTTGTCGCTCACGGCAAGCACTGCCGCGCCGGCCCCGTCGCCGTAGAAGAACGACACCACGTCGGTCTTCCAGTCGGCCAGTTTGTGCATCATGTACGCGCCGATGACCAGGATGTACTTGACGTAGGGGTTCGTGGCGATGAGGCCCGCGCCCAGTGCTAGCCCTGTCGGGAATGAGGCGCACGCGCATCCCAGGTCCACCGTGCCCGCGTTCACCGCGCCGATCTTGTGCTGCACGACGACCGAGGTGGCTGGCGTGATGTAATCGGGCGAGTCGGTGCCCAGCAGAATCCAGTCCAGGTCCTCGGCCTTGATACCCGCGTCGGCCAGCGCGTCCTTCGCTGCTTCGGCGGCCAAATCTGACGTGGCCCAGTCGTCGGGGGCGTACCAGCGTGTCTTGATGCCGGTGGATGCTTCAAACTTGTCCACGACCTCGCCCAGGGCGGGGTTGACGGCCATCATGTCCTGTTTGAACTGCTCGTTCGTTCGCTCAATGGGCGGCAGATACCTGCCTGTCCCGATGATGGTTGCATATCTCGCCATGTGTGTTCCTCCTATTGGGGTACGTGCGGCGCTGCTCGCGCGATCACGTTCCGATGACGATGCCGCCGTCCACCGAGATGACGGCTCCGTTCACATAGGACGCCTCGTCGCTGGCGAGCCATGCGTAGACGTTGGCCACATCCTCGGGCTCGCCGAGTCGGCCCAGCGGTACCTTCTCCTGCATGGACGCCAGCACTTTCTCGGGCATCTTCTTCACCATGTCGGTCAGGATGAAGCCGGGGGCGACGGCGTTGACGCGGATGCCCCTGCGCCCCAGTTCCCGCGCCCAAACGCGGGTCATGCCGATGACGCCGGCCTTTGTGGCCACGTAGTTCGTCTGGCCGAAGTTGCCGTACAGGCCGACGACGGACGCGGCATTGAGGATGACGCCGCTTCCCTGGCGGATCATGATGGGGGCCACGGCGCGCGTGCATAGGAACACGCCCTTCAGGTTCACGTTGATGACGGCGTCAAAGGCGCTCTCGCTCATCTGGTCCACGAGTTCGCCGTCCTTGACCTTCACCAGCAGGGCGTCGCGCGTGATTCCGGCGTTGTTGACCAGTACATCCACGCGGCCCCACCGTGCCATCACCGCGTCCACCAGCGCCTGCACGGATTCGGCGGAGGTTACGTCCACGGAAGCAAAGAACGCCTCCCCGCCCATCGCGGCAATCTCGTCCACGACGGCCTGGCCTGCCTCGGCCACCACATCGCAGACGACTACCTTCGCCCCCTCGCGGGCGAATTTCAGCGCCGTCGCCTTGCCAATGCCCATTGCAGAGCCTGTGATAATGGCTACCTTCCCCTTGAGTCGCTCCATCGCTACCTTCTCCAGAAGTAGATTGGGGCTACCCCCTACGGATCGCCTACATGAGCCAGCCGCCGCCGTATTTCAGGCGATAGACCTCGGCTCCTCGGTAGGAAATCCACTCGTTACCCCAGAACTCGTTGCCGTGGGTCTCGCCCTGGTCGGTGTACACCCAGTCGCCTTCCTCGTAGCGAGCCTCGCGTCCCAGGCGGCTGTTCTCGCCCGTGGCGATGAGCGCACGCCTCAGGAATGCGTAGATGGCCTCGGGGCCTGGGTCTTGCAGCGCGTTTGGATGCACTTGTCCGGCGTAGATGATGTTCCACAGGGGCATTTCCACTTCGTACACGGTCTCTTGCCCGAAGAACGAGTCGGCTTCGGCCAGGAAGACATCGCGGTACAGCCTAGCCTCTTCCTTGTATTCGTACTGCCTTTCGCCCTGCGGCGTAACGCGCGTCGGCTCCGCGCCGCCGGCCCAGGTGCTAGCGCGCGCTCGCTGTAGGAAGGCCTCAAAACTCTGTGCGCTGATTTCGCCTACTTCCATGTCAGAAATCGGATGACCTCCTTGTTGAATTCAGCCGCGCGTTCCACGTTGATGAGATGACCGGTGCTCCGCAGGATGACTTTCTCGGCGTGCGGGATGCCCGCGGCGAGGATGTCGGCGTTCGCCGGTGGCACCACGCGGTCTTCCGAGCCTGCCATGACCAGCGTGGGCATGGTGATCTGCGCCAGCCGGCCCTCGGATGTCCACCCGACGGCGCTCATCAACTGTCGGTTGTACGCATGGGCAGGCTGGGGATTGTCCAGCCGCCATGCAATCATCTTGTCCACGTCTTCGGGATGCGCCGCGGCGTACGCAGGGCTGAGCGACAGAACTATGCGCGCGCGTAGGTCGTTCTGGCCGGCGACGGGTGTCATCAACGCCACGAGAATATCCGTACTTGGCGGTGTGGCGTTGGGGCCGTTCGTGCCAGTGGAGCAGAGAATGAGTCGTTTCACCCTCTCGGGGTAGCGAAGTGCAAATTCCTGGGCCACAAAGCCGCCCAGGGAGATCCCCAGCACGTGGGCCGTCTTGATGCGCAGCGCGTCCATCAGGCCCGCCAGATCGTCGGCGAACATGGGGATGGAATACGGCTCGTCGGGCTTGTCGCTCCAACCGGATCCGCGCAGGTCGTAGGCGATGACTCGGAAGTGGCGTGAGAGTTCCGGCACTTGTTTCCACCAGAGCCACGTGGCGGTGCCCAGCCCCTCAATCAGGATGAGCGGCTCGCCCTGGCCGGTGATTTCGTAGTGGAGCGCCACGCCGTTGACCTTGACCGCGCCGTTGACTGTCCTCGGGGGCGAGGGAGTGGGCGACGCGGTGCACGCGGCGCAGATCGGAGCCAAGCACAGCGCGAATGGGAGCACGAAGAATGGGGCGGCCTTGTACCCGATTGCCGACAACCTTCGTCCAGCCATTTCTCCTCCGCAACTCAATTGTATCATAGCAGGTCGCAGTTACAAGGCAGTTACAAAGCGAGGATCACCTGGGTTGTAGGGAACTGGCCGGGGATTTGACACGCTGCACATGAGGAGTAGCATGGGCGCGACGAGACGAGGTTTGCAAATATGGACGATGGGGACGGCGCGATGATCCGCCCTCGGCAGGCGGCCCGATTTGCCTACAACCGCATAAGCCGCTGGTATGACGTCCTGGCGCGCCCCGAGCGGCGTTTTGTGGACATGGGCCTGCGACTGCTCGCACCGCAGGAGGGCGAGCGCGTCCTGGAAATCGGCTGTGGCACCGGCTATGCCCTTGTGTCCGTTGCTCGGGCCGCAGGCGCGTCGGGCCTGGCCGTAGGGCTGGACATCTCCGAGGGCATGTTGCTGGCCGCAAACGCGCGGGCGAAACGGGCAGAGGTTGCCAGGCGGCCGCACCTGATCATGGCGGATGCGGTAGCGCTGCCCTTCGCCGATGGTGCGTTTGACGCCGCCTTCATGGCGTTCACGCTGGAACTCTTTGACGCTTCGGACATTGCCCTCGTTTTGTCCGAGTGCGCGCGTGTGCTCCGCCCGGGCGGACGTTTGGGCGTGGTCTCACTGTCGCGCGAGGGGGGCGGGCGCATGGTCGGACTTTACGACTGGGTGCATCGCCGCTGGCCTCAGTGGGTGGACTGCCGGCCCATCTACGCCCGGCAGGCGTTGGAAGACGCGGGGTTTGCCACGCTCCATGCGGCCCGCGTGGTGATGTGGGGCCTGCCCGTGGAGGTCATTGTGGCCGTCAAGGGCCGATAGCCCGGGCGCACGGGTTGTGTCAGGATTATTCCTCCAGCCGGAATCCCCTGATTCCCGCGGAGTAGGCGACGATCATATCGGCATCCTCATCGCCGATGTTGCGGGCCACGTGGGGCACGCCCGCCGGGACGACGATGACATCGCCCGTTTCTGTGATGACGTTCTCCTCGCCCACCGTGTGCTCCAGCCGCCCGCGCAGGAGGTACAGCATCTCCTCGCAGTTGGGATGACTGTGCTTGGGATTGGAGCGGCCCTTCTTGATGATGACGCGGCCCACGACCATCCCCTGGGCATTGCCGATGTCTTGGCCCACAAGCCAGCGCAGGCTGCCCCAATCTTCGTCAATGCGCTTGGCCTCTATGTCGGCCAGGGTGCGAACAACGTAATTCACCGGAGTCCCTCCCGCTTCGGATTCGGGGCCATTGTATCCCTGTGCCGGCGGGAGGGCAACTCCGGCCTTGTCTGTTCGTGCGTTCAGGCGCTCCGCTGATCGGCCGAGTTCACAGCCTGGACTTGCGTGCGCCGGTCTCAATCCGCTTCCAGGCCACGACGACCGCGACAGTGAGGATGGCGGCCAGCACAGCCTCGGGCAGGCCGTTGGCAATGGCGATGGGCGGGAGCGCGGCCCAGGGCAGGTGGCCGAAGAGACCGATGGCACTCAGCACCAGGACGGTGTTCGTCAGCGTACCCAAGATGCCCGCCACGGCGAGTGCCAGCGGCTCATTCACGTTCTTCAGCGCCTTGTAGCCCAGCCACGCCACCACGCCGATGAACAGCCTGGGCAGTACCGAAATCACCGGGTTCTGGAACCACACGTCCACCGGCCCGGTCGGCGCCAAGATCGCCTGGAGCAGGCTGAACAGGCCGAAGATGAGGCCGATGGCGGTGCCGACCACAGGCCCCTCCAGCACCGCGCCGATGATGACCGGCACGTGCATAATGGTGAGCGCCGCGCCTGCGACCCACGGGATAAACCCCAGGTGGGTCCAGCCCAGGAACACGGCCAGCGCGCCCATGACGCCCGCGATGACGATTTTGCGTGCGGGGGTGGATTGTACGACCGTTTCAGTTGACATAATCGCCTCCCTTTCCTATCTCCAGATGGTGGATATAGCCCGCCAGATAACGGTATCGGCGGAACCGATGCCGGCGGCGCTTGCGACCGCCAGCACGGCAACGACCAGGGCGAGCAGCGCGTAGTCCGACGCGCGCGCGTGGAAGTGCACCAGGTGGGTGCGTCCCTTGCCGCCGGTGTAGCACCGGGCCTCCATGGCGAGAATCAAGTCTTCGGCCCTCTGCAGCGTGGACAGGATGAGGGGCACGAGCAACGGGATGAGTTTGCGGAATCTGCGGATGAAGTTCCAGCCTCGCCCCGCGCCGAAATCGGCCCCGCGCGACGCCTGGGCTTTCATCAGGCGTTCGGTCTCCTGAGCCAGGAGGGGCACGAACCGCAGAGCCACGTTGAGCGTCAGCGCGAACTCATGAGCAGGGAGGCCGATGCGCTGAAGTGGCCGCAGTAGGTGCTCCGTCCCGTGGGTCAACTCGGTGGTGGATGTCGTGAACGAGAGCAGACTCAGTCCCCACACCAGGACGGAAAACTTGCCGAACAGCAGGGCCACCGCCACGATGTCGCGCGCGGTCAGCGTAACGAAGGCCCACCGCCAGAATACGGTCGTGTTCGCGTCATTCTGTGGAATGGCGATCGCTTGCAGGAGTCCGAGCAGAAGCAGGAACGGGATCATGGGGCGGATTCCCGACAGCGCGTAACCAAGGGGAATTCGCGCCGCGGCGAACCCCGCGATGACCAATGCGGACGCCAGTGCCAGGCCCGCAATGCTGGACGTGGCGGTTACTCCCGCAATGAACAGCATCCCGGCGGCCAACTTCACCCGCGGATCGGCGCGGTGAATCGCCGAACCTGTCGGCAGATACTGCCCTAGCGTTACCGTTCGCAGTAGTTCAAACTCGGACGCGCTCATCTGCCAGCCTCACAATGGCGTGCGCCAGTTCTTCTATCGTCAGCACGTGCGTCGGGATGGCATAGCCCCGATGCGCCAGCACGTGCGCCAGCGCCGTTGCGGAGGGCATCCCAAGCCCCAGGTCGGCAAGCAAGGAAGCGTTGGCGAAGAGTTGGCGGGGGGTGCCCGAATAGGCGGTCTGGCCGTCTGCAACCACGTACACGCGGTCTGCCAGCGCAGCCACATCGTCCATGTTGTGCGACGTGAACACGATAGCCCGATTCTCGCCACGCCACTGCCGCAAAAGGGCGATGAGATCTTCGCGGCCTTGGGGATCCAGGCCCGCCGTTGGCTCGTCCAGCGCCAGCACCTTCGGGTCTAGCGCAAGGACACCCGCAAGCGCGAGCCGCCGCCGCTCTCCGCCGCTTAGGGTCAGAGTGAGCCGGTCCTTGTACGCCTCAAACGGAAGCCCGACCGAATTCATGGCGTCCCGCACGCGGGCGCGGGCTTCATCCAAAGTTGCGCCGAAGGCCAACGGGCCGAAGGCCACGTCATCGCCCGCGTATCGTTCAAATAACTGCAACTCGGGCTGCTGGAACACCAATCCCACGCGCTTGCGCAGGGAGCGGACGTCCGCCCGCGGGTCCGTAAGGTCCACGTCCAGCACGCGGACCTGGCCCGAGTCGGGCCGCAACAGCCCGTTTAGGTGTTGGAGCAGCGTGGACTTGCCCGAGCCGGTCGGCCCGATGATGGCGACGGTCTCGCCCGTCCGCATGTCCATGTGAACGCCGCGCAGGGCGTGGGTCGCCAGCGGCGTGCCGCGCAGGTACGTATGGTGCACGTCTTCCAACAGGACGATGCGGGAATTCTGGGCTTCTGAATCCTGTGCAGGCGTGCTTGCCTCGTCTCCTCCGCCGTGTGCGCGGCGCGATGTCTCGGGGCGGGTTTTCGCGCCGCCGAGGAACTGGCCGACGGCGTCTGCAAACGTCTCGGGGTCCAGGATGCCGGTCGGGAAGTCGGGCCAGTGCTGGGCGAGGAGGTGCGACAATCGGGCCACGGGCGGCGGTTCCAAGCCATACGCCTGCAGCATTTCGGAGTCGGCGAAGATCTGGGCCGGCGTTCCATCCGCGACGATGTGCCCCTCCGCGAGCACCACGATGCGGTCGGCCTCGGCGGCCTCGCTCATGGAATGGGTAACCGCGATGATGGTAGTGCCCGCATCGTGGAGCCGCCTCACAATGCCGAGCAAGTCGGCCTTGCCGGCGGGGTCCAGCATGGCCGTGGCTTCGTCTAGCACCAGGCACAGCGGTCTCATCGCGAGGGCGGCGGCAATGGCCAGCCGTTGCTTTTGTCCCGCCGAGAGCAGGTGCGAGGCGCGGTGCGCGTATTCCGTCAGGCCCACGGCTGCCAGCGCCTCGGCTACCCGCGACGGCAATTCCTCATCGGGCACGCCCAGGTTTTCCGGCCCGAAGGCCACGTCATCCTCAACGACGGTCGCCACGATCTGGTTATCGGGCACCTGGAACACCATGCCCACGGTGCGGCGGATGTCGCGGATATGCGCGCGGTCGCGGGTGTTCCAGCCGTTCACCCAGACCTCGCCCGTGTCCGGCAGCAGGAGGGCATTGAGGTGGCGGGCCAGCGTGGATTTGCCCGACCCGTTCGCTCCTACAATGGCGATGTATTCGCCGGGGCGCACGGTCAGGTTGACCTCCGTCAGGGCGGGCTTTCCCGTCCCTGCGGGGTAAGTGTACGTTACATTTTCCATGCGGATAAGTGGTTCTGTCATGCGCACAAAAACAAATCGCGGGCCCCGGCAGCCGGGAACCCGCGATAAGAGAAGGCCAGCCCTTCGGTCGTCTCGGTCGCGTTGGATCCAAGCGCCT
>FWPV01001145.1_pt1 | contig 24878 bp, 15 predicted proteins | sample 2228371 | NCBI WGS metagenome assembly FWPV01 (sample SAMEA103939776, study PRJEB20133) | metagenome | reverse complement strand
TTTTTTTTTAATATATTTTTATGCAATTTCTAAATTTTTAACTGGTGGATTTTAAAACTTAATTAAATTTAAAATAATTTTTTTAGAAATTTTCCTAAAAGCAGTCTCTTCACAGTAAAGTAGCCTTTCCTTTAGACTCTCCATTAGGCTTGTGGTTAAGCCTGGGGAGTGCCTCTCGGTTAGGCTTTCTCTAAGGCTCAAAATGGGATAGGAGGCGAGGCTTTCAATCAGCCTTACGGTTCGTCTTGGAATTTGGCTTTCGCTTTCCCTCTCCCGTAGGTTATTAGTTAGCCTAAGAATTGGGCTTGGAATTAGCCTAAGTAGGTGGTAGAGGGGGTAAGGAGGGAAAAATTGGGGCAAAGCCAATAAGTCTTGTAAAATTAAATATTTAATGGAAAAATTGGTGTTAAAAGAAATGGACAGATATGTCCCCTTCTTCTCCAGTTGCGAAGCGAGTTGATGTAGGATTAGGTCTTGGGTTAAACCACTGGTTAGGCTCGGTTAGACTTTTAGTTAGAATAAAGTTTAAACCTTTGCTTAGGCAAAGATTTAGATTAAAAATTAGACCTTCACCTAAACCTTCTTTTCGGCTCTTTCTTAGACCTTAGATTAGGTCCGAGTCAAACCCCTTTATCACTCACCCCTAATTTAGAATTTAGTATCTCTTCAATTTAAAACCCAATATCTATATATAGAATGTTGAAATAATGATACTTATTTTGGAGTGCTATCTTATTAAGATTATTCTCTGGTATCTATTACCATCTTTTAAGATATAAATCCCAGAATTTAACCTCTCCCTTTTAGAGACCTTTCTCCCTTGGAGATTATAAATCTCACCCTTTTGGAGAGTAAGTTGATTAGAAATGAAACTGATCTTTCTGCCCATTCTCTTTTCACTCTCTTTGATGGCGGATGGCTCAATCCGCCTTGCCACTATCTCCCAGTTATTATTGGTGAAGTTCTGCCAAATTACCCAGATCTCACCATTTGGTCGGACGGTAATCTTGGGATTGATGTCAAGACCAGGGTTTTGGTGAACTGGCTCCTCCCTCACCCAATTGCCGTTGGTATAATATGAGTAGTAGATATTCCAATTTCCATCCCGATTGCTCTGCCAGACCAAAAACGGACGACCGGTATTATCACTTGCCATATCTAAGAAGAGGTCGTTTAGGGTGTCGGAGGTGATTCTTTGGGGAGGGGAGAATCCTCTTCCATCCCAATAACTGCCATAGATATTTCCATTCCCTTCGTCAAAACTTTGCCAACAGACCCAAATTCTCTCCCTCCCCTCAATCGTTGCCGAGGGACGAAAAGCCCGGTTCTGGTTTTGAGAGATGGGACCAATCTCCCGCCAGACACCGGCGGATTCATAACTGGCAAAGATTTTACTCCCATCGGGTAGGTATCTGTTGTAGAAGACCCACACCCGACCATTTTGGGCAACCAATGAGTTCGGATTGATTTCGTCATAAGTGGAGGAGGTGACCGGAGTCGGCTCGGACCAGGAAGTTCCGCTATAGATGCTGGTGTAGATGTCAAGGTTACCTGTTCGCCTCGTCTGGAAGAATACCCGAACGAAAAGGGAGGAGTCGCGGCATAGGTTTGAGTTTAGGGCACAGGAGGAGTCAATCACAAACCTTTGCTTTGGGCTCCAACTGGTTTGGTAGACGCTATAATATAAGTTATAGGCGGAGTGATTGTTGGCGTAGTCAAAATGGGACCAGACACAAATTGGATTATTATTCCGGTCAATCGTCAGAGAAGGGTAGAGATCCCAATAGGTATGGGGTCCAATAGAGCCGGCATCTCGCCAGGAGGCATCCCGGTAAGCGGAATAGATGTCAAAACGACCATTGGTTGGATTCCGACCGGTTGTCCAGGCGACCCAAATCTTACCGTCCGGGGTTGAGATGACCGCTGGTGAGTTATCGGTCTCTGAGGAAGGGGAGACGATTTCAAAATTTAGGGATTTACCAGAATCTTTTCTCCTGATTAGTTGGTTTTGGGAAAGGTTCGGCTTTAGGGTTGGGTCCCCAAGGATGTTTAGCCCATAAAACCACGGCCGGGACCTCTGCCCGTTTATAGTGAACCAGGACTTGAATGCGGAACCGATTGAAGAGTCTCTACCTAAGGGGCGATAGAAGTCGGAGAAATAAAGCATTGAGCCGACCTTAGAACTACCAACCGCTAAAAGCCCATAGGGGTCTTGGAAGATATACCAACCCGCGGAATAGTTCTCCTCAACAAAACGGGTCCCGGAGCAGGCAAAGAGGTTCAAGAATAAAGCCGAGGGCTGGAGGGCAAAGATTTCGGAGTTTGAGACCGTCCCGGAATAGCCGCTCGGGATGGCAAAGGTATGACCCCAGGGAGAGGAGTGGGCACAGACCTGAATCCACTCGTAGCCTTCAGTTAGGCGGTTTCGGTAATCAGCGGCGGTCGTCTGGTCTGGCAACTCAACAACTGTCACATCGGAATAGACCAAGGAGAGAGAGCAATCGCCAAAACCTTGCCAATCGTCATCAACATAAGAGAGGGCACGCCGGGGAAGGGATAGATTGCCAGTCCGGTAGAGGTGGTTTTTCCGAAAGTAAATTTTTAAGAGCCGGACTTCAGAGTCCCAAATTAAGGAGCGGGCGGAGAGCCTTCCGACCCAAATCTCCGGATTGACATCACCAGTGTGCCCGTCAAACTTGCCGTCGTTATCCGAATCAAGCCAATTCCCATTTAGGTCCATAAAGTATAAGTCAATCGGATACTCCTCAACCCCGAAGCCATAGCTCTCACACCAGGCAACCGGAACCTCACCAATGAAGATTGCCCCTTTGAGATTACTGATTGAAGATAGGTAATTCCGCAAGGCGGTTGGGGAGAGGCCCCTTATCGTATCAATCCTCACGCTGTAGCCTTCATTTTGGAGGTCTTCGGTAAATTGGTTAATCTCCGGTATTAAATCCGGATAGATTTCCGCATTAACAATCAGGGCGACTAAGTTCTCTTTTCCCGATTGGACAACCTGACCAATCCTTGTCTCTTTTATCTCTCCAACTTCCCTTCGCCAGTCTTCATAACTCTTTGGTCTCCGACCGAGTGGGTCAAGCCACTTCAACTCCTTCACTCCGTTTAGGAAGAGGGGGAGAGAAAAAAGGAGGAAGATATTTATCATAACTTATTCTATTTCTCTGAGATTAAAAGTCAATAGGTATTGACAAAGAGATGACAATTTGTATAATTGGGTTTAGCCAGGGTAGCTCAGAGGTAGAGCTCCGGACTGAAAATCCGGGAGTCGGCGGTTCGATTCCGCCCCCTGGCACAAGAGAAATTGGCAAAAAGGTCAAAGTCGGTTTTGAAGAATATTCGGAAGACGAAGGTGCGCACCGCCCGGAATAAGAGGTGGAAGTTGACTTTGAAGAAGGCGATGAAGGAGTTCCGGGCAACCAAGGATAGAGATATTGCTTTCCAACTCCTTCCTAAGGTCCAGTCAATTATTGATAAGGCGGCAAAGCGGGGGATAATCCATAAGAATAAGGCGGCGCGGCTAAAGGCAAAACTCTTTCAAGCGCTTTCTCAGCCCGCTTAATTAGGTGAAGGTCTTATATGTCACTACCGCCTTTTGCCGGTACCCCGGAGATGTCATAACTCCTTGGCTTGTCAAGACAATTGAGAAGTTAAAGGAAAAAGGGATTGAGGTAGAGGTCTTTACCTCTTCTTATAAGGGCTTAAAAAGCCAAGAGATTTTTGGCATTAAGGTCCATCGGTTCCGCTATTTCTTCAAGAGGTGGGAAGACTTAACCCATGAGGAGAATGTCCCTGACCGATTAAAACGCTCCTGGCGATATAAATTCATCCTGCCCTTTTATCTTTTCTTCGGGATTATTGAGATTTATCGCCTCGGCAAAAGAGAGCGCTATGATATAATTCAGTGCCACTGGCCTTTACCCCACACCCTCTTCGGTTATTTTGGGAAGAAGGCGGCAAAGAGCAAGTTGATTTCAAGTTTCTACGGGGTGGAGTTGAAGTGGTTAAAAGGGCGTCTCTCGCCACTGACCCCATTTCTCAAGTGGTTAATAAGTAAGTCGGATGCCATCACCGCCATCTCAACCTATACCGCCAAGATGGTTGAGAAGTTCTATCCCAAGAAGGTTGAGATTATCCCCTTCGGAGCCGCGGTGGAGATAGAGGAAGGGAGAGAGGTGATGGGGAGGAGTTCTTCTCCTCAACTTCTATTTGTCGGTCGTTTGGTGGAGAGGAAGGGGGTTGAATACTTGCTTCGGGCATTGGCGGTGGTGAGAAAGGAGGTCCCGGCGGTCTTGACGGTGATTGGGGATGGGAGAGAGAGAAAAAGATTGGAGAGTCTGGCGAGGGAACTGGGGATTAGCGAGGCGGTCCGTTTTCTTGGCTTCGTCTCCTCACCGGAATTGGCGAAGTATTATAAAGAGTGCGACATCTTCATCTTACCAGCGATTTACGACCGAAGGGGAGACACCGAGATGTTGGGAGTTGTCCTCTTAGAGGCGATGAGTTATAAGAAGCCGGTAATTGCCAGTGATGTCGGGGGGATTTCCGATATCGTCAAAGATCGGGCGACTGGAATTTTAGTCAGGGAGAAATCGGTTGACGAATTGAAAGAGGCACTCCTTTTACTTTTGAGAGACGAGAATTTAAGAAGAGAGATTGGCGAAAGGGGTTACCAATTTGGGCGAGAGAGGTTCTCTTGGGAAAGGATTGTTGGGCAATTGGAAGAATTATATTTTCGTCTTAAGGGGGTGAAAGGTGGTGACCTCGCAATATCTAACCCAATGGACAAACTGGCATTACGAGCGGATAGCGACCAATTTGGTCTCTGATTATAATTCTTTGGTTTCGGAAAGGAAGACCGACCCCAGATTAGTTTCTATTGGGCGGTCCGCTCGTTTACCGAAAAGTGAGATGAGGTAAAAGTCGGGAGAGAAAAGTTTACTCCCTAAGCGAGCCGAAGAGGGAGACAAGGCTTAATTTCTTTTTAATTAACTATCGGGTAATGATGACCTTCTTTGTTCTTCTTTCTCTTCCTGACTCTAATTTTAAGATGTAGATACCGGAAGGTAAATTTTTGAGAGAGGGGAGTCCTTTCTTTCCTTGGGTCGTGCCGAGAAGTTCACCCAAGAGGTTGTAAACCCGAATCACCACCTTTTCCTCTTCCTTGGCGATCACCGAAGAGGTGTCCATCTGACCCGAATTGAAAAGAAAAGGACTTTTGGCTCGGTCGTCAGAAAAGATTGGGTCAAGGACCTTGAGGGTAGCATCTTTTCCGATACCGTAGAACCAGAATTCATTCGTATTATTCCCGATCGTGGCGAAGATTCCGCCGGCAAAAGACGAGTAAGCGAGACTACCGCCACCCTTAACCTTTTTGGCGGGCATCTGGGGACTGCCAACATCTTCCATCTGCCGCCAAGAATCGGTTTGGGGGTCAAATCGCCAGAACTCTATGGTATTGCCCCCTTTCGTGGCATAAAGTTTCCGATTGGCTAAAGAATAGACTAAGGCGGCGCCCTCTTTTATCTTTTTCTTCCGGGCGCTATTCCCGATTAGGGGGAGGTTGGGTAAAGACTCCCAAATTAGAACTGGTGCGTAGAGATCGAGACGAAAGAAGGCGTTATATTTACTTCCACCTTGGGTGAGATAGAGAGAGCGAAAGCTGTCATAGGCGAGACCACTACCAATTTTGAATTTTTCTCTTGGTAGAGTTATGGGTAATTCTTCCCATCTCTCCGCGTTAATATCGTAAACTTTCCACTCACTATTGTTGGCACCACTACCCAGATAGAGATATCGCCCTCCATCTTTTTCCAGATAGGTGACAAATCCTCCCCTTACCCCTTTTGTAAAGTTTGGTGGCGAGAGGGATTCCCACTGGTTGGTTTCGGGGTCGTAGCGATAGAACTCGTTTGTTCCCCCGCCTTTTAGGGCGTAGATATAACGACCGTCATTAGTGAGGCAGGCACCCTTCTTCACCTTTTTCCCTTTTGGACCAAAGGGTAGACTTTCTAATTTTTGCCAAGAATTCCTTAAGATGCTGTAACGGAGGAAGTCTCGGGTATTATTGCCAACCAAGGCGTAGACAGAAGAATCAAGGGCGGTGAGGCAACCACCGCTTTTCACATTCTTTCTGGTTGGGCTCAAATCCGCCTTCCTCATCCAACCGAGCGGAGTTGAGATGGTAATTTGAAGAGAGAGGGTATCATTAGAAGGGACCCGGTCCCCAGAGTAAGTTAGGCCGCAGTAGATGAGAAATCGTCCAAGCGGGGCAAGCCAATTTTGGAATCGGAGAGAGATAGAATCAGAAGGGTTCAAACGGATATCGGTCGTTTCATCGGTGTAGATGAGGTTATTAAGAGAGTCTTGTATTTTCAGACCGGCGCTAAAGGAACCGGTGACATTGCCGTAATTTCGGAAAACGACCTCCGGGGTAATTTCTCCGGGGAGAAAAGGTGGGGAAGGGGAGCGGAAGCGAACGACGCCGATATCCCGCACCCGAACGAATGTCGTCTCTTCTTTCGCGTCATTCTCTAAAACCAAATCGCCGGCCAAAAGGGTTGAGCATTTCTTAATGACGATGCCTCTTGCCTGAACCGAGAAGGGGTTGAAGGTCAAGAGTGTCTCTTGGTCGGGCGAAAGGTGGGTGTAGAGACTTTCGGAGGAGAAATGACCAAAGGAGAACCTTGTCCAAAATCGCACATCGGTATTACCGAAGTTTTTCACCCTCGCCTGAGGGAGATAGACATCCCCGGAATCAATCGTGTCCGGAACCGAGGTTAGAGATTGGGGGTTGGGAAAATTGAGACTTAGGAGTCTATCGGGAATCTCCGAGTTCGGATTTTGGATTTTGACCTTGGCTTTTGAACTTACGATATCTAAGACGCCAACATCCTTTACCCGAACGAAAAAGTTTTTGGTTAAAGTGTCGTTTGACTTATTTTCATCCGATTGGAGATAAAGGGAGCATCGGGCGGAAGAAGGTCCCCTTCCGATTGGTGTCCAGGGACCAAAGGTGATGGTCGATTCTTGGCGCGGGGTTAAGAGAACTCCCTTCGTTTCCAGCCAGGAACCAATCTTCATCGTTGCGGAGAAGTTTTCGGTCCGGTTACCAAAGTTCTTCAACCGCACCGCCGGATTATAGGTAATTGAGGAGTCAACGATATCCGGGGGCGAGGAGATTTCAATTATCCCGACATCGTGTTTCCGTGGCTCAAAACCAATCCCGCCGCAATCGTCAAGGTACCAACCTAAGTAGGTGTAGGTATTGTTTGAGCCAAAGTGCCAGCGGATGGTAAATGTGTCTCCGGCTAAGACTGGAATCCGCATCAGGACCGCCTGCCAACCGATTGGGTTAAATGCCCCCCGGGAATAGGCGGACTCATTAGGGATGCCGGCATTTTCAACACCGAGTTTTCGGTCGTATCCCTTTGGTTCAAGGGGCGAGAGGATTGAGAAGTTTACCCCATCTCTACTAAACTTCACATTGCCACCATCGTAGTTGGTCTGAAAACGATACCAGTGGTAAAAGCCAAGGGTTGGCGTATCTTGGGTTGCGGAATACCAGATGCTGTTTAACTTCCAGTTGGCGCTATTTGCATAATTGCCATCAATATTCGTGCCGAAACACTTCGTCCCGGAATGAGGAGTTGGGGCATTGGCTCCGGAAGGGGTTCCCCATTCCCAGGCGTTGGTGGCTGGTTCGGAGACAAACCCACCATTTGAGGTCTCAAACCTTTCAAGAAAGCTCGGGATACCAGAATAGATTGTCTTCTTATTATTCAAGGGAAACATATCGGCTAAGAGGAGGGTGCATTTGACTAAATATAAATTTGCCGCGGTTGGGTTCCAGTTGGCAAAATAGAGAGTCTCTTCCTCACCAGCGGATAAGAATGGGACATTAACCGTATTTTCGTAACTTCCGGGATTTATCGTTAGTCGGACATCAAATGGGGTTAAGATATCGTTCTCTCCGGAGTTTCTAATTATTGCCTTTGGTTGGTAAGAGGCAAGGGTGCAAAATGTTGGTGGGGAGACGATGGCTCTGATTTCTACATCCTGGGGATAACTCACCATCCAAAAGATCTCTTCGTCCTCCAAGCGGTCGTCAAACCAAATTAGGTGGAGACCAAGGCCATCGTTGGCGAGATGGGGATTATATAAATCGCCTTCCGGGTATTCGGCGGCCAGCTCTTCGGTCGCCAACCAGCCAATCGTTGGGTGCCGTTTTTTATGCCAGAGTCGGTAATAACCATCGGTCCAGTAGTCCTCGCCAAACCAGACGACCCGGACATTCTGTTGCTGGTCAACCAAGACCTGAGGCGCAAAGCGGTCAAAGTCATCCGGCTGGTTAGCCCCAGCAATAGTATCAATGCCTAACCAACCAGAACTTGGGTGGCGACGCCGATAAAAGACCCGGTAGAAATATTCGTCCCATCGGTTCCAGCCATACCAAGTAATATGCGCGACATTGGCGGTATCAATCGCGATTGATGGTCCATAAGGCTCCTCATCACACTGGTCGGAATTGAAGGTGCAAACGCCGAGGACTGAACCCCAATTGTTGCCACTTCTCGTTCGGTAATAAATGTTGTAGTAATAAGTAGTTGGATTTTCACCTTGCCAGACGACATAGAGATTGTTATTCCGGCCACCAGCCACCGAAGGTAGGTCTTTATCGGTCTCGTTTGAGATACTGATTTGTAATGGTGGTGAGGGCCAATCTCCGCCAATTCGCTCCCGATAGAAGATTTCATCCCAGCCGTCCGGATTCAGTTCCACCCAGACACAATGGAGATTACCGTTCGGGGTGGCGGCAATTGCCGGGAATTTCTTTTCCCGATTGTTGGTTGAGATGACACTACTTATGGTCCAACCGGTTGTTGGATTCCATCTCTTATATCTCAGAGAGTAAGAAAGAGAAGGGGTATAACTGACATAAACAAGATGTAAATTATTAGAAGAGTCAAGGGCGAGCGCCGGCATTTCCGAGGCTTCGTTTGGAAGGTCAGCGAGGCAGGTGTCCTTTGTCCAACCGATATTTGGCTCATACCTTTTATACCAGACCTGAGGGACATAGTTGAGTCCGGCCACTAATGCCTCAGAGGTAAAGACGATGTGAATGCGACCTGCTTGGTCAATGGCGATATTTCGGGCCCCATTTCCGGAAAGTTCGGTGTTATTCCCTAAATAAGTTAATCGCTCGGGTGTTGTCCAGGCGAAAAGGAGGGAAAAGGAGAGGAAAAAGATTTTAAGGAATCTCTTTTTCATCTTTACCTCCTAATGAGAAGGACTTTTTGTTTAACGCTCTCTCTTTTCTTGTCCGTTTTGAGTTCAGCGCGTAAGATGTAGACGCCAGAAGGAAGTTTTAGGTCAATCATTTCATAATGAGTGCCGGGTTTAGTGTTGCCGAGATAAAACTCTTTTCTCTTCTGACCAAGGATATTGTAAAGGGATAAGGTGATTTCCCCTTCAACCGGGACCATTATTTTGAGGGCGAGTTTCTGGCGGAAGAGAGGCGTGCCTTCAACCCTAAATTGAGAAAGGAGATTTTCTCCTTTTGCCATTACCCCTTTCTCTAAGAAGAGGGGGAAGAAGCCTCTTGGCAGATTGGCGTGATAGAGCCAGAACTCTCGGGTGTTATTCCCTTTTTGGGCGTAGACCTTTCCTTTGACAAAGGCTAAGGCGCCCCCACCCTTAACATTCTTTCGGGAGTCTCCCTTGGGAATAGTTTCTAATTCTACCCAACTATCGGAAAGCGGGAGATAATTCCAAAACTCTTGGGTGTTTCCGCCTTTAAAGGCGAAGAAGATATTCTCGGCGCCCTTCACTAAACTGGCACCGTCCTTGAAGTATCGTCGGCGTTGGGTTATTGAAGAATACGGGCAGGGTCGCCTTCCGCTCCAGGAATCACCACTGATTGAGTAGCGCCAGAGTTCAACCGTGCCACCTTTTAGGGCATAGATATAGTCCCCACCATCAAAGGCGAGAGATGTTCCCCCTTTCGGTTTCTTATTTTTAAGTCCTAAGGGTAAGATTCTTTTCGGTGACCAGCTATCTCCTTTTGGGTGGTAGCAGTAAAACTCTTGGGTTCCTGAGCCTTTTAAGGCGTAGACTTTTCCTTGGGCATAAGTGAGAGCGGAGCCGCCTTTCAAATTCTTACCACCACCGAGAGGCAGTTCTCTCTTTGCCGACCATTGGTTCCGTTTTAGATTATAGGCATAAAACTCTCTGGTATTTGAACCCTTAAAGGCATAGATGACCGAATCGCCATCATAACAGAGGGCACTGCCCTTCTTGACTCTTCTTCCCGAGGGACCGTAGGGTAAAGATTCCTTCATTACCCAACTACCATCACTAAGCCGATAGGCATAGAACTCTACGGTATTATTTCCTTTTAGGGCATAGATGAGAGAGTCGTCAACGCCGACCAAGGCACCACCGTCCTTCACATTTTTCCCTTTTGGTCCGGCTGGGATTAAAGAGAGCGGTATCCAACCGGGTAGGACAACAATCTGGCCGTAGGCGGTATCATTGGCCAATTCCTCATCCCCGGGAAGGAGGGTATAAGACCTCACCCCCCAGATACCGATGTCGCGGAGAAGGACCGAATCAAAAGAGACTTCTGTCTCGCCATAAGGCTCCAATTGACCAGTCGCATCGTCGGTATAGAAATTACCAATCTCAAACTTGACGGGAAAGCTAAGGTAATCGTTTCCGTAATAACTCTTCACCCTTACCTTTGGTTGAGCCTTTGAACCCAAAATGAGAGTATCCCGAGGGGCAAGAATTTCCTTTGCGGAAATATCAAATTCCGTGTACTTTAAGAGACCGAGTTGTGGGGCTGGCAGCCAACTGACGATACCGGCAACATAGATATCCCCATTCTCGTCTAAGGCAATTGAATAGGCTTCGGCATCCTCATCCGGTAGATGGTATCGGTCTACCCAAATTCTTTCGCCGCCCTTTGTATACTTAAGAGTCGCGAATTCGTACCAATCCCCGGCATAAGTTCCGGTCACATAGAGATTGCCGTTTCGGTCAAGGGTTAAATCAAAGAGATAATCCTCCTCGCCACTGGTTGGAGAAGTCTTATAGGTCTTCTTCCATTGGAGACGACCGTCGTCATAGAACTTCGCTACCAAATAGACCAAATCCGCATCTAAGTTCTCTGCGCTTCCGCCGATATAGATGCTTCCGTCCCGATAGATTGCCATATCAACCGCGGTGTCTTGCTCGCCAACATTATCACACCGCTGGAAGAAGAGGGTTTCGCCATCCGGATTATACTTGGCCAGGATGATATCGTATTTCTTTTCATTTCCCGAGGCGGTTCCCAAGACATAGATATTCCCGTCTGGTCCGACCTCTATTTTCTTCGCAAAGTCCGTCTCATACCCTGGTTCCAGGGGTGGTTCTATGGTATCCACCCATAAAAATTCGCCGTCCGAGGAATACTTAAAAACCGCCCACATATCGCCATCTACGGTATTTCGCCAAATACCGCCAGATACATAGGCGTTTCCCGAAGAGTCTACCGCTACGCCCCAACCAAAGTCGCCACCGGCTCCACCATCAAATCGCCGCGTCCAGAGTGTCTCTAAATCCGGTGAGTATTTGAGCAAAAGCATATCCCAGTTTCCTTTTTCCCTCAAGGCCCACTCGCTCGGGGCTATTCGCCCCTTCATCCCGTTGGCAGAGAGGAAATTTCCTTGTTTAGCTTGCCAAGAGATGCCAGTTACATAGATCGAGCCATCCTTACCTTGGCGAAATGCCTTTGGGATATCCTCGTTACCGCTATCGTAAATCTTTTCTTCCAAAAGAGTCCCATCCGGGGCATATTTAAGAATCACCCCATCAAGCATCCCCCCATTATTCTGACTACTGAGGAGAAGATAGAGATTGCCCAAGGTATCAAGAAAGGCGTCTTCCGGGAAATCCACTCTTTGCGACCGGTCATAAACCGCCTCCCAGATCTTTGTTCCTTCCAAAGGGTCAAGTCGCAAAAGGACGGTATTCACATTTTGGGGAGAATTGGCCGGGGTAAAGATTCCGAGAGAATAAAGAAGGGAATCCCGAAAGAGGACTTTCAGACCGTAATAGCTCCCGGGGATGCTCGGTTCGTGGACGTAGAGCCATTTCTCCTCTACGGCCAAAAGAGAGGAGGTCAAGAGGGCAAAAAAGAGCAAAACTCGAAAAGACTTCATAATTCACCTCCAGGCTTTATTCGACTCCTTTTTGGTCCAGTCAGGAGTTTAAGAAGAGAAGTGTTTTTATTCATTTTCAGTCCTTCTCTTTAATTATAGCGGAAAAAAGAAAAAAGTCAAGAGGTCTTAGAGAAATTGGCAGACTAAGTAGAAGTATTCCCGGATTCTAAATTCAATACCTCATTTTAAGACAATTAGTTTTCTCTCCTCGCGATAGCCACTTAAGGTTTCAATTTGAAGGAGATAGATTCCAGCTGGTAACCTTCCTATCGGAAATTGACCAATCGACCTTTTACTCTTTGCCGCGTAGATAATTTCCCCTAATGGATTGTAGATCCTTATTCTTACCGGCTCGCCGGGTGAGAGGTGATAAGAGACGGTAATCGGTCCCCGAATCGGGTTCGATTTGATTTTAACTCCTTCCGGTTTAATTTTTGATTTGATTTCTTCACCAAAGAGACCAACAAAGTGGTAGACTTTGAAGCTGTCAAGGAGAAAGTTATTTTCCGGGTGCATATCGTCTAAGAGTTCAGCCCAGAAGCGCATTCGGTACCAACCGGTGGTGCTGAGAAAGGTATCAGGGAAGGAGATGGTCCGGGTGCTCTCCGGGGCCAGGGTGATACCAATTCTCTTATTGTAAATTGTGTCTACTCCCCGGATGATGGCAAAGAATGTTGGGAAAGTCTCGGTGGTGTTGCCAAGGTTTCTCACCCGGGCAGTTGGCGTAAAGACCGAATCGGTTCTCAGACTGTCACGAGGGGCGAGGATATCAAGGGCGGCGACATCTAAGACCCGGACAAATACCGAATCGCGTCTCTTATCGTTTGAACGGTTCATATCAAGAGAAAGTTCCGTTGAGCAGGAGACCGACACCAATCCTCGTATGGCTGGGGTCCAACTGGGAAATGTGAGATAGCGGTAGGTCCCGGGGCTATGATTGGAGACGGTTGCGGTCTGGTTGTAGAAGGTGCCGATCTTCATCCGCACCGGATAACTCTCACTCGTATTCCCGAAGTTATAAACCGAGCAGGCAGGGGTGACAACAGTTCCCGAGTCAATCCCGCCAGCGGGCTGAATAATCCTGGCGGTGCCGACATCACGCACTCGGACAAATGTCGTCTCTTTCTTAAAGTTGTTCTGGAAAACCAAATCACCGTCTAAGAGGGTTGTGCAGGTTTTGGAAAAAAGCCCGCGACCTTGCACGGCAAAGGGTGAGAAGGTTAAATTAACCTCACTATCGGGGGGGATGGTGGTTTGGATACTATCAAAGCGGATGTTGCCAAAGGAAAATCTTGTCCAGAAGGTGACTCGGGTGTTGCCAAAGTTTTTCACCCTCGCCTGAGGGGTATAGACATCACCGGAATCAATTGTGTCGGGAAGAAAGGTTAGGGATTTGGCGTTGGTGAGATTTAAATCCAGGAATGGAAATTCGGTCGTCAAAAAATCCGGAAAATCTTCCTTTAAGGGAAGTTTTAAATCCGAAACCTTAAATTCGGAAAGGTCTTTGTTTGGGGTCTCCGACTTTGAATTTGCGATTTTAATTTGGAAATCGGCTTCTCCGATATCTAAGACCGCCACATCCTTCACCCGAACAAAAAAGGATTTAGTCAGGGTATCATTAGCCCGATTCCGGTCCGCGGACAAATAGAGAGAGCATCGGGCGGAAGAAGGTCCCCTTCCAATTGGTGTCCAGGGATTAAAGGTGACCGTTGATTCTTGACTCGGAGGCAAAAGAACCGATTTTGTATCGGTGTAGAGACCAATCTTCATTGTTGCCGAAAATGAGGCGGGGCGGTTGCCAAAGTTTTTCAGCCGAACGCTGGGATTGACGGCAATTGAAGAATCAACGGTGTCGGTTGGTATACTGATGGCAATCACACCGACATCGTCCCAAATCTTCTCAAAACCGATGCCGCCTTGGTAGTCAAGATACCAACCCAAGTCAGTGACGGTTGGGTTAGAACCGAAGTGCCATCTTATCTGAAAGGTATCGCCTCTCTGGACGGGCAGAGAAAAGAGTGCCGGTCTCCAACCAGTTGGTCTATCCTTGGAATAAGCCGATTCTTGAGGAATGCCCGCATTTTCACTGGTCAATTCTCGGTCGTATTTCCCGAAGAGGGGATAAAGAAGGCTGTAGTTGGAGAGGTCTTTTGTTAACTTGAGATTGCCCCCATCCTTATGCGACCCATCAAGGTTATACCAGTGGTAAAAGCCAAGGGTTGGCGTATCTTGGGTTGCCACATACCAGATGGTGTTTAACTTCCAGTTGGCGCTATTCGCATAATTGCCATCAATATTCGTGCCGAAACACTTCGTCCCGGAATAAGGAGTTGGGGCATTGGCTCCGGAAGGGGTTCCCCATTCCCAGGCGTTGGTGGCTGGTTCGGCGATAAACCCGCCATTTGAGGTCTCAAAGTCCTCCAAAAAGTTGGGAATACCACAATAAGTGGATTTCCTATCATTTAGGAAGAAGTGGTCACCAAAAAGCAGGGTGCATTTAACAGAATAGAGTGCCCTTTGGCTTGGATTCCAGGGGATAAAGGCGAGGGTCTCCTCTTCTCCCGGCCCTAAGCCAGGGACAGTTTGGTCGTTTTCATAAGCACTGGGGTCAATTTTAACCCGCACAGCAAAGGAAGTGAGGATTTCCTCTTCACCCGAGTTCCTCACCAAGACCTTTGGTGGGTAAGAAGCCAAGGTGCAAAATACCGGTGGCGAAGTAATTTCCTTGATTTCAATATCTCGGGGATAACTTGCCATACGAAAGATTTCTTCATCCTCCAAGCGGTCATCAAACCAAATTAGGTGGAGACCAAGGCTATCGTTAGCGAGATGAGGATTATATAAATCTCCCTCCGGGTATTCAGCGGCCAGCTCCTCGGTGGAAAGCCAACCAGCCGGTGTCCTCTTTTTATGCCAGAGCCGAAGCCAGCCATCGGTCCAGTAGTCCTCACCAAACCAGACGACCCGGACATTCTGTTGGCGGTCAACCAAGACCTGAGGCGCGAAGCGGTCAAAGTCATCCGGTTGGTTAGCCCCGGCAATCGTGTCCACCGGCTGCCAGCCAGCAGTCGGATGGCGGCGCCGGTAGTAAACTCGGTAGTAATAGTTATCCCCTTGTTCACCGCCGTACCAGACGAGGTGGACGTTGTCCGAGTTGTCAAGGGCGATTGATGGACCATAAGGGTCGCCAACATAATCGCACTGGTCGGAGAGGAAGGCACTCGTCACATTTGTTATCCCTCCCCAAACGCCACCGATTCGGGAGCGATAATAGATATGCGTCCAATCAGAGACCGGATTTTCCCCTTTCCAGGCACAATAGACATTATTATTCCGACCTCCGGCAACGGTTGCCGCTCCCTTATCCGTCATATTGGTGGTATCAGAAATCTTTATTGCTGGTTGCCAAGCCCCACCAACCTTTTCCCGATAGAAGATTTCATAAAAGCCATTATAAAATTCATCCCAAACCGCATGGATGTTACCATTAGGGGTGGCGGCAATTGAAGGGGGGTTTTGTTTGTCACCGGTCCCGGTAGAGATTATCACCGATGGTGACCAACCGGTTGTCGGGTTCCAGGTCTTATAGCGGATATGATAAAGAAGAGAATAACTGAAATAGACCAGATGCAGGTTGCCCGAAGAATCAACACAAAGGGAAGGAAATTCCGATGTCTCATCAAAGACATCGCCGAGGCAGGTGTCCTTTGTCCAACCCGATGTTGGGTCATATCGTTTGTACCAAATTTGGGGAACATTCAGAAGACCGGCAACCGGACGATAGGATGCCCAGACGAGATGGAGTCTCTTTTGGTTATCAAAGACCGCATTTCGGGCATTATTCTCAGAAAGTTCCGAAAAGGAGGAGAGATAGGATATCCTCTCCGGTGTTGTCCAGGCGAAGAGACTAAATAATAAAGGGATAAGAGAAAAGATTGAGGCAAACGTTAATTTCATAATTACCTCCAACCGTAAATTATAAAGGAAAACAGAAACGATGTCAACCCTTCGTTTTGACCTTCGGGTATCGTCGGGATAAAATTATCGGAACTCATTTCCTGAGCTTAAGAAGTTTTTCAAGACTTTCTTTTGGCGAAAAAGGTTTCCTGGCAGGAAACCTTTTTATAACCCCCCTTTTTGTTTAAGTATATCATTTTCTTATACTTATTGAATTTTTCATCAATTTTAGGGTATAGCCCCCCTAACGCCTTAAATCGTCCCCTTTTTAGTCATAAAACTGGTCTATCTCTTTTTCTCTTTTCCTTTCTTTTTTCTCCTCTAAATCCTTATCTATTTTCCTTCCCAATCCCTTTTCCCCTCGCTTTCCCTTTATCTTTTGCTTAATTCGCTTCCCTTCCCTTCCTCTCTCAATACTTCCTCTTTGATCTAATAACCAATCTCTCTTTTCGCCTCATTTCAACTAAAGATTTTGATTAACCTTTTAATCTCAGTTCGCTTTTTGGTTTTCGGGAAAAATTGACAAATTATTCCCTTCTCGTTAGAATTCCTTATGGAGATTGACGAGACCTTAAAAGAGATAGCGAAGGGGTTAAGAATTTTATCTAAGGCGATTCGGTATTACCAAAAGATAAAGGAGAAGAAAGAGTTGGCGAAGGTTGAGAAGTTTGTTTCTACTCTCAAAAGGGATTTGGCAAATATTCAAGACCCATACCTAAAGGATTTGGGTGAGAGGTTCTGCCAAGAAATTGAGATCTCGGTTGAAAGAGAAAAGGAATCCCGGCGGGAGCGGTTCGGTCAAGAACTGGCAGGCCTTTTGGAAAAAGAAGGGAAGAAGGTGAGGGGGCAATACCCAGACTTAAAAATTGGTCTTTTGACCTTAGAAGTCAATTTTGAGGCCGGTTTTGCCAATCTCTATTGGGGAAATAAATTGGAGGCGATAAAGAGGAAGATACCGCTCAACCCTTTTCTTATTGTCAAGTTTATTTCGGAATTCCAGAAAGACCTTTCCCGGCTAAAGTTTGACCCGAAGACCTTCGCCTTTCAGCTCTTTACCGCTTACCAACTTCTCCTCACCCGCGTCCAAAGACCATTTGGTGAAAGGGTCTTCTTGGTTGACCTTTTGCCGGAGATTACCTTTTCCCTTCAGGGGAAGGAATTCCGAGAAGACCCGAAAAGAAGAAACTTCAAGGAATACCCAAGGTATCGTTTCAGTTATGACTTATATCAATTGCAGAAATCTGGATTGAAGGGAATTGAGGGCTATCTCTTTCACCTTTCCGTCGCCACCTTTGACCAGACCTTAGAGAAGAGGAAGGCACTCTGGGTGCCAAGCAATGAAGAGGGCGAAGGGACCTACTACTCTTATATCACCTTTAAGAAGCCAAATCTTACTTCGGGAAAGGAGATATCCCCTAACGAGTGAGAAGGTTGCCAATAAGATCTTGGCTCGGACCAGGAAATAAATGGGAGGTAAATATGTCCCAAGTTAACATTGAGACGGTTCCGAGTTTTCTCGGTGCCTCATTGAAGGAATAGGTCCTGATGACCCGAGCCGAATTCCTCCGGAGATTAAACTAATTTCTCTCCTCACGATGAAACCGCCGAGTTTGCTTACTCTCACCCTGGGAATCGTCATTGCCATTTTTGGTATCTTTGAGTTGATGGCTAATAATTTTATTGAGTAATTCCCTCAGCCCTAGGAATATAGCTTCTGCCTTATTCTAAATCGAATCTTGTCCCGATTAATTCCTAAGCCAAGTCCTTGACGGTGAGAAAATTTCTTATAGAATAACCCACTATGAAATTTGGCAATTTTGAAGTTTACCCGCTCTTAGATGGCTTCTTTGCCTTGGATGGGGGAGCGATGTTTGGGACAGTGCCCAAGGTCTTCTGGGAGAAGACGAATCCGGCGGATGAGAGGAACCGAATTAGACTTGCCCTCCGCACCCTTTTGGTGAAGACCGAGAAAGAGTTGGTTTTGGTTGATACGGGTATCGGGGATAAATTTAATGATAAGTTTCGAGATATCTATTGGGTTAATAAGAGACCAACAATAGAAGAGTCTTTAGCCCAATTCGGGATAAGACCGGAGGATATTTCTATTGTCATCAATACCCACCTTCACTTTGACCACGCCGGCGGCAATACAAAGATTGATAAGGGAGGCAAGGTTGTCCCGAGATTTCCCAAGGCGAAGTATTTTATTCAGAAGAGGGAATGGGAGATGGCTAATAATCCCGACTGTCGTTCCCAGGCGAGTTATCAGAAAGAGAACTTTTTACCCCTCAAAGAGTATAATAACCTGGTTTTGGTTGATAAGAGTTACTCAATCACCGAAGGGGTAGAGGTGATTTTGACTGGTGGCCATACCCCGGGTCATCAAATCGTCTTTGTCAGATCCGAAGACAAGAGACTTGTCTATTGGGGTGATTTAATCCCAACCACCTCCCACCTCAAAATTCCTTATGTGATGGGTTATGATCTTTTCCCATTGACGACGATGGCGGAAAAAGAGAAATATTTAAAATTAGTTAAGGAAGAAAAATGGGTTATGGCCTTTGAGCACGACCCAAAGATTGCCTTCGCCTATTTCACCGATAGCGACAAGATTAAAGAGTGCCCGAGAGATGAATAAGGTTGGCAATCTAAAATATATCTTCTCGCCCTCTTCGGTTGCGGTAATCGGGGCTTCGGCTCGAGAAGGGAGTTTGGGAAGGGCGACTTTTGCCAATGTTCTCTTCCAGGGTTTTAATGGTATCGTCTACCCGGTGAATCTCCGAGCCAAGAGTGTCTTAGGAGTTAAAGCCTATCCTTCGGTAACCAATATCCCAGACCAGATTGACTTAGCAGTCGTCATCGTTCCGGCCCGGGAAGTCCCGATTGTGATGGAGGAGTGTGGCCAAAAAGGGGTTAAGGGTGCGGTCGTCATCACCGCGGGCTTTAAGGAGATCGGGGAAACGGGTCGGCAATTAGAAAATCGGGTTAAGGAGATTGCCGACAAATATGGGATTGCGATTATTGGTCCAAATTGTTTCGGTCTCATCAACACCGATCCGGAGGTGAGATTGAATGCGACCTTCGGTCGCATTACCCCCGAGTTTGGTAACATCGCCTTCATTTCCCAAAGTGGCGCGGTTGGTGGTGCCGCTTTGGAATATTGCGAGGCGGAGGAGATTGGTCTTTCTAAGTTCGTCTCAATTGGGAATAAGGCAGACATCACGGAGAACGAACTCCTTCTCTATTTACGGGATGACCCGCAAACTAAGGTAATTCTCTTATACTTAGAGGATATAAAAAACCCTAAGGAATTTCTGAAAATTGCCCGAGAGATTACCGATAAATACGAAAAACCGATTTTGGCGATAAAGTCGGGGAGGACAAAAGAAGGGGCAAAAGCGGCTTCCTCTCACACTGGTGCCTTGGCTGGTTCCGATGAAGCCTACAATGCCTTCTTTGGTCAATGCGGAATAATTCGGCTTGATAGCCTAAACGAATTATTTGATTGCGCTAAGGCATTTTCTATGCAACCGATCCCGAAGCGTAAGGAGATCGCCATCGTCTCTAATGCCGGTGGGATTGCGATAATGGCGACCGATGCCTCAATTCGGGGTGGTTTAGAACTCGCCTCCCTTTCCGAAAGGACCAAAAGAAAATTGAGCGAGATTTTACCCCCAACGGCCAATATCGCCAATCCGATTGATGTCATCGGAGATGCGGATGCCAAACGATATAGTGCCGCCCTAAGACTCGTCTTGGAAGATGAGAATGTCTCTGGTGTTATCGCCACCTGGACCCCAACCCTAATGACCGAAACGATAGAAATTGCCCGCGCAATCGCGGAAGTGGCCAAGACGACGGCTAAGCCAATTATCGGTGCCATCCTTTCCTTAGGGAATCCGAAGGAGATAGTGAAGGCGATGGAGCAGGAGAAGGTCCCAAACTATCGCTTTCCCGAGGTTGCGGCTAAGGTCCTTTCCCTCCTTTGTGCGTATGGGGAGTGGCTAAACCGACCGAGAACCGAGGTGAAGGTCTTTTCCGATGTTGACCGAGATGCGGCGGCAAGGATTATCACCGAGAGCCGAAAGGAGAAGAGAATTTGGCTTTTGGAGCCTTATGCCTATTCAATCCTTACTGCCTACCGCATACCGGTCGCCCCTTTCTCTCTGGTCAGTTCTCTTTCTGAGGCGGAAAGGTTTAGTCAAGAGATTGGTTATCCGGTAGTCTTAAAAATTGTCTCGCCCCAAGTTATTCACAAATTTGATGTTGGCGGAGTGATTTTGGATATCAAGAACGCTCTGGAATTGAGAGGCGCTTATGAGAATCTTATTCGTCACGTGAAGAATAAACTTCCCCAGGCAGAGATAATTGGCGTCTTGGTCCAAAAGATGCTTAAGGGTGGAAAAGAAGTAATCTTTGGCATGAAACGCGACCCACAGTTTGGCTCAATCCTAATGTTCGGAATGGGTGGGATCTATGTTGAAGTCTTTAAAGATGTCTCATTCCGAGTGGCACCAATTAGAGAACTTTCCGCCCAGACGATGCTGAAGGAGATAAAGGGTTATCCAATCTTAGAAGGCTTCCGGGGAGAGAAGCCATCGGACACCAAAAAGCTTATTGAGATTTTAGAGCGACTCTCTCAATTGGTGACCGAACTTGATGAGTTTGAGGAGATTGATATCAACCCCTGTTTAGTCTTTGAGGAGGGAAGAGGGGCATTTGCCTTGGATGCCCGAATAAAACTCCGCGACTAACCACGGCTCTCTTTGATTTTCCTTCTCTTTAATAAATCAACGAATGCCTCAAGGCGGGTCAAAAGACCGGTTTTAGAGGTGTGTTCATCAAGAGAGAGAGAGAGGACTGGGATATTATAGTCTTGGCTAATTTCCTTCAATGCCTCCATCGCGATATTCTCCGGCATACAAGTAAAAGGGAAGATCTGGATTATCCCATCAACCCCCTTCTGGATAAAGTCTAACGCCTCGCCCAGGGTTTTTATCGCCTCGCCCCCGGGAGAGTCTTTTAGGTATCTTTTGGCGAAGAGGTAGTATCGGACAAATTCCCAGTCCAATTTGAGGAGGTGTTTTAGATGTCCGTAGAGGCTCCTTTTGGCTAAGACCAAAACTCCCATCTTCCCCAACTCCTTCTCAATTTCGTGATTGGCAAAAGGCTCAATCATAAAGTATATCTCACCAACTAAGGCAACCCGAGGGATATCGTTCACCCTTTCTCTTTTAAGCATCTTCTTTATCTCTCTTTTTAATCTCTGAATGCTGGAGAAGGTCTCCGCCTGGTCAATCCTTTTTAAGATAATTTTTTCTAATCTCTCGGCTTTTTCAAAGTTGACCGCCCGAACCTTTCTAATTAAATCCTTAAACTCATCAATTAGGGCGCTTTTGGCAAATAAGAGAAGGAGTGCCCGAATGACCCGAATTGGTTGACAAGAGAATATCTTCGGCATAATCTCAAAGATAAACTGGTAAGGCGTATATTGGGAGACAGGGTAAAACCGGAAATCTTTTTTTGTTATCTCTTTTAAGATTCTCTCCTGCAAGAAGTGGTAATAACCAAATCGGCACTTCCTTGCCCCCGCGGCCATAAATAAGGTATCCGCCCCAATCTCTAAGGCTTCAAAGAAGTTGCCGAGGGTTATCTTAAATGGGAGGCAAATCATCTCAGGGGAATATTTTACCCCAATCTCTAAGGTTCTTTTGGTTAAATCCTTTGGGAGGTAGACCTCCGCCCCCAAATCTTTTAAGAATGACTTTAAGGCTAATGTCTCATAACCGAAGAAGGGAAAAGAAGCCTTCAATCTTTCCATTTTGCCCTTGCTTTATTAACTTTCCCTTTTGACCATATCAACGAATGCCTCTAAGCGGGTAATAATCCCAGTTTTAGAGGTATGCTCATCAATCACCAATTTTAAGAAAGGGACCCTTTTTGTCTTCGCCTCCCTTTCCATCATCTCGCCAACCAGAGAATCAGGTCCACAGCCAAAGGAGAAGACGAAGCAGAAGGCGTCCAATTTGTCTAAATAAAATTTGAAGGCATTATACAGTTCTCTCTCAAATACCCAGCGGATATTCTTGGCGAAACCCTTTGGGGAGTAAAGAATCGAAAAGGGCAAGTCCTCTTTGGTGTAGATGAGGAAGTTCTCCTTTTCAAAAAATTTGATTATCTCCTTTCCCAAAAAATCTTCTTTTAGGTTGTAGAAATGGCTAATAATCCCGATTTTTTTACCCTCAGGGAATGCTGGGGGAGAGGAGGGATAGCTTAAAAATTGCCGGGCTTTGAGATAAGCGGAGATGGATTTAAAGGGGTTCTTTGTCAAGCGGAGTCCGAGGAAGAAGTGGGGAAAGAAGAGGTTCTTCTTTATCTTTGGGCTCTCAATCGGACATTTGGCGACAAAGCGGGCAACATCCGGAATGCCAATCATCTTCGGGCAGGCAAATAGTTTTTTTCGCAAAAAGACGAAACGGGGTAGAAATATCTTATCCACATCCTCAAAGGTTAAAATGTGACCGACCAGAATCTTAATCGGAAGACAGACCTCGGAGGAGATATTCTTAACTCCGTTTTCTAATATCTCTTTATTGGTAATCGGGGAGAGAGAGACCTCTATCCCTAAGTTCTTAAAGAATTCTTCCCAAAACTTCCCATAACGATGGTAGAAGAGCGCCCGGGGGATTCCAACTCTCATAAGATATTTTACCGCTCTCTTTTCAAAAGTCAACCAAAGATTTGAGAAAAGAGATAACCCAAGGTTAGAGAGAGGAGGCTAATGACGATTAAGTAGAAGAGGAGGACCTTTGTCCCAAACTCCTTCCTTATCACTAAGAGGGCACCCCAGGCGGTAATTGGTCCTAAGATCAAGAGCGCCATACCCGCCCCGCTCTCCATCCCCCGGAAAGTTAAGGCGTGAACTAAGGGGACGCTACCGGTTGAGCAGATATACATCAAGACGCCAAAGATTAGGGCAAAGAGATAAGCATTTAGTCCGGTGAGATAACTCTTAACGAAAACCCCAATCGGCGCGAAGGTGGCAATTATTGCTGCCAAGAGGATACCGAGCAAGGTCTCTTTGCCAATCTCCCTTGGCATCTCAAGGAAAGCAAATTTGAGGATTGAGAGGAGGCGATTTTCTATCCCCTTTTTGTTTAGTTCAGAGGGAGAAATAACCGCGCAGTGGGGGCAAGGATTCTCCTCTTGAATTCGGGGTAAGGTCCTTATCTTGTTACCGAAGATACCTAAGACAAGCCCGATGAGGACAACCGAGAAGAAGAGATAGAGAGTAAAGCCAAGACCGAGGAGGCGGTAAGTGACCAAGAGGGCGCTGATTGAGGTCGCCGGAGTAGCGGCGAGAAAGGCTAAAACCGGACCAAGACCCGCACCCTTCCGATAGAAGGTAATCCCTAAGGGGAGGGAGCCAAAACAACAGACCGGAAGGAATATCCCAACGAAAGTTGCGGAAAAGATGGGTTTTAACCCGCCACCGCCGAGATTCCTTATTACCCAATCGGTCGGGACGAACTCATTAATCAGGGCGGAGAGGAGAAAGCCAACTAAAAGCCAAGGCAGGACTTCCCAGAGATAATGAAAAAAGATGTTGATGAATTCAGCCATCGTTTATTTTAGGTAATTTCCTCCTTTCGTCAACCATTCGGTTGTTTGACAAATATGATTTTTCTTTTACCATTAAGGATGCGTCTCTTTCTTATCTCCCTTCTCTTTCTCGCCAATTGTCTTTTAAGACCAAACCGGATTGAGATGAAAGAAGGGATAAGGGGAAGGGTTGAGATTTGGGAAGGTGACTTTATGCCCCCAAGTAGAGGGAAGGTCTATTACGAGAAGAGGACAATTTTCGTTTTTCAGAAAGCCAACCTAAAAGACTGCATTCCCGAAGAAGGGAGACCGACATTCTATAAGGAGATACGAGCCCATTTTGTTGACTCGGTGGTGAGTGATAAAGACGGATACTTCTCTATTGCCTTGCTTCCCGGGGAATACTCCCTCTTTGTCCGAGAGGAAGGGAGTTTTTATGCCAATCTCTTTGATGGCGAAGGCTTCGTCTTTCCGGTGAAGGTTGAGAAAGGGAAGATGAGCGAGGTCAATATCCGGATTGATTACAAAGCGACATATTAAGGTGAAAAAAAGGTGGAAATTACGGAGAGAAATGAGTTATTTTCGGAAAGAGTTTCTCCAAGAACTCAAACATACCTCTTTGTTGTTAAGGAGACGGTAAGGGGACGAAATATTTGGTCATCAGTGAGTTAAAGAAAGTCGCCGGGATTCGTGAACTTAGCCGAATTATGATTTTTGAAAAGGATATCCAGGCTTTCAGGGAAAGATTGAAGAAGGCGCTTTGGTTCATCCAAAAATAGTTTTATGAAAATCTGCCTTTTGGGTGCCGGAAGACAGGGAAGGATATCTGCCCGAGATTTAGCCCTTTCTGGTCATGAGGTTACGGTCGTAGACTCCAATCTTGAAAATTTATTAAAGTTGAAGAGATTAAAGAGGATTAAATTATTCCAATTTGATGTGCGAAAGAGAGAGGAGTTGAGAGAAATTGTAGAAGGATTTGATTTGGTAGTCGGTGCCTTGCCAGCCAGGTTTGGTTTTTTGGGACTGAAGGTGGCGATAAAAGCCGGGGTTGACATCGTTGATATCTCTTACTTACCCGAAGACCCGTTTCTT
>FWPV01005611.1_pt1 | contig 24885 bp, 22 predicted proteins | sample 2228371 | NCBI WGS metagenome assembly FWPV01 (sample SAMEA103939776, study PRJEB20133) | metagenome | reverse complement strand
CCCTCCATAAAAAATCTTAAAATTAAATCTAATTAAAACGAATAATTAATAGCCGAGAGTGAATAGCAAAAAAACCATAAGCGCGTAAGCATGTAAAATGTGGAAAGTGAGCAGTAGTTTTTTAACATTTTACGATTTACTCTTTACGATTTTCAGAAAAGATAAAATCCCCTCACCCCTGTCCTCTCCCCAAGGAGAGATGGGGAAAATTCTTCCTTAAAAAGAGGGATAAGCATATAAAATTCCCCCTTAAAAAGGGGGATAAAGGGGGTTGTAGAAAGGTTTGTTAAATTAGATAAGATTCTCCCACGGGGAAAAAGGGGAATGGGACAACCCCCTTGTCCCCTTAACAAAGGGGGAATGGAGTTGTGTATCGAAAAATAAATTGTTCTTAACACATGGTTATTAAAAGTTTGTAAAATTTTTAGCTTACAAATTTAATAGTCTTTGTATATTTTAAATATATTTTTGGGTTAATCAGGTAAGGAGTTAATATGTTTATACCATTTGTTACTACAGGAATTGGAAGTCTACCTCATACAGATGTTGCGGCATCATGCAGTATCATACTCAATTCTTTCGATGTTCCTTTCTGGCCTCAATTACCTCGATTATCTTTTAAAGAATTAATGATTCCACAGTTCTCAGAGGGTATTCCACTTATAAAGATTGACACCGAGAAGAAATCTATCTGGGTCGATAAAGATAATTATGAATCTGCCACAAAATTCCTCGAGTCTTACACAGATGACCTTATTCTCCCTGTTTCAGAGGACTTTGCTAAAGGTCTTTATACTTTTTTAAGAGTAATGAATGGAATTTATTTTGCTGTCTTAAAAGGACATATCACCGGCCCTCTAACTTTTAGTCTTGGATTGAAAGATAATAATGGAAAACCAGTTTATTATGATGAAGAAATAAGGGAAATTATTCTTCTTGCGCTTAAAGCAAAAATAAGATGGCAGGTTCAGCAACTTAAGTCATTGGCTCAATATGTAATCATATTTATTGATGAACCCATTCTTTCAGCACTCGGCACATCTTCATATCTCGGTGTAAACACCGATGAAGCTTTACGTCTTCTTAAAGAAACTTCTGATGCCATAAAAAATACGGGTGCCATTTCCGGAATGCATTGTTGCAGCAAGGCAGACTGGTCACTTGTAATAAACAGTGGAGTGGGGATCATTAGTTTTGATGCATACGATTATGTTGATTCGATACCAATTTATTCTGAAGAATTTACAAAATTTTTAAGAGAAGGCGGTTATTTAGCATGGGGCATGGTGCCAACAAATGATGCAATCAACAAAGAAAATTCAGAATCTTTAAAACAGAGATTTGACAGGAGTTTAGAGATTTTGACAAAAACCATACCTGCAGATTTATTGCTTTCTCAAATAATGGTAACTCCTTCATGTGGAACAGGCTCACTCAGCATAGAAGAAGCTGAAAAAGTATTTAAAACACTCAGAGAACTAAAAGAAATCCTTATAGATAGCTATACTTAAAATTTTTTTACCCGATTATTCGAGTTAAATAAATTTTTGAGCAATATCTGCATTGTTCCAATCTAATTTATTTCCAGTAATGAAAAAAAATAAGGTATTTCATATGATGCTGATTCTTTTGAATCAGAGCCATGCACAATATTATGTTCTATATCAGAAGCAAAATCTGCTCTTATTGTTCCTGAAGCAGCATCTTTTGGATTTGTCGCACCCATTATTTCTCTAACTTTACTAATCGCATTTTCTCCCTCAATTACCATAACAACAACAGGACCTTCGGACATAAAAGAAGTAAGGCTTTCATAAAAAGGTCTTTCTTTATGAACTATATAGAATCCTTTTGCATCTTCCCTTGACATTTTAATCATTTTGAGAGCAGCAATTCTAAGACCTTTCTCTTCAAATCTTTTTATTACCTCGCCAATAATATTCTTTTTCACACCATCAGGTTTTATAATTGACAATGTTCTTTCCATTTTTCCTCCAGTATATTTTTAAAAAAGCGTAAGTATAAACAAAACGTTAAATATAGAAATGATATTTAAATACTTTATTTTAGTAACATTTGCATGCTTTGTTAAAACATCTATCCTTTCACAAATTTCATGGTCTTCTATGTTAATTTCTCTACAAGTTTTCTCACAGAAGCACAGGATTTCTTAAATTGTGCTTTTTCTTCTTTTGTAAGTTTTACTTCCACGACTTTTTCTACACCTTCTTTTCCTAAAATAACAGGTACTCCCATATATAAATCTTTTACTCCGTACTCACCATTAAGATAAGCTGCACATGGAAGGGTTCTTTTTTCATCAAGCAATATACTTTTTACCATCTGAAAAGTAGAAGCTGCCGGTGCATAATAAGCACTTCCTGTTTTAAGAAGAGAAACAATTTCTGCACCGCCATTTCTCGTCCTTTCAATTAGTTTTTCAATCCTTTTCTTTGGCATTAATTCTGTAATAGGAACACCTTTTATTGTTGAAAATCTTGGCACAGGAACCATATCATCACCATGTCCACCAAGAACAAGAGCCTCAACATCTTCTGGTGAAACATTTAATTCAAGGGATATAAAAGTTCGCAGTCTTGCTGAATCAAGAATTCCACCCATACCCATAACCCTCTTACAGGAAAACTCTGTAGTTTTCCATGAAAGCTGTGCCATTACATCCATTGGATTGGTTACGATAATCAAAATACTGTGAGGAGATGTTTTTGCAATCTCTGCGCTTACATTTCTGATAATTTTTGCGTTTGCTTCAAGCAGATCACTCCTTGACATTCCTGGTTTACGCGCAAGCCCTGCTGTTATCACAACAATATCCGATGATGATGTATCTTCATAACTGTTTGTTCCTTTTACAACAGATGATGAGCCCCACAGAGGACATGCTTCTGCAATATCAAGAGCTTTTCCCTGCGGCATACCTTCAATAACATCAAAAAGCATAACATCAGCAAGCCCCGACTGAGCGATCAATTGCGCTGTTGTTGCTCCCACATTTCCTGCACCAATTATTGACACTTTCTTTTTCATAGGATTTAAATTATATAAGAAATTAAAATATTAAGGCAATATCATTCTTCGCTCTCTGCTCTTCATTATTCTTTTTATTCCAAAAATGCAATCAGACTGGCGCAGATGTTAAGAAATAATTTATTTTTTCTTTATTCAGGCTAAGTTATAGTTTTGATCAAACAATTCCCTGTTTAAGAATATCGTGGAGGTGTATTATACCTGCTGGACGATTTTCATTATCAGGAACAATTAAAGCTGTTATTGATTTGCTTTCCATTATTGAAAGTGCTTTTGCGGCAAGTTCGTCCTGAAGTATAGTTTTTGGGTTTTTCGTCATAATTTCTTCAGTTTTCATTTTAAACAGTTTTTCAGCATATTTTTCTAATCCTCTTCTTACGTCACCGTCAGTAATAACTCCAGCAATTTTGCCGTTACTGTCAATAACTATCGCATGGCCAAGCCTTTTCGATGATATTTCTATCAGGGTCTTAGAAACAGGTGTATCAGTTAATACAAGGGGAAGTTCTGAACCTGAATGCATTAAATCTCTTACTTTTACGAAAAACTTTTTGCCTATATTTCCACCAGGATGGAAAAAAGCAAAATCCTGTTCGTTAATACCACGTTTAACAAGAAGTGACACAGCAATTGCATCTCCCATTGCCATTGTAGCTGTAGTAGAAGCAGTTGGTACAATCCCCATCGGGCAGGCTTCTTGTTTTACAGAAACATCAATTGTAATATCAGAAAGTTTCGCAAGAGTTGAATTGAGATTGCCTGTCATAGATATTAAACTGATATTGAATCTTTTAAGAAAAGGGATAAGATTTACAATCTCTTCTGTCTCTCCACTGTTTGAGATAGCTATAACAATATCTCTTTCTGTAACCATGCCAAGGTCCCCATGACTTGCCTCTGCAGGATGAAGAAAAAATGATGGCGTTCCAGTTGAAGCAAGTGTTGCAGCAATCTTTTTCCCCACAAGTCCAGATTTACCCATTCCTGTCACAACAACCCTTCCCCTGCAGTTTAATATCAGATTGACCGCTTCGCTGAAACTACTATTCAATCTGTTAATTAGAGCCTCAACTGCGTTTGCTTCTGTCCTTAAAACATTTCTTGCAATATCAATGATATTAACATTTGAATTCATGTGAATATTATATCTCAACTGCAAATTGTCTGTATATGCTTAACACATAAACATAATTTTTAATAATGTAGAAATATATGGCTGGAGGGGCCAAATACAAACAATTCAATTAAAGGTTTTTACCAGTTCATCTATGGCTTTAAGAGATTTGAGAAGTTCTGGGATATCATTCAATTTAATCATATTAGAACCATCGCATAGTGCTTTTTCAGGCTCTGGATGAACTTCCATGAATATTCCGTCAATTCCTGCTGCCACTGCTGCTCTTGAAAGTGGTTCTGCAAATTCCCTCTGTCCTGATGAGCTTGTACCTTTACCGCCAGGCAATTGAAGGCTGTGTGTTACATCAAAAATCACAGGGTATCCAAAAGAGCGCATAACAGGAAAAGACCTGAAATCTACAACAAGGTTATTATATCCAAAAGACGCTCCTCTTTCAGTTATGAATATTTTATGATTCCCCGTTGAGATGAATTTATCAATAATATTCTTAATGTCCCAAGGAGCAAGAAACTGACCTTTTTTTACATTCACTGGCTTTCCAGTTTTTGAAGCTGCTATTATAAGGTCTGTCTGTCTGCAAAGAAATGCAGGTATCTGTAAAACATCGAGGATTTTTGAAGCAACTTTCACTTCTTCAACTGAATGCACATCCGATATTACAGGCACTCCTACCCTCTCTCTAACATCCGAAAGTATTCTCAGACCCTTGTCGATTCCAGGACCTCTGAAGGATGATATCGCCGTGCGGTTGGCTTTATCATATGAACTCTTAAAAATAAACTGTAATCCGAGAGATGAACATATTTCCTTCAAATGTTCAGCAACATCAAAAACAATCTTTTCATTTTCTATCACACAGGGTCCTGCGATTACAAGGAGTGGATTATTCCCGCCCAGCTTTAATCTTCCTATTTCTATCTCTCTGGTCAAAATCTATATTTCCCTGCTTTTTTCCTGTGTGCTCATATCGAGGTAAGGGAAAAGAGATCTTTTCTCTTTCAAGGATGCCTCTATGAAGGCTTTAAACAGTGGATGTGGATCTGTTGGTCTTGATTTAAATTCAGGGTGGAACTGACACCCGAGAAACCACGGGTGGTCTTCAATTTCTATTATTTCCACAAGTTCACCATCAGGACTTAATCCGCTGATTTTCAATCCATTTCTTGTGAGAATTCCCCTGTATGCGTTATTAAACTCATAACGATGCCTGTGGCGCTCAAATATTTCTTTTGTTTTATATGCATTGAAAGCTTTTGTGCCTTCTTTCAATATGCATGGATAGGCTCCAAGCCTCATGGTGCCGCCTTTATGAGATTCTTCTGAGCGTATTTCCACTTTTTCTTTTCTGAAATCATACCAGCGTTCCATTAAATATATAACCGGTTCTCTTGCATTTAAATCAAATTCAGTACTGTTAGCATTAAGCCCGCATACATTCCTTGCAAATTCAATAACAGCGCATTGCATGCCAAGACAGATTCCAAAATATGGAATTTTCTTTTCACGCGCAAAATTAACTGCTTTTATTTTTCCTTCAATTCCTCTATAACCGAATCCTCCAGGAACCAGTACCCCATCTGTATCTGATAAGAATCTTTCAGGTCCATGTATCTCAATTCCTTCTGAATCAATCCACTGCATATTAACACGGGCGTCATTCGCTATACCACCATGTGTGAGAGCTTCCATAAGGCTCTTATAAGAGTCTTTCAGTCCTGTATATTTACCCACAATTGCAATATTAACTTCATCCCTGGGCTCCTTAATCTTTCTTATTATATCCTTCCATATTTCAAGATCAGGCTCATTAGGGCTGAGATTAAATTTTTTACTTATAAGATGATCGAGTCCTTCATAGTGAAGCATTAAAGGCACTTCATATATTGTTTCTACATCCTGAGCAGCAATTACAGCATCAGGGTCAAGGTTACAATGTATAGCGATTTTTTTCTTTGCTTCAGGAGGTAACGGTCTTTCTGTACGGCATATAAGTATATCAGGCTGGATACCAATCTCTCTGAACTCTTTTACACTATGCTGCGTGGGCTTTGTTTTTATCTCGCCTGCTGTTTTGATATATGGTATTAAAGTAAGGTGAATGTAAAGAACATTCTCTCTTCCAACATCATATCTTATCTGTCTGATAGCTTCAAGAAAAGGAAGGCTTTCAATATCGCCTATTGTACCACCTATTTCAACGATAACTATATCATATCCGCTGCTTACTGATTTTATCGCCCTTTTTATTTCATCGGTAATATGTGGCACGACCTGAACTGTTTCACCGAGATAATCACCTCTTCTTTCTTTTGTAATAACATTGTAATAGATCTTACCGGTGGTGTAGTTATTAGCCTGTGACATTCTTACAGAGGTGAACCTTTCATAATGCCCGAGATCAAGATCTGTTTCAGCGCCATCATCAGTAACAAAGACTTCTCCATGCTGGAAAGGACTTAATGTGCCAGGGTCAACATTGATGTAAGGATCAAGTTTTTGAAGTGTTACCTTGAGTCCTTTTGCTTCAAGCAAAGCACCTGTTGCAGATGCTGCAATCCCCTTCCCTAAAGCTGATACAACCCCCCCTGTTACAAAGATGTATTTAGCCATTTTTCAATTCTCTCCAGATCTTCAGGAGTATCCACCCCGAATGTTTCAAAAAAAGTTTCTTTTATCTTAATTCTAAAACCATTCTCAAGAGCTCGTAATTGTTCGAGTTTTTCAGCCTTCTCCAGTTCAGTCTGTTCCATTTGTGACAAAGAAAGAAGAATATCCTTTCTATAACTATATATTCCAATGTGTTTATAATATACCGGTGCAGCTATTTCAGAATGTTTTGCATGAAAAGGCACTGGAGCCCTTGAAAAATACAGGGCAAAACCTTCTTTATCCATAACAACTTTAACAACATTCTGATTAGAGACCTCAGATTGCTCAGAAATCTTTTTTACAAGTGTCCCTATAGATGCCCTTTTATCATTAAGAAGTTTTATTACATCATCTATCATTTCAGGTTTTATAAGTGGTTCATCACCCTGTACATTGACAATTATATCATATTTTAATTTCGCTGCGACCTCAGCGACTCTGTCTGTGCCTGAAAGATGTTTTTTATCAGTCATAACAGCTTTTCCATTGAAGGATAAAACTGTTTCGAATATGGTCTCACTATCTGTCGCCACGAGCACATCACCTGCAAGTTTAGAAAGTTTCGAATTTTCATAAACGTGTTGAATCAATGGCCTGCCTTTAAGGAGGCAGAGAGGCTTGCCCGGAAACCGGGTTGAATCATATCTGGCAGGGATAATGACTATTGAAGTCATAATTAGTTTTTTTTAATTATATACTGAGCAAGGATATATTGACAACATATTTTTCATTCTTATTAGAATAATCTTTTTTATTGTCAGTTTGGTTAAGTATAAAATATAAATTATGTGTTAAAATTGAAAATGGATTTTAATGATATTATTCGTCAGGTTATTATTTCAGCCATACCGGTATTGATAGCTATTGTTTTCCACGAGCTTTCACATGGTTTTGTTGCTTATAGACTTGGAGACCCTACTGCAAAAATGATGGGCAGGCTCACTATAAATCCTATCGCCCATATTGATCCCTTTGGAACAATACTTATGCCACTAATGCTTATCGTATTTACAGGTGGTCAATTTGTTTTTGGATATGCAAAACCTGTCCCTATTAATCCGGTGAATTTTAAAAATCCTAAGAGAGATATGGCGATTTCTGCTGCAGCAGGACCTGTAACTAACTTAATCCTTTCAATAATAAGTATAATCCTGATTAAATTTTTAGTTATTCCTGCATCACATGTTTTACCTGATACTATTGGGTCAACTGTCCTTGCTCCTGTTTTTCTCATTCTTCAGAGAAGTATCGAAGTAAATGTTATACTTGCAGCATTCAATATGATTCCTATTCCACCACTTGATGGTGGCAGGGTACTTGTGGGTCTTCTACCATATAAACAGGCTATTTCTTTCAGCAAAATAGAGCCCTTTGGTTTTTTAATTGTAATTATATTAATTGCTACAGGAATCGCAAATTATTTTGTAATGCCATTAGTTCATCTTTTTACACAAATTCTTAGATTATTTTAATTTTATTAGAGGTGGAAAATGTCAAAAGATATTGTTTTAAGTGGAATGCAATCAAGTGGAAAACTTCATCTTGGCAATCTGATTGGAGCTTTAAGTAACTGGGTAAAGCTTCAGGATAAATATGATTGTTATTACTTTGTTGCAGACTGGCATTCACTTACTACAGGTTATGCAGATACTTCTTTTATTAAAGAATCAACAAAGGACCTTCTCATTAATTTCCTTGCTGCTGGATTGGACCCTGATAAATGTACGATATTCATTCAGTCCAGGATAATTGAACATGCGGAACTGCATCTCTTGCTATCAATGATTACTCCGCTTGGCTGGCTCGAAAGAGTGCCCACTTACAAAGAAAAGCAGAATGAATTAAAAGACAAGGACCTGAACACATACGGCTTTCTTGGCTATCCTTTGCTTCAGACTGCTGATATAATAATTTACCGCGCCAAATATGTGCCAGTTGGAATAGATCAGGTTCCACATCTTGAAATCAGCAGAGAAATTGCCCGTCGTTTTAATTTTTTATATAAAGAAATATTTCCGGAACCAGAAGCTTTGTTGACAGAATTCCCAAAAGTCGTTGGTGTAGATGGGAGGAAAATGTCCAAGAGTTATGATAATGCAATTTATCTATCGGATGATCCCAAAACAGTCGAATTTAAAATAAGAACAATGGTAACTGACCCCGCAAGGGTCAAAAAGACAGACCCGGGGAATCCCGAACTTTCACCTGTTTATCAATTACACAAAATTTTTTCATCTAAAGAAGAACAGGAAGAAATTGCTCAGGGTTGTAAGACAGCTGGAATCGGATGTATTGATTGCAAAAAAATTCTTATAAAGAATCTTTTTAAAGTTATGGAGCCGATCTGGGAACGAAGAAATAAACTAATAAATAATCCTGAATTGTTATATAGTGTTGTGGAAAAAGGCAATGCAAGAGCCAGAAAAACTGCGAATGAGACAATGACTCTTGTTCGTGAAGCAATGGGATTGTTTTAATTATATATGCAGAAAGAAGAAGCAAAGAATCTTTTAGAAAAAATCAAAACAGGTTACTCGTTGCCATCTCTATCTGTCGTTGCCACAAGACTTATTGAAATTGCCAGTGACGAGAATGCTTCTATAAAAGAACTTACTGAATTAATCGAAAAAGATCCCTCTCTTACTGTAAGGCTTATTAGCACAGCAAATTCAGCTTTTTTTAGAACTTCTGAATTAGTTACTTCAATCGAACAGGCTATATTCAGAATAGGGTTTAATCGCCTCAGGATAATGGCTCTTACTCTTTCACTACGTGATACATTCCCGATGGGGAAACGCGGGAAAATGGATTACGAATATTTCTGGAAAGTATCTTTATACAGGGCTCTTCTTTCTAAATCCCTTGCATCACATTTTATGAATTGTACTCCGGAAGAAGCTTTTATTGCAGGGCTCACCCAGGAAATTGGTTTTTTAATTTTCTATGATCTTATTATGTCTGCAGACGACGAAATTTTAGAACATGGTCTATTTCCGATAGAAGATTTAATCTCATTAGAAGTCGACAAATATGGAATAAATCATAGAGAAGTTGGCGAAATTGCTCTAAGATACTGGAAGTTTCCAGAAGAAATAATTAAATGTCAGAACATTTTTAAGGGAGAAAACCCTTCTCCTCTTTGTTTAAATTGTGAAATTGCCTCGATGCTTTCATCCATAATTTTTCAAAGTTCAGTAGAATTAACCGAACTCTTGGATAAAATAAGAAATGTTTATGAAATAAACAGCGAACTTGCAAGCGAAATATTATCAACAGTATTCAGACAGGTTGAGGAGACTGCAAAATCTTTCAAACTTGAGTTAAGCAAAGATCAAGACATTTTTGGTATTATGGAAAGAGCTAATAAAATTCTTGGGAAACTTTCTACTGATTTAGCTTCATATAATGATTCGCGACCGGAATGCGTCCTGCCATCATTTAAAAATCTTCGGGAACTTTCGAAAAAATCAAGTGTTGATTATACACTTCAGGCAGTTGCTCATGAAATCAGAAATCCTCTTGTATCAGTTGGAGGATTTGTAAAAAAATTATCAAAAATTATAGATGCATCTTCCAAAGAATGGGAGTATGTTCAAATCATTCTTGAGGAAACAAAAAAGATGGAACAAGCTCTCGCACGTTTTACGAATGACAGCAAATTCAAATAAAAGTACCTAAAGGAGTTGATTATGAATTATAAAGGTTTATCAGAAATGGTACAATCTTCTTCTTTATTAAGTCAGGTAGTTGGTGCTGAAAAGCTTTTTCTTTCGGGCAGAAGAAAAAGAGGTGAGGATCTTGAAAGCGCTGTGAGATTCTTTCTTGAATTCCTTCACGGCTTTGAGAGTTTTGAATTCGAAGGTCCCTGCGTTACAGTTTTTGGTTCAGCAAGATTTCAGGAAAGGCACCGTTACTATGAACTCGCCCGCGAACTCGGTCGTGCTCTTGCAATGGCAGGATATGCTGTAATGACAGGAGGAGGTCCGGGCATTATGGAAGCTGCCAATAGAGGTGCAAAAGAAGGAGGCGGCCTGAGTCTTGGATGTGCTATTACACTTCCTTTTGAGCAGAAACCCAACAAGTATCTTGATAGATTCATTGAATTTGAACATTTTTTTGTCCGCAAGGTAATGCTTGTCAAATATTCATCAGCTTTTGTTGTAATGCCAGGCGGATTTGGAACTCTTGATGAAGCATTCGAAGTTATAACACTCGCCCAGACAGGCAAACTTGAACGTTTTCCTGTTGTCGGGATGGTGAGAAGTTTCTGGGACCATCTTCGTCGTTTTATGAACGATACCATGCTTGCAGAAGGCACTATAAGTCCTGAAGATATGGATTTTATTCAGGGTGCGGACACTGTAGAAGATGCAATAAGAATTATAAGAGGATTAGCACGCAAGACATTTTAAAGGAGGTAAAAATATGCCTTCCGGTTTATCAGACGAAGAATGGGAGAAAACATTAAATGCTGCCTTAGAAAGGATGATTTTAATCGATGGCAAGGTTTACGGACTTGAGGATGAATCAGATTCCGATGCATTTGTGGATTGTGGAGCACATACAGGTTCCTGCCTGGCTCATTGCTGCAAGTATGTCTTTGCTCTTACAAAAGAAGAAGTAGAAAAGAACATTTATAAATATAACCACGAAAGACCTTACTATATGGCAAAAGATGAAGATGGATATTGCACTTATCTTGATAGAGAAACATATAAATGTACTATCCACAATATCAGACCGATACGCTGCAGAAAATTTGCCTGCAAATTATAAATTTTTAATCGAAAAATAAATTCGTAATATCTGTATTTTCCCAACTGCATTATTTGAATTAAATAGAAGATAATTATTATTTAAGGAAGAAATTACTACCTATTATGCTTATTAAATGATTTTTTGCTAAAATTCGGGTTTATAATGTTTTATTTCAGCCTTGAAATATCCTGAGAAAAGAGTAAACTAAAATTAAGAAAAGAAATAAAGATTGCGATTCCCGTAACGGAAGTTACCTGAGGATCAAGCAATAAAGAAAGGGAGCGGGAGTCAGATGTGGTGTGCAAGCCTCCATCAGCAAGGAGGAAGCCTAAAGCATCTGCCGAAGCACCCACTTAAACAAAAGAGCTCATGGGATTCCGGATACGGGAACGCAAGATATATTTCAAGCCATAAAAGAATTTAAGGGTTATCCTGAAAAAGTAAGATTGAATGGTAAAAGCTTCAGGTTTCATAACCTTAACTTTTATGGCTTTTTATTTTGAAGGTGATAATACAATTTCCTGCACTATATTACATATCTGAGAGGAACTATAACCACTGTATTTTTCATATATAATCGGTTCGTGAATTAATACTTCGACATTTATTCTTTTTTTCTTAAAAACAATAAAAGCATTCTGTATTAAAGTCTGGGGTGTATGCCATGCTATTTCATAATCATTTTCATATATAATAGATACTGGAAGAATTTTTATATCTGGATTAATTTCGAGCACCTTGAAAACTCCTCTGTTGAAAGGTTTTTTATCTGATAAACGGCTGGTAGTTCCCTGCGGGAAAATAACAAGTCTATATTTGCTGCAAATGTTAGAAAGTTTTTTTATAAGTCTGTATCTGTCTTTTGATGAACTACGTTCCAGGAAAATAACTCCCATAAGCCATGCTATCTGTCCTATCACTGGATAAAATTTAATATCAGACTTGCTCACGAAAACTGCTCTGAATAGATATGAAAGCACAAAAATATCCAGAAAACTTGAATGATTTGAAACAATCAGCAGATTTTTCTTCATCCTGCTGAACTCAGAATAGTTCTCATTACAACTGATATTAATCCTGAAAATAAAAAGACATATTTTTGAATAAAACCTCAGAAGTTCGGGACCAATAATACAACGCCATCTGTATAACAGAAATAAAATAAAAAAATAAAATGGTGCAAGAATAGCCGTTGCGCAAAAGAACAGAAAAGCTTTTATTGATATTCTGAGTATTTCCATTTTTTTAATGTTATATTGTATTATATTCAGACTATTAGTCAAAGCCATATATTATTTGGACTGATTCAAAATGCATTCAGAATCGTATAATGAAAAAAGAGCAACAAAAAATTAACGAATTCAGGACAAAGAAGAACCGACAGTATCTTGCTATTGCAACAACTTTACTATTATTACTGATTTGTATTCTTGTTTATAAACGTTCCGATATTTTCGGACATGTCTCAAAAAATACCATTTTTTCAGCTCAGATAATTATTATTGTATTGTTTATAATCTTTAGCATTATCAACTGGCGTTGCCCTTTCTGCAACAGATACCTTGGACATGATATTAGCAGACAAAGATGTAACAAATGTGGCAACAGGCTCGAATAATTAAAAAATTCTTTTTGTCATGACTTACATACCAAACAGATTATAAATCTTTACCGGTCTATAACTATTATGCTATTCTTTCTAATAATTCGAAATCAATAATAATTATGGCATTCACAGGCGATTTAGAGCATCTTCATATAGTTGATGTAATTCAACTAATACACACAACAAGAAAAACAGGGACTTTGACTGTAAAAGGTGAAAAGGGTCTCAGCAGGATAGTTTTCAGTAACGGTTATATTGTTGGTGCTAATCATCTTAATAATAGAGTTCGAATAGGCGCGGTTCTCGTCAAACTTAATACAATAAAAAAACAGGATCTTGAAGAAGCCCTTGAAATACAAAAAAAGGCAGGAAAAGACCGCAAACCATTAATTACCACTCTCATTGAAATGGGGAAATTATCGCGTGAAGACGCTTTCAAAGGACTTAAAGAGCTTATTGTAATGACTCTTGTTGACCTTATAGGATGGACAACCGGAACTTTTACTCTTGATTCCGATGCAATAGCTGTTTCTCCTGAATGTAGCTATTTCCCTGACCAGATGGAGCAGGAAATAAGTCTCGATGCTCAAATGGTTCTGATGGATGCACTAAGGATTTATGATGAAATACAGCGGGATAAAACCGAAGGTAAAAATGTAACCTCTTATGAAAGTCTGTTTGAACCTCATGAATTATCAGAAGAAGGTCCTCAAAAAAGTCATGCTATTACTGCAGAAGATCTGGGACTCGAAAATATAGACCATCTGGAAAAAAAGATTCCAAAAACATTTTCTATTACTGAAATATTCAACACAGCATCCGTACACCGTGAAAATATCAGTGAAACCCTGAGAGATTTTTCTCCTGAAGAACAGGGCATCTTCATCTCATTTCTTGAAAAATCAACTTCTATAAAGAGCAAACAAAAAATGCTTTCAGCTCATGAAATAAATTTAAGAGCACTAATATTATTCAGTACCGATAAACTAATAAAGCATTCGATTATGACTATCTGTAAAAATGAAGGCATACTTGTTTTCTCGCCCAATTCTGAAAAAGAACTTGACAGCATTATCTCTCAATGTATTTTGAAAAAATATTCTCCTATTCTTGTCTTTGATAGTCCTGAACCCGCTGACTCGGAAATGACTGAAGAAAAAATAAAAACAATCAGGCAGGAAATAAAATCAAAATATCCCGAGGTTCCTCGTATTCAGCTTGCTTCCCCTCTTGATTATTTATTTACATTGCAGTCACTCAGCGGTGGGGTCAGGGCTGTCTTTCCTAAACCACTCAGAGAATTTAGAAAAGAAAGTTTTGTTGAAGACACCATAAAATTCTTACAGGCATTTAAAACCTATATTAAAGAACTCACAGAAGAAACGACAAAAATTTCAAAAGAAGGTATCATTCTTCAAAAACTCAAGGACAGGCTTGCCTACATCAGAAACCGTAATGAACCAACTGATATTTCTTTTGTTCTTCTCCAATCAGTATCTGAAATATTCGACAGAGCAATAACGTTTTTCGTACGACAGAATGAACTTATAGGAGGAAGAGCAATCGGAATTGATAACAAATCTGACGGATTAACCACGGCATCTCATTTAAAAATTCCTCTGGACAAAGATTCTATTTTCAGAGACATAATTGAAAGCGGAAAGATATTTTATGGAGAAAGTCAGGATATGATTCTGAAAAAGTACCTGTTTGAAAAAGTTGGAACACCATTGAACCCAAATTTTATCATTCTTCCTTTGAAAAGCGGAACAAAAGTTCTAACACTTACTTACGGAGATTTCGGCATGAAAGAATCATCAAAGGTTATAAATCTTGAAATCTTCGAGATACTCTCAATCGTTACAGGGATTGCCATTGAAAATATTTTTTATCGGAAACATCACAGAAAGTCTTCTCAAAAATGATTTTTTTTAATAAAATTAAAAAATGAAAGACATTATATTAAGAGGATAATATGGATATAGCAACCTTTAATCAGATTCTCGGGATAGCCTTTGAAAAAAGGGTTTCAGATATACATTTTGAGGTCGATAACCCCCCTCTGTTCAGGGCACGTGGACACCTGATAAAATCAAAATTGAAAAATCTTACCAAAAAAGATACCGAATTTATAGCAAATACAGTGATGCAGCAAAGCAACAGAAAACTTCCAGAAGATGTAACAGAGTTTGACACTTCCTATACACTGCCCAATGTGGGACGTTTCAGGGTGAGCATCTTCAGACAACGCGGAAATTTAGGAATAGTAATGCGTGTAATTCCACACCACATCGGAACTTTTAAAGAACTAAACCTCCCACCTGTACTTGGTAAAATTGTTCAGGCACCGAATGGATTAATACTTGTTACCGGACCGACAGGCAATGGAAAATCAACAACACTGGCTTCCATGATACGTTTTGTAAATGAGAACTTTAACTATAATATCATTACTATTGAAGATCCAATAGAGTTTGTATTTACATCTGAAAAAAGTTGCATAATTCAGAGAGAAGTTGGCCTTGATACAGAAAGCTTTCATAGCGCTTTAAGAGCAGCAATGCGAATGGACCCGGATTTGATTATGGTTGGAGAGATGCGGGATCTTGAAACAATAGATGCCTGTATAAAAGCAGCAGAAACAGGTCATTTGGTTCTTTCCACCCTCCATACTCATAATGCTGCTGCAACAATTAACAGAATAATAGCGTATTTTCCACCACAAACTCAGGAAGTAGTCAGAAACAGACTTGCAGATATTCTCGTAGCTACAGTTTCTTTAAGACTCGTCGTTAATAAAACAGGAGATAATCTTATTCCGGTCGTCGAGGTCATGTCAACAACCTCCACTATAAAAGCATGTATAAGGGATGGTAGATTCGATGAAATTGAAGAATATATCGAAAAAGGCAGCGACGAATACAATATGCAAACATTCGATCAACATCTCATACAATTATGCAAAAAAGACATAATAAGTCTCGAAGAAGCAAAAAGAATATCCCGTTCAACAGATCTCGAACGCAAGATAGTATATTATTAAATGTTCATATGATATGCATTGAAGGGCTCAAATCTCTCTTTCTCTTTTGTATTATATTCTTCATTTGTTCGTATATCTCCATATGCAGCATAAAGGGCAGCAGCAGCTATTTCTTCTATTTTATATAAACCTGACAATTCTCTGATTGATTGAAAATAACAATGGTGCTTTCCTCTTGAAATTATTCCGGAAATATCCCTGAACACATTTTTTTCCTTTGCCTTTACTACATCTTCTTTTGTTGGCAATTTTCTTTTATTTATGACTGTTCTTGCGTTTTTCTCGATCTGCCGGAGGTGTTTATACTCCCTGTGCGTAATAAGCGTTATAGCAATCCCAGATTTTCCAGCTCTACCTGTTCTCCCTATCCTATGCACATAACTGTCAGGATTCTGAGGGATCCCGTAATTAATTACATGTGTAACATTCTGAATATCGAGTCCTCTTGCTGCGACATCCGTGGCTACAAGTATATCAAGCATACCTTTTCTGAATTTGTGCATCACCTCATCTCTTTTAGCCTGTGTAAAATCGCCATGAATTGCACCGGCATTATAACCCAAATTGTTCAATTTCATGGAAACTTCATCAACTTCTCTTTTTGTGTGACAGAAAACAATAGCAAGTTCGGGATCTTCAACATCAAGGAGTCTTGACAGTGCATCAATTTTGTTTTCTTCCTTTACTTCAAAGAAAATCTGCCTTATCTTAGGGATTACAACATCACTTTTATTTATCAGTATTTTTTCCGGATTATTCATATATTTTTTTGCGATATTCATTACTGGCAGCGGTATTGTTGCTGAAAACAATAGGGTCTGCCTATCCGAAGGAGTTATTCTGAGAATTGACTGAATATCATCAATGAATCCCATATCGAGCATCTCATCTGCCTCATCGAGCACAGCAATCTTTATCTCTGATAATGAAAGAACTTTTCTATTTATCAGGTCAATAATTCTTCCCGGGGTGCCAACTATTACATTTACTCCACGCTGCAGCGTTTTTATCTGACGAGTTATAGATGTTCCACCATATACAGGTAGCACACTGATTTTCTTATGCTTCCCGATTTTATAAATTTCTTGAGCAACCTGAACTGCAAGCTCTCTTGTGGGTTCAAGAACTATCGCATAAGGTCTTTTGCTTTTGATGTAACTTTTCTCCACAATTGGAATACCAAAAGCAGCGGTTTTACCTGTTCCTGTTTGAGCCTGACCAAGTATATCTCTACCATTCATAATCAAAGGTATAGTTGATATCTGGATTGGAGTCGGTTCCTCAAAACCCATTTCTGAAATGGATTTTATTGTTTCTTTGCTTAATTTAAAACTTACAAAATGCATATTTTCCTCTTCTTTGTTATCGATTGAAATTAAAAAGTCTGAATCTAAAGAAAGTTTCAGGGTGAATTTTATTTTTTATCTTCCTTCATTACTTTTTTAAAGCGCACTGATTTTTTCCTTTTTTTCAATGCTTCTCTCTGTTTTCTTCTATCTTTTTCCGAAGGTTTTTCATAAAAACTTCTGTTTTTAATCTCTCTAAAAAGACCTTCTTTCTGCAATTCGCGCTTGAGGATTTTCAATGCTCTTTCTAAATCATTGCCATTAACTTTTATTTCCAAAATATTGTCTCCTATCTTTATATAAATTCATTACCCTGAAAACAAAAAACCCCCAGTGCTTTTAAAGCATCTGAGGGCATTAATAGTTAAAACTCCAAAAGCTATTTATTATAACTTATACATTGAACTAAATTCCAATAAGAAAAATCTACAAAGACAATTATCACCAGAGATGTAAAACCTGTTTTTAGTGGAGCAATGAGAAGAATACCGATGCTGCCCTGCTCTTCTTCTCGCTCATTTATTCCTCCAAAAAACAAAAAGCCACGAAAGCTGATGCATTCATTGCATCTTCAGCCTTCGTGGCTCTGGAAATTCTATGCTTTAAATTTTTTCTTTAGACTCCGGACTTCGTGCCCTGAGTGTATTTAAGATAATAAAAGTAATTAGAACATGTCAAGTAATTTAATACAAATATTGAAGAGCATAAAGCAAAGAGCGGAGAGAAACAACCCCCCAACCCCCTTAACAAAGGGGGAATAGGAAGAGGAAGGGACAACCCCCTGACCCCCTTAACAAAGGGGGAATAAAGAGAGAAAGTGAATAACCCTTGACTTTCTTAGTAAAAGGGTTACCAATAATTCCCCCTTAAAAAAGGCGTTACCCAAATTAATTCCCCCTTAGAAAAGGGGGATAAAGGGGGTTGTTGTATCTAATTTTTTACAACAACTGCATTATTCTAATTACAATTTTCTGGACTAAACAGGATAATTCAACCTTCAACCATAAAAAAAGGGGAGACAGGATGTCCCCCCTTTTTTTGAAAATTTTCTATTCTGCTATTATTACTACTTCGGCTCTTCTATTCCCTGCTCTTCCTTCATCTGTAGTATTCGGAGCAACAGGTTTAGATTCACCAAATCCAACAGTTATTATGCTCGACTCAGCAATTCCACCTTCTTTTATTAGATACTGTCTGACTGCCTCAGATCTTTTTTCAGACAGCGCCTGATTGTAACTATCGCTTCCAATTGCATCGTTATGCCCATCAATATAAATTTTTGCACCTGGTTTTTGTTTTACAAAATTAATAACCTTCTGCAATTCAGTCCTTTCCGATGGTCTGATGTCATATTTGTTGAAGTCGAAATTCACATGTGTTGTAAATCTATCTATTACTTTTGGTATCGGCGGCGGTGGCGGCACAACCGAAACAGTTGTCGTACAGATTTCAGTACCACCAGGTCCTGTTACACTTGCAATGTATGGTGTTGTACTTTTTGGAGAAACTGTTCTGGAACAACCTGATGGGTCAGCTTCTGTTCCATCAAGAATAGCCATTGTTACTTTGCCTGATGTTTTAAGAGTGAGCGTTGATGAAGCACCCTGCTCAATTTCTTTTGGCGATGCTGTTAGTTCGCACTTTGGCGGTGGTGGCAGAGTTACAGAAACTGTAGTTGTGCTTACTGCTGTACCACCCGGTCCTGCTACATGGGCAAGATATGAGGAACTCGTTGAAGGAGTTACCACTTTTGTTCCGCCCTCAGGCGCAACTTCGGTTCCATCAAGTACCGCACTTGTGACTTTGCCTGATGTTTTTAATGTCAGGGTAGAAGACTGCCCTTTTTCTATTTCATTGGGGGATGCTGTTAATTCGGCCTTAGGTGGAGCAGGTGGAATTACAGACACTGTTGTTGAAGCAATAGATGAACCACCAGGTCCCGAACATTTTGCAAGATAAGGCATGGTATTTTTCGGTGCCACAGTTTTTGTTCCACCTGTGGCAGGAACTTCCGAGCCATCGAGTACAGCCGATGTCACCTGTCCTGTTGTTTTGAGAGTCAAGGTCGTAGATTGGCCTTCTTCGATTTCAGAAGGTGAAGCTGTAAGATCACATCCAGGAGGTGGCGGAGGAATAACAGCAACAGTAGCACTTCCAATAGATAATCCACCAGGTCCACTGCACTGAGCTATATAAGTTGTGCTGTCTGAAGGTGTAACAGTCTTTGCACCTCCGTTTGGAGAAACGACTGTATTATCAAGTATTGCTGATTTAATCCTTCCCGAAGTTTTAAGAGTAAGTGTCGCGGACTGACCACGCTCGATTTCAGAAGGAGAAACTGTCAGTTCGCATATTGGTGCAGGAGGAATATTTACAATGACAGAAGCACTGCATGTGCCTGAACCTCCTGGCCCGAGAACATGTGCAAGATATGCAATTGAATTCTTAGGTGTTACTATTTTTGTTCCGCCTGTAACATTTACAGATGTACCATCAATTAAAGCTGTTTTTACTTTTCCCGAAGTTTTCAAAGTCAATGTTGATGATTGCTCTAATTCTATCTCTCTGGGCGAAGCTGTCAGTTCGCACGTTGGCGGCGGTGGACAGAGGTGTTTTGCTTTAATTAAGGCTTCCCTCGCCATTTCTCTTGCTTCTTTTGTTCTGCAAGCCCAGTAAGTCTCATAGGCTTTTTCCATTAACGTTTTTGCTTCATTGAATTCTTCAGGACATTGTTTGTCCTTGCCAGAAAGCACAGCATCTTCCACTGCGCGTTCAGCCTGAGGAAGTTCCTTATGGTAGAATAAATAATCCTTCTTTGGTGCATATTCGAATCCAGCACATCCGGATAGAAGTAATAGTGAGACCACCATAAGAACAACCGGTAATTTTTTCCATAAATCCAAAATCATAACCTCCTCCTTTCTTGAAAAATAACATTCTGTTTTTTAATAATCTAAAAGGGAAAATTAGAAATTATTTTTTAGATGTAAGAATTATAGTAATTTATTCTATTCCTGTCAAATGAAATTAATTGGATAATGCAGACGTTGCGAAAAAATTTGTTTTCTATACTACAACCCCCTTCATCCCCCTTTTCTAAGGGGGAATTAATTTGGGTATCGCCTTTTTTAAGGGGGAATATATTTTGGTATTCCCCTTTTTAAGGGGGATTTTTAAACTTTCCCCTTTTTAAGGGGATCAGATGTTGTCACCATTCTTCTTATTCCCCCTTTGTCAAGGGGGTCAGGGGGTTGTAATTGCTCTACGCTTTTCGCTCGCTTGCAGGCTTTCCAGCTTGTTCGCTTGCTCGCTTGCATAGGGGGTTTGTCCTAAAATTATTTTTCAAGAAATCCACACGTTACCCGGGTTAATTATTACTCTGAATAAATTCAAGGCCTGATTTCCAGAAGTTTTTATCTGTGTTCTCACACCAACGTACTATCGCCTTTTTGTAAAAAGTTGGAAGGACTGTTTTGAAAATTATTTCCTGACCTTTAGCAAGGGCATAGGAAGTATAAAGACACATTCCTGAACTGCTGATATTTGATATTATTCCTGTAGAATAATTTTCATCAGATATCGGGGCAATAGTATATTTTATTGCATAATTAAAGGGATAACGAAGATGTCTTCTCTGTTCAATAAATCTTTCTCCCAAATAGATAGTCTCCTCATATTTATACATCTCCCGCCCCTTTCCTTTTTAATATCAAAATTGTATCCTTTTGTCAACAGAAAATTTTTCCCGTTTCTCGACTCAGGGTTATCTTCTGACTGTGCCAGAAAATGATAATCAAGCATTTCAAAATTTACTCTTTACGTTTCATATTATTCGTGCAGTATCTATATTGTTTGAGGTAAAATAATAAAATTTTTTATGAACGAGGGATGTGCCATGAAAAAAATTATATCAATATTTTTTATTCTGTTACTGTTATTAACAGGCTGTAAAAAGAAAGAAGAGTCTAAACCCTATCCTTCTGTTCCCTTAACTTCTCCTGTTCTCGAAAACAAAATTTTTCAACTCAAAGAAACGATAAGACAAAACCCGAAAGATTTAAATGCTCAGATCGAACTCGGTAATATTTATATGGATACACATCGTTTTGCCGATGCTATCGAAGCCTATAGCAGAGCTCTCGAAATAGACCCCAATAATGTTGACGTAAGAGTAGATATGGGAACATGTTACAGGAGCATCGGCAAATCTGATAAAGCTGCCGAAGAATATAGAAAAGCAATTTCAATTAATCCCAATCATGCAAATGCCCACAGAAATCTTGGAGTAGTTCTGGCATTTGATCTCAAGCAGAAATCCGAAGCAATAAAGGAATTCGAGCAATATCTTGCAATCTCTCCTAATGCTCCAGATGCTTCGAAGGTGAGGGATTTAATAGCAAAACTTAAAAAATAAAATTAACTCGAATAATGGAGCCTTTGCTCGAAAATTTATTTAACTTAATAAATCTTTATGCCAGACCTGCTTTTTTCTAACTGCTTTTTTCGGTTTGAACTATTTGGCTGAGGTTGTGACTTCAGCTTCATTTGATGGCTCTGAATCTCCCGAGTCATTATATGCTTTTACCTGATACCAGTATTTAGTGCCAGCAGCAAGCTTCTTATCAGTATATGAGGTCACATTTCTGCCAACTGTTTTGATATGCATATAAGAACCTGTTCCATCGTGTCTGTATATTTTGAATCCTTTTTCAGAACCTGAACCGTCAAACCATGTGAGCTTTACTTTTGATTTAGACAGGGCTGTTGCTTTAAGTCCAGATGGTGCAATTAAACCAGTGGAAATGCTGCGTTCATTATCAGGATGTCCGGGTGTTTCACCAATTTGATTTTTTAACCTTACACGATATGTATATTTAACTCCTTCAGTGATTCCATAAGTATCTGTATATGAAGTTACATTTGCTCCTAATGTTGCGAGTGTAACATATGCACCGCCCTCTGTTTTACGCTCTATAATGGTATTCTTTTCAGCATGTGCAACATCAGTCCATTTGAGTTCAACATAAGAGCCTTTTATTTTTAATTTAAGGTCAAAGGGCTCCCACAATGCAGACATCGCACTGAATGCGTTTATTCTTCCTCTTGAAGAAACCCAGCCATCCAGTGTTGGTAGAACATCTACATAGGTTAATATCATATTTTTAATCTTACTGTAATCAAAGTTAATGTAGTATGAATATAAAAGCCCTGCAAGACCGCTTACATGCGGCGCTGCCATTGAAGTGCCTGCAAAATGCTCAAGATAGCCATATCCATAATAATCAGCCCACCATGTTGGCACAGTGCTTATTACATAAACACCCGGGGCGCCAACATGAACAGAACTATAACCAAAATTACTGAATGGAACTCTTCTATCATCCTGGTCTGTTGCTGCAACTGAAATTATGTTTGGATACGGATAACTTGCTGGATACACTGGGTTTATGTCATTGTTATTCGATTCATTGCCTGCTGCTGCGACAAAAAGAACACCGTGCGAGTATGCATAGGACATTGCTTCTTCCAGTACAGGACTTGTTCCGTACCCACCAAGACTTGCATTTATGACCTTTGCGCCGTTGTCAACAGCATATTTAATTCCTTCTGCTATATCAGAATCATCACCTTCACCATATTGATTTAGAACTCTTACAGGCATTATTTTTGCTCTCCACATCACTCCTGTCACACCTATACCATTGTGCCCGATAGCTCCTATTATTCCTGCTACATGTGTTCCATGACCATTATAATCCATTGGATTGTTATCCTCTGTAGTTGGATAAAGACAGCCTGATACATCCCATTCCTCACATTTTACAAAATTCCATCCTGTGCAATCATCAATAAAACCATTTCCATCGTCATCAACTCCTGCTACGCCATAACACTCTGGGTAATTTCTCCATAAATTAGATGCAAGATCAGGATGGGTATAATCAATTCCAGTGTCAATGACTGCTATGACAATTCCATAATTTCCTGTTGATACCCGCCACGCATATATTGCATCAATATCAGCGCCTTTTGTTCCATATGCATATTTCCCGATATTCCTTAAAGCCCATTGATCCCTGAAAAACTGATCATCAGGCATCATTCCACTAATTCCAGCAGCTTTTCTAATAAAAACAGGAGATGCATATTCAACAGCAGGATCTGACATATACTGGATAATCGCATCTTTCAAAGAAACACCTGTAGGGAGCTTTATACGTTCGACATTTTCAAGAATAGCTGATTTTTTAATAATCTTTGCTCCTATTGTCTGATGGATTGCCTGAGATTTTTGCTGTAAAGTTCCTGGCTTGAATTTAACAAGGAGTTCTGCCTTAACATATTTACCTTTATCTAATTCTCCGAGAATTGAATCCACAGTTATTTTAGGTCTGGTAACTGTTATATTTTCTGAAGAATTACCTGCATAAGCCCATGCGCCTGATAGTGCAATGAGCAGGCATATCAAAATGCAGAAATATTTTCTCATGGCTTCACTCCTTTATTAATTAATATTTTTAAATTTATCTTTATTCCCCCTTTGTCAAGGGGGTTGTCCCTTCCTCTTCTTATTCCCCCTTTGTTAAGGGGGTCAGGGGGTTGTACCTTCCTTTTCCCCTCCGGTCGTGCCGCAGGATTACTGAAACACTTTATTCAAGGGGCAAGAAAATTCCCCGTATCTTTTATTATGGGTCAATTACATTTACTATTGCAGTAGCAATTGATCCTACACTGTCAGTAATAATAATATTTACAGGAATCGTTACTGAAGAAGTAGTACAGGCATAATTTACCACAGCATCAAATGAATCACCAGATTGTAAATTAGCATAAGGAGAAATTGTAACTACTGAACTTGTAGATGTAACTGTATATCCAGATGCTCCGGGAACTCCACCAGTTACAAAGAAAGTAACTGTAGTAGGTGTAGGAGCACATGCAACATCAATAGAACTTGGAGTAATCGTTATCGGAGAACCAGAAACAGTTATTGTGCTTGAAACTGTCTTTCCATCATTATCAACTACTGTTATTGTTGCACTCCCAACACCTATTGCATCTGCTTTAAAAGAGGTATTATTAAGATCATATCGTACGCCAGGATCACTGCCTCCATCAATTGCAATTATAGATGCATTGCTTGAATAAATATCATAAGGTGCAACGCCACCAAGAATATTAAATTGGATGTCTAATGTTCCTAATGTTACTGCAAGAGTGCTTGGATTAATTCCTAATGATGAAGAAAATGGTGTTACTGTAATAGTTGCAGTTTTACTTAATCCATTTGAATCCA
>FWPV01005610.1_pt1 | contig 24887 bp, 21 predicted proteins | sample 2228371 | NCBI WGS metagenome assembly FWPV01 (sample SAMEA103939776, study PRJEB20133) | metagenome | reverse complement strand
GTGTGTCGAACCAATCTCACGCCTGTGCCCGAACCGTTGTGTGAAGTTTGCGGCCTGCCTCAACCTCAGAAAGGTATCTGTCGCGATTGCCTCAGCCTACGACCGCCATTTCAGGCGTTGCGGTCGTGGGCTGTTTTTGATGGCCCAATGCGTAAGGTTATTCATGTCCTGAAGTATGGAAAAAACTATGGCGGTTTGGGTGTTGCGCTGGTGGAGGATTTGGCCCGTTTTTATCAATCGCTTGGCTGGAAAATAGATCTGGTTGTGCCTGTGCCCCTGAGCGTGCAACGTTTAAGGCAACGTGGTTACAATCAGGTTGAGCAAACTGCACGCCCCCTGTCCGATTTTCTTGGATTACGATACCAGCCGGGCGCATTGAAAAAAGTGCGCGATACGGAAACCCAGGTCGGCAAGAACCGGTTAGCACGCCAGGCAAATGTACAGGATGCCTTCCGTGGCAATGCCGATATAGTGATGGGGCGCACTGTTTTGCTTATGGATGATGTCGCAACAACTGGTTCAACTCTGTTTTCGGCTGCGTCAGCACTTAAAAAAGCGGGCGCCGCCCAGGTTTTTGCCCTGACCCTGGCGCGTGCGTTACCGCATCATGGATTGCACATTGTTTAGTGGTTTACCTGGCTTTTTCTCAAGCCAGTGCCGATACCTATTCATCACATTTCATAAAGGAGGCCCCTATGGCGCAAAAAATGGAGATTGTGGGTCATGATTTCGATGTAAGTGATCGTGTGCACGATTATGTTACTAAAAAGGTTGCCAAACTTGAGCGCTATTTGCCTGCGCTGGACGAAATACGCGTCGAATTGAGCCACATCAAATCTGCGCGCAGCGCTACAGACCGATATGTGGCGCAGCTTACTGTACGGGGCAAGGGGCTTTTGTTGCGGGCAGAAGAGCGCGCTGATGATATTCGCACTGCGCTGGATGCAAGCATTGACAAGATGCAGCGCCGCATGGCCCGCTTTAAGGGGAAGCGGGAGCGCGGGCGCGGCGATGGCAAATCGGCGGCTGAGGTTGCACCTGACCCCGAAATTCAGGAGTTGATGGAGGCTATTGCGCAGGAAGAGCCGCCTGTCATTGTGCGGCGCAAACGCTTTGACCTCATTCCTATGGATGAAACTGAAGCCGTTGAGCAAATGAAACTGCTGGGGCACGAAAATTTCTTCATTTTCTTCAATGTGAAAACGGAGAAGATTAATGTGGTGTATCAGCGCCGCGATGGAACGTATGGTTTGATTGAACCGCACGTTCGTTAGTGACAGCCTTCACCGAAAACGGTACAATACAGACTGGCCTTGCATTGCAAGGCCAGTCTGTCCCTTTAAGGAGTATGGATGGAAAGCATATACGATGATGATGCGTACATTTCCCCCGAATGGGAGCAGGGGATTGACCAGCCTAAAATCGTACAGGCAGTACGCGAAATGCTGGTGGCCTTTGGCGAGGACCCATTGCGCGAAGGGTTGAAAAACACCCCCGAGCGCATCGCACGCATGTATGTTGAGCTGCTTTCGGGCTATCGCACCGACCCGGCCAGCGTGGTTAACGATGCCTTGTTTGAGGTGCGCTACGATGAAATGGTGATTGTCCGCGATATTGAGTTTTACAGCCTGTGTGAACATCACATGTTGCCATTCATTGGGCGGGCGCATGTGGCTTATATTCCAAACGGCAAAGTGCTTGGGCTGTCTAAAATTCCGCGTATTGTGGATATGTACGCGCGGCGCTTGCAGGTGCAAGAACGTATGACGCGCCAGATTGCTGATTTTTTGCGCGATTTGCTCAAGCCCCAGGGTGTGGCAGTGGTTGTTGAGGCGATGCACATGTGCTCGATGATGCGCGGCGTAAAGAAACACAGCGCCCGCATGACCACGTCGGCGATGCATGGGGCGTTTCGGGCTAACCTGGCTACCCGTCAGGAGTTTTTGGATAACATCTCGCGCGGGTCGGGTCCGTTACAACTTTAACCTTCTATTGAACGGGGACCTGGTTCTCTGGTGGCTTCGCCCTCGCGGCAGCGGGTGATTTCTATGCCCACTGAGCGGGCCGCAGGAACAGCATCTGGTTTTTCGATGCGCACCGTGGCGCATGTGACGCCCGGTTCGGCCAGGCAGATGGCGGCAATATCGGCTGCCAGGGCTTCTACTGTGAGGCGTTGCGCGGTTTCGGCATGGGATTGCGCTTTTTTGGCCAGGTCGCTGTAACTGACGCTAAAGGTCAGGTCATCTGTCTCGGCGGCGCGGCGTGTATCGAGCGTAATTTCAATGTTGATGAGGATGGTTTGGGGCGTGATGCGTTCGTGGGGGCGAACGCCCAAAATGCCATGGGCGCGCAGGTCTTTGATGAAAATTTTGTCCATGCGGTTTGATGTTTAACTGACAACGCCTCGCGCCTGGGCGGGCGGGCGTGAGGCGTTGTGTGCGGTGATGAGGGTGGTTTAGACGGGTAAATCGAGGCTGGGGTAGGTGTGCGCGGCGCGGATTTCTTCGCCCAGTTCCATCCGGTCGCCACAGGTACATTCGAACCCGCGCGCGCAATCTTCGCAGCAAAATTCTTGTTTTTTGAATATGAACGGCGTCCAGGTAATTTCTGCGCCGCACCCATCGCAATAGATTGTACCTTCAATGTGAGACATGGCATACCTCCTGAACGAAGATTGGACTTGTTGCAGCGTGGTAGTCAAGTTCACTCTTATCCTAGCATAATCAGGGTTGAGATTCAACCTGCGTCGGGGCTTTTTTATGCAGGTAGTCTAACAAGACCAGCGATGCGGCCAGCGCCAGCCAGGCCAGCACTTGCTCGGCGCGCAGGCCGCCAGGCAGCAGGGTGCTATCGCCGCGAAAGCCCAGGATGAAAAGTTGCCATCCGGCGGTGAGGGCAGCGAATCGGGCGAAGAGCACGCCGCTGTGGGTAGGGGGCGTTATTTTAGGCGCGAGCAGGATGAGGGTGGCCAGGGCGGCCAGAATTTCGTATATCTGTGTAGGGTGGCGCGTTGCGCCCCACAAGGTGATTCCCCATGGCAGGTCGGTTTCCATCCCAAAGGCTTGCCCAGATGCCAGGTGCGAGACGCCCATGCCAAGCGTGAGCATGGCAAAGAGGGGAGTAAGCGCGTCGAGCGTGGGCCAGAGCGCCATTTTTTTGCGTTGCGCATAAATAAGCGCGGCGATGAGGGTAGCGCCGAGTCCGCTCCAGGGGTCGAGCAGACCGGGGTTGAGCGAGAGTGTGTCCCACAGGTGGGTGAAGGCGGCCGGGTTGAGGGCAATGAAGCCCAGGCGCGCGCCCAGAATGCCGCTGACCAGTGCTGCGAAGACGAGGTTGTAGAGTGAATCGGGGCTGATGTTGCGGCGCGGGGCAAAGCGTTCGGCCAGGTTGAGCCCCAGCCAAAAGGCTAACAGCAGGGCCAGCGGCGGCGTTTGCAGGTTGAGCGGGCCAAGTTGAAGGTTGGGGAACATCAGGGCTGCTCCTGGAGGAGTTTTTCGGCGCGGGCGCGCAGCAGTGCTTCGGCAATGGGACCGCCAATGACGACTTCGCGGATGATGCCATCGCGGGCGACGAAGAAGGTCGTGGGTAGGGAGCGCACCTGGTAGGCTTGCATGGCGTTGCCTTTGGGGTCGAGCAGGGTGAGTAAGGTCAGGTTGCGCTCGGCGAGGAAGGTTTGCGCGTCGCGCAGGTTGTCTTGCGCGGTGGCGTTGACGAGCAGAATGATGAGACCCTGCGCGGCGTAGTCATCTTGAACGCGCTGCAGGGCGGGCATTTCGGCGCGGCAGGGTGGACACCACGACGCCCAAAAGTTGATGATGACGGGCTGCCCGCGCAGGTCGGACAGGCGAACTGCGCGACCGTCGAGGGTGGCGAGGTTGAGGTCTGGGGCCAGGAAACCGGCTTGCGGGGCGGGGATGCGCCCGGCGGTGACGGTTTGGGGTGTGGCGGCGGAGAGGGCAATCCACACCAGCCCAAGCAGCAGGGCGGCGCCGTAGAGGATTCGTCGGTAAGTCGGTTGCGTGCTTTTCATTTTTATCCTAAACTATTAAAGTGTTGGATGCCTGGCGCGTTCAAAAGTTGCCAGCAGTGCTTTATTTTACTTTTTGGGCGTGGTTATGTTGTTTTCTGATGCTAATTTCATTGGGGTTGATGCTTCGGGCGGGCGTAAGCCGTTTACCTATGCCGCGCTGGATGGCGATGCACGCTTGTTTGCGCTGGGGGATGGTGAACTGGAAGAGGTGCTTGCCTTTTTGGGTGGGCAGCGCGCCGCCTGCGTGGCGGTCAATGCGCCGTCGCGCGCCAACCTGGGGGTGGTCAAAAATGCCGGGCAGGCGCAATCTTTGGCGTTGACGCAGTTGCCTGGCCGCGCGGTGGATATGCGGCTTTCGGAGTTTCAGTTGCGTGAACGCGGCATTTCGGTGGCGCATACACCGGCCCGTGAGGATTTGTGCCCGGCGTGGATGCGCCTGGGGTTTGCGTTTTATCGCCGCCTGGGTGAGATGGGCTTTAGGGCGTTTCCGGCTGAGGGGGCAACGCATTGCTGGTTGGAGACGCATCCGCATGCTGTTTTTTGCGCGCTGCTGGGCAAGACGCCGCTTGCCAGAATGTCGCTGGAGGGGCGCTTGCAGCGTCAACTGGCGTTGTATGAAGCCGGGTTGGAGATAAAAGACCCGATGGATTTTTTTGAGGAAATTACGCGTCACCGCATTTTGAAGGGTAACCTGCCGCTGGAGGTCATTTACACCCCCGAAGCGCTGGATGCGCTTGCGGCGGCTTACACGGCGTATATGGCCTTCAAAAAGCCCGATGTCCTCACTTCCTTTGGCGACCCACAGGAGGGGTTGATGTATTTGCCGGGGGAATTGAAGGAAAAATATTAGCGGCGCTTTCGTTTTTGAGCGGCAAGCTTTACAACCTGATAACAAAGCCGCAATACTCGCATTTCACACTGTCTTGCCCGCGCAACACTACCTGATTCAGGTTTGCCCCGCACGAGGGGCACTGGCTGGGCAGGTTTTTGATTGCGTCTGCGATGGTCTGGTCAATGCTGATGGCGCGCCCGGCGTCGAAATCGCGGGTTTTGGCGCGGTTAACAAGCCGCACCCATTCGTCGCACGGCTGCCAGATGTGCAAATCAATGCGCTGATAGGGCGCGCCGCTGGCAAAGGTGATGTGAATGTGGTCTTCGTTTTTCATCATCCCTTGTTTACTGGTGGTCACACTTTCCACAAGCGCTACAGGCGCTTCCCACTTGAGTTCTTGCACTTTTTTCTTTTCGGTGGCAATGAAGAGCACTTTTTTGGCGGCGACTTCTTCTTTTTGTTCAAAGATCAGGCGCTGGTCGGTCAGGTAGAGCACGCCATCCGGGTCTTCGGCGCGCTCTTTGCCGTTTTGATACCAGACGGCCTTGACGGCCATAATGCCGCCTTCGGTGGGCAGCAATTTGAACGAAGCCTCGGCAATTTGCTTGAGCATCCACTCAATTCTGCTCAGGTGGCTGGTCAGCGTAATCAATTGCGCGTTGAACCCGTCATACATACCCGCCAGCGCACGTTCGGCAGCCGTTATGTTGCTTTGCAGGGTGGCGATGCCGGTTTTCAGGCTGCCAAGCAAGGGTTGTGCGGCAGACGGATTGTTGGCCATGGCGCTCAGTTGCCGCAGTTGTCCTTCCAGCGGCAGCAGCGCTCCCTGCAGTTGGGCTGCCTGCTGGTTGATTTGGGTTGCAAGCGTCGGTTGCATGTTCAGCCATTGTGTTTTCAGCCCTTCGGCGCGCGTTTCCAGGTCTTTTTCAAAGACATAGCCGTTCTGACGTAACACAACCAGGCGTTGCGGCAAAGCGGTGAGGGTCGTTTGAATATCCTCAATGCGGTCGCGCACACTGGTAAGCCGCACCCCTTCGTGCAGACGCGATATTTCGGTTTGGAGCATGCTCAGATTGCGCTGAAATTCTTGCTGCGGGTTTGGCGTGGTCATGGCATGACATATCCTTTGGTTTTTGTCTGTCTGATTTTGAATAGTATATAGCAAAAACGCGCATGGTAAAATAACCCCCGACCATTTCCCTATGAGGCAAGCATGACTCAACTAAATATTCAAGAACGCGCGATTAATACCATTCGCTTTCTGGCGGCAGATGCCGTTCAGCAGGCGAAATCTGGACACCCTGGGTTGCCCATGGGCGCGGCAGCGATGGCTTACACCCTGTGGACGCGCCACCTGCGTCATAACCCGCGCAACCCGCACTGGCCCAACCGCGACCGTTTCATCCTCTCTGGCGGGCATGGCTCGATGCTGCTGTATGCCCTGCTGCACCTGACAGGCTATGACCTGCCGCTGGATGAATTGCGCAATTTTCGTCAGTGGGGCAGCCGCACGCCCGGCCACCCCGAAGTGGGACTGACCCCCGGCGTAGAGGTGACCACCGGCCCGCTGGGGCAGGGCTTTGCCAACGGCGTGGGCATGGCCATTGCCGAGGCGCACCTGGCGGCGCACTTCAACACCCCTGAGCACACGATCATAGATCACATCACTTATGCCATTGTCACCGATGGCGATTTGATGGAGGGTGTGGCTTCCGAGGCGGCTTCGCTAGCCGGGCACTTGCGCCTGGGCAAACTCATCTACCTGTATGACGACAACCGCATCTCGATTGACGGCTCGACCGACCTGGCCTTTACCGAAGACCGCGCCAAACGCTTTGAAGCCTATGGCTGGCAGGTGCTTCACGTTGCGGATGGGAACGATGTAAACGCCATTGATGCAGCCATCACCCAGGCCAAAGCCGACCCGCGCCCATCGCTCATCATTTGCCGTACCATCATTGGCTACGGCGCGCCCAACCGCCAGGGCACGTCTAAAGCGCATGGTGAACCCCTGGGCGATGAAGAATTGAACGCCGCCAAGCAAAACCTGGGTTGGCCGCTGGAACCGCGTTTTTACATTCCCGAAGATGTGCGCCTGCACTTCCAGTCCTTTGCAGATGCCGGAGAAGCCCTGGAGCAGGCATGGCGCAGCCGCCTGGAACGCTACCGCGCCGAACACCCCGACCGGGCCGCCGAACTGATGCGCCGCCTTTCGAACGAACTGCCCGCCGATTGGGACGCCGACCTGCCCGTTTTCCCTGCCGACCCCAAGGGCATGGCCACCCGCGCCGCTTCGGGCAAGGCGCTCAATGCCATTGCGGCCCGCACCCCCGAACTGCTGGGCGGCTCGGCAGATCTGGCGCCTTCTAACAACACCACCCTGGCGGGCGCCCCGGCCTTTCAGTCCGATTCGCCGCAGGGGCGTAATTTTCACTTTGGCGTGCGCGAACACGCCATGGGCAGCGTGGTCAACGGCATGGCGCTGCATGGCGGGCTGCGTCCGTTTGGGGCAACTTTTCTGGTTTTTGCCGATTATATGCGCCCGGCCATTCGGCTTTCGGCGCTCTCTCACATCCCGTCCATTTGGGTTTTTACGCACGATAGCATCGGCGTAGGCGAAGACGGCCCCACGCACCAGCCTGTGGAACACCTGGCTTCGCTGCGCGCTATCCCCAACCTGTGCGTCATTCGCCCGGCAGACGCCAACGAGACTGCCCAGGCCTGGAAGATGGCCCTGCTGCGGCGCGACGCCCCCACCGCGCTGGTGTTTACCCGTCAAAACCTGCCCACGCTCGACCGCTCCGTGTTTGCCCCGGCCGAAGGCCTGCAGCGCGGCGCTTATGTGCTGGCCGACCTGGGCCCCGCCGCGCCAGAGATTATCTTGATGGCCAGCGGTTCGGAGGTGAGCGTGATTGTGGCTGCCGGGCAGGCCCTGGCCGCGCAGGGCGTGAGCGTGCGCCTGGTGTCGTTTCCATCCTGGGAGTTGTTCGCCGCGCAAGATGCCGCCTACCGCGCTCAGGTGTTGCCGCCGCACATCAAAAAACGGATTGCGGTCGAAGCGGCCGTGGGCATGGGTTGGGAACGCTGGTTGGGCGATGAAGGCCTGTTTATTGGCATGAACGGCTACGGGGCGTCGGCTCCGGGGCCGGTGTTGTTCGAGCGTTTTGGAATCACTGCCAGTGCGGTGACGGCCCGGGCGCAGGAGATGCTTCAATCCTTATGAAAATTGCTGTTGCTGCTGATCACGGAGGGTTTCCCCTCAAAGATCTTGTGCTGTCCGTGGTACGCGCTGCCGGGCACGAGGTGCTGGATTTTGGCACCTTTTCTACCGAGGCGGTAGATTACCCCGATTTTGCCGAAAAGGTGGGGCGGGCCATCCAAACCGGGCAGGCCGAACGCGGCATTTTGCTGTGCGGGTCGGGCATTGGGGCGTGCATTGCCGCCAACAAGATGCGCGGCGTGTATGCCGGGGTGTGCCACGATACCTACTCGGCGCACCAGGGCGTGGAGCATGACGATATGAACGTGCTGTGCCTGGGCGCGCGCATTATTGGCCCCGAACCAGCCCGCGAAATTGTGTCCGCTTTTTTGAACGCGCGTTTCGAAGGCAACGACCCCGGCGGCGAGCGTCACGCCCGCCGTGTGGGCAAAGTGCGCGCCATCGAAGCGCGCGAATAGGAGAATGCAAGCATGTCTGAATCAATCAAGCAATTGACTAAACTTAAACAATCCCTGTGGTACGACAACATCCAGCGCCGCCTGCTGGAAAACGGCGAACTGGCCGCCATGATTGCGCGCGGCGACATTCGCGGCGTGACCTCGAACCCCACCATTTTCCATAATGCGATTGCCAGATCAAACGATTACGATTCCGCGCTCATCCCGCTGGCCTGGAGCGGCTGGACTGCCGAAGAAATTTTTTGGCAACTGGCCATCGAAGACATCACCGCCGCCTGCGACCTCTTTTTGCCGCTGTACGAAGAAAGCCAGGGCGAAGATGGCTACGTGAGCCTGGAAGTCAGCCCGCTTTTGGCGCACGATACCGAAGGGACGCTGGCCCAGGCCCGCCATTTATGGCAGACCGTCAACCGCCCCAACCTGATGATAAAAATCCCGGCGACCAAAGCGGGCATTCCGGCCGTGCGCGCCGCTGTTGCGGAAGGAATCAACGTCAATGTGACGCTCATCTTCTCGCTAGAGCGCTACCGCGAGGTGATGGACGCCTATCTTTCCGGGCTGGAAGACCGCGTGGCGGCCGGGCTGCCAATTGCAAACATTGCCTCGGTGGCGTCGTTTTTTGTCTCGCGTGTAGATACCAAAGTAGATGCCCAACTGCCATCCGATTCGCCCCTGCGCGGGCAGGCGGCAATTGCCAACGCCAAACTGGCCTACGAAGCCTTCGAGTCAGTTTTCACTTCCAGGCGCTTCCATGCGCTGCATGTCAATCACTTTGCCAAAGTGCAGCGCCCGCTGTGGGCCTCCACCAGTACCAAAAACCCAAATTACCCCGACACCATCTACGTAGATAACCTGATTGGCCCCAGCACGGTCAATACCGTGCCGCCCCAAACGCTGGAAGCCTTCCGCGACCACGGCGTGGCCGCTGTGACCATCACCCGTGATGTCGAGCAAGCCCGCGCCGTGGTGCAAGCCCTGGCGCAGCAAGGCATTCTGATGGCGCGCGTGACCGAAGAACTGGAAGTAGAGGGCGTAAAAGCCTTTGCCGATGCCTTCACCGCGCTGCTAGACACGCTCGAAGCGCGCCGCGCGCAGGCTGCGGCCCAACTGGGCCCGTTGGCTTCATCAGTCAGGCAGCGCGTCGCCCATCTTGCTCAAATCCGCGCTGCCGAGCGGCTGTATGCCATAGACCCCAGCCTGTGGACAGACGACCCCGCCGGCCAGGCCGAAATCAAAATTCGCCTGGGATGGCTTATCCTGCCGCATACCTCGCGCCCCATGCTGCCAGACCTGGCCGCCTTTGCCGACCAGGTGCGTGCGCAGGGCTTCAAACGCGCACTGCTGCTGGGCATGGGCGGTTCGTCGCTTGCCCCCGAAGTCATGTCGCTGGTCTTTGCGCCGCACGGGCTTACCTTTGGCATTCTCGATTCCACCGACCCCGCCCAGGTGCTTGAAACCGCCGCCAAATTCCCGGTCGAAGAAACGCTCTTCATCGTCGCCAGCAAATCGGGCGGCACAGCCGAAGTGAGCGCCATGTTCGACTACTTTTGGGCTGAAGCGCGCGAAAAACTGGGCCAACAGGCCCCCAAACACTTCATTGCCATCACCGACCCCGGCACCGCGCTGGATAAAGACGCCGCCGCGCGCGGTTTCCTCAAAATCTTTCACGCCGACCCCACCGTAGGGGGGCGCTACTCCGTACTGACGGCCTTCGGACTGGTCCCCGCAGCGTTGATGGGCATTGACCCGGCCCAACTGCTCGACCGCGCCGCCTGGATGTCGGCGCAGTGCCAGCCCCACCTGCCGCCTGCCCGCAACCCGGGGCTGGTGCTGGGCGCAATCATGGGGCAGGCTGCGCTCGATGGGCGCGACAAACTCACCCTGCTGGCCGATCCCTTCACTGCCCCGCTGGGCGCCTGGCTCGAACAACTCATTGCCGAGTCAAGCGGCAAACAGGGCAAGGGCATTGTTGTGGTAGATGGCGAACCGCTTGCCGCCCCCGAAACCTACAGCCACGACCGCTTGTTTGTCTATTTGCGCCACGATGGCGCGCGCGACGCCCTGGTAACTGCCCTGCGCGCGGCCGGGCAGCCTGTGCTCACCTTCGACATCCCCGAAGCCTACACCCTGGCCGCCGAATTCTATCGCTGGGAAGTTGCCACCGCCATTGCTTGCGCCGTGTTGGGCGTCAATGCTTTTGACCAGCCCGACGTGCAGGACAACAAAAACCGCACCAAAGCCAAAATTGAAGCCTACGCGCGCGAAAAACAAATACAGGAATCCGCGCCGCTATGGCAGGCAGATGGCGTTCGCGTGTTTTCCACCCTTACCCTGCAGGCGTCAGACGCCCCCGCCTTCCTTACCCGCTTCCTGGCTGCCGCTAAACCGGGCGACTACATCGCCCTCAACGCCTACCTGCGCCGCAACCCCGCCATGGAATCGCTGTTGCAAGAACTGCGCGCCTTGATGCTGGCGCGCACGGGCTGCGCCACCACCCTGGGGTTTGGCCCGCGCTTTTTGCACAGCACCGGGCAATTGCACAAAGGCGGCGCCGATAACGGACTCTTCGTCCAAATCACCGCCGACCCGCAAGATGATGTCTCTATCCCTGGGCAGGATATGTCTTTTGGCATCTTGCAGCGCGCCCAAGCCCTGGGCGATTACGAAGCCCTGGCCGCGCGCGGACGGCGCATTTTGCGCCTGCACTTTAGCGAACCGGGGCGCTTGCAAGCCTTTGTGGAGTCATTGAAATGAACCTGGCAGAAATCCGCTGTGTGCCGTGTCGGGGTGGCATACCCCCGCTCACCCCAGCGGAGATCGAAGCCCTGCGGCCGCACGTCCCTCACTGGCAGGTGATTGAACAAGACGGCATCCCACGCCTGGAGCGGGTCTTTCGCTTCAAAGACTTTCTGGCTGCCCTGGAATTTACCCAAAAAGTGGGCGCCCTGGCCGAAGAACAAGACCACCATCCGCGCATTGTGCCGATCTGGGGGCGCGTCACCGTGCAATGGTGGACGCATAAAATCAAAGGGCTGCATCAAAACGACTTCATCATGGCGGCTAAAACGGATGTGCTGTATAGCGCCTGATCAGATTCTTGAACGCGCTGTGCAAAACCTCGTCCCCTCCGCCCGGAGGGGACGAGGACTCTGGAAGCAAAAGCCTCTCTCTCGTTGAGGGTGGGTATTTTTGAAATGACCAAACATAAACCCCTCTCTGTTTGGGAGAGGGGCAGGGATGAGAGGGAAACTTGCACTCAGTCTCTTATGCTGGCTGGGGCTTCTTGAGCGCGTTTTGGACCTTGGCCTTTTCAATCTTGTTGAACAAACTGAGAATCCAGCGTTGATCAGCCGCCCAACGAACCATGTGCCAGGCCGGGTTTCCTGCACTTGCTGGGGGCACCTCGCGTCCGTTGATGGTGAAAGTATAGCGCCCCGTGCGCTTGACTTCGTCTGCGCTTTCCAGCAGGCTGTGCAGGGCGTGGCGTTCTTCATCCGAAAGCCAGGCGGGCAAGTCGGAGGTGGCTTTGAAGCCGGTGATGCGCCCCAGGTCTTGCAGCAAACGCTTTTGCTCTGGCGTCAGGTGGATGTCGTTGGAGCGGAAGTAGAGCACATTCGGGTCGGTATGGACGATGGGACTCAGCCACAGCCGGTTAAGGCTGGTGCGGATGGCATTGCGCACGCCTGGGGTAGTGAAGTTGGTCAGCAGGCGGTTGTCGCGGTCGCTTTCCCAAAAGGCGGCTACATCTGGCCCCACGCGCATCCCGTCGCACAGCCCCAGCGAGGGCAAAATGGGCGCGCCGCAGGTTAAAAAGTAGGCATCGCCCAGTGCTTTGCGGATCGTCTTAAGCCCATGGCGGTAGGCTTGTTCGCGCGGCATGTCACGCCGCCGTTTACCGGGCAGCGCGCCTGCGTAGAGAAAATCCAGTTTGATGTAGTCGTAACCCCATGCCCGTACCTGGCTCATCAGTTCGTCCAGCCAGTCCAGCACTTCGGGGTGGGTGGTGTCGAGGGCGTAGAGCGGCTCGTTCCAGTTGTAACCTGCCGAGGCGGGTTTGCCATGCGCATCGCGCAGCACCCAGCCTGGGTTTTGTTTATAGGTCTTTGAGGAAGGCACAACCAGCAGGGGGGCTAACCATAGCCCGGCTTGCCGCCCGGTAGCGCGAATTTTATCGGCCAGGTCGGCCATGCCAGAGGGGAATTTTTCGTTGGGTTGCCAATCGCCAATTTTTTGCTGCCAGCCATCATCCACTTGAAATACATCGAAGGGCAGGTTGCCCATGCTGTTTAGCACCTCATGCAGGCGCGCTTCGCTGATTTCGGTGTAAAAACTGTACCACGAGCACCATACGCGCGGGGGCTGCGTTACTTTGCCTGTGCCAAAGCGCTCGGCAAGCAATTCGGCATATTGTGCAAAGACCAGGTGTTCGGGCCCAAAGGCCGCAAACCACTCGTCGTTGCAACGCGATTCGTACGTGCCTTTGAGCACATTATTTTTGAGCGAGACACGCGCATCCAGGTTGAGCGCCCCCAGCAAAAGGACGCGTCCATCGGGCGCTTCTAACGCCCCAACCCAGGCCCCGCCTGGGGTTTGCTGGTGGGCGTAGGCCGGGTCGGTTTGCATGGGGTGCAGCAAAAAGGGTTTGGAAGGCGGCAAGCGGCGGCCGGATTCCAGCCATGCTGTAAGCGACCAGGATTGCCACCCATGCCAGTAATAGCGCACACCGCTAAAGGACGGGGTGATACTTACATCCCGCCCCACGAGCAGAAAACCGCCTTTGATGGGTTGCAATTCTTTCGAGAGTATGTCAAATACCTGGCTTTTGACCTGGACTTTCATTGCGTCTCCGTCCTTGCGATGCTGGCTTATTTTTATTATAATCGCCAAAACCTAAAAGCAATGATGGAAACGAGTAGTCCTGTTGTACTGTCAGCGAGCCCGGGGCGGTGTGAGCCGGGTGAGGAAAGCAGGGTGAAAATCCTTCCGGAGCTGCAACCTGAACGCCGCCAGGCAAGTAAGGGAGACGGGGTCGTCCGCCGTTATCATGGACGCGGGGATGCGCCTGACAAGTCCCTGGCCGAGCGCCTACTTTGGTAGGAAGCAGGGTGGTACCGCGAGAGTTCAACTCCCGTCCCTGGGTTGGGATGGGAGTTTTATTTTGGAGGCAAGCATGTTACGCAAGAAGCCGCGCGCGCGCGACCTGGGCATCCCGTTTACGGGGCAGACCGGACCCCTGAACGCGATTACCGACGTGCCGGGCGTTATGGTTGGGCATACCACGCTAAACTATGGCGAAGGCCCGCTAAAAGTGGGCTTTGGGCCGGTGCGCACCGGCGTTACGGTCGTTTTGCCGCGCGGGCGCACCTTTGACCCGGTATTTGGCGGCTGGTTTGCGCTGAACGGCAACGGCGAAATGACCGGCACGGCCTGGCTGGAGGAATCGGGCTTTTTGGAAGGGCCAATTGCCATCACTAATACCAACAGCGTGGGCATGGTGCGCGACGCCATCATCAAATGGCAGATGGCCAACAACCTGTGCAACCCGATTGACGCAGAGACGTGCTGGCTGCTGCCGGTGGTGGCCGAGACCTATGATGGTTACCTGAACGACATCAACGGGCATCATGTGGACGAGGGTGACGTGTTTGCGGCCATCGAGTCGGCCAGGGGCGGCCCTGTCGAAGAAGGCAATGTCGGCGGCGGCACGGGCATGATTTGTCACGAGTTCAAAGGCGGCATTGGCACGGCGTCGCGCATTACGCCAGAAAAAGACGGCGGTTATGTGGTTGGTGTGCTGGTGCAGGCCAACCACGGACGCCGCGAGAACCTGAATATTGCCGGTATTCCGGTGGGGCGCGAGTTGATGGACATTCCGCGCCCACGCCCACCCGACTCGGCGGCCATAGGGGCAGGTTCTATCATTGTCGTTGTGGCAACCGATGCGCCCATTTTGCCGCACCAACTTAAACGGGTGGCCAAACGCGTTTCGCTGGGTATTGGCATGATGGGCGGGCGCGGTGAGAATTCGTCTGGCGATATTTTCGTCGCTTTTTCCACCGCCAACCCCGGCGCATTTACCCGGCAGGGGTGTTCGACCCTTACCATGCTCTCTAACGACCACATGTCGGCCTTGTTCGATGCTACCGTGCAGGCCACCCGTGAGGCAATTTGTAACGCCCTGGTGGCGGCTGAGACCATGACCGGCATCAACGGCCGCATTGTATACAAGCTGCCAGAAGATCGTCTGAAAGCCATTTTGAAAAAGTACAACCGATTGATGACCCCGGAATATCCATAAAGAGGAGTGCGAATGTTCAAACCAGTTTCATCCAAACTTGATGTGCCCGCAATGGAAGAGGGCGTGCTCAAATTTTGGCGGCGCGAAAAAATTTTTGAAAAAACAATCGCGCAACGTCAGGGCGGCCCAGAATTTGTCTTTTACGAAGGCCCGCCCACGGCCAATGGCAAACCGGGCGTACATCACGTGCTGGCGCGCGCCTTCAAAGATATGTTCCCGCGCTACAAAATCATGCGCGGTTACCACGTCTCGCGCCGCGGCGGCTGGGATACGCACGGCCTGCCCGTTGAGATTGAAGTCGAAAAGCAACTCGGCTTCTCGAACAAACAGCAAATTGAAGATTACGGCATTGCCAAATTCAACGAACTGTGCAAAAAGTCGGTCTTCACCTACATTAGCGATTGGGAACGTCTGACCGAACGCATCGGTTTTTGGGTAGACCTGAAGGACGCTTACGTCACTTACACCAATGACTACATCGAATCCGTCTGGTGGATTCTCAAAAACTTTTGGGATCGCGGCCTGCTTTACAAGGGCTTCAAAATCGTCCCTTATTGTCCGCGCTGCGGCACGCCGCTTTCTGACCACGAAGTGGCCCAGGGCTATGATGACGCGGTGGACCCATCCGTTTTTGTACGCATGCCGCTGGTAGAAAAACCGGGCACGTCGCTGCTGGTGTGGACCACCACCCCCTGGACGCTGCCCGCCAACGTTGCCGTTGCCGCCCACCCGGATGTGGACTATGTGACCGTTGAGCGCAACCTGCCCGAAGGCGGCACAGAAAAACTGGTGCTGGCCCAGGCCCTGCTGGAAAAAGTCTTCCGCGGCGAAGCGGTGAAGGTGCTGGAAACCTTCAAGGGCAAAAAACTGAAGGGTGCAAAGTACCATCCGCTGTTTACCTTTATGCCGCCCGATAAAGAAGCCCACTATGTGGTGCTGGGTGATTTCGTCACCACCGAAGACGGCACCGGACTGGTGCACATTGCCCCCGCCTTTGGCGCCGACGACATGAAAGTGGCCGCCGATTACGACCTGCCCGTGCTGATGACTGTCAAGCCGGATGGGACATTTATGGACGCCATCACTCCCTGGCGTGGGGTATTCGTCAAAGATGCCGACCCCATGATTACGCAAGACCTGCACAACCGCGGCTTGCTCTATCGGGCCGAAACCTACGAGCACACCTATCCCTTCTGCTGGCGCTGCAAAACCCCGTTGCTCTACTACGCCCGCGAAGCCTGGTACATCCGCACCAGCCAGTTCAAAGACCGCATGGTAGAACTGAACAACACCATCAACTGGGTGCCAGAGCATATCAAAGATGGCCGCTTTGGCAACTGGCTGGCCAACAACATTGACTGGGCGCTCAGCCGCGAGCGTTATTGGGGCACGCCGCTGCCTATTTGGGAATGCGCTTCATGCCTCCACCGCGAAGCAATTGGCTCGGTGGCCGAACTGAGCGAAAAAGCCGGGCGTGACCTTTCGGACCTGGAACTGCATCGCCCGTATGTGGACGAAGTACACTGGGATTGCCCCAAGTGCGGCGGCAAAATGTCGCGCGTCACCGACCTGATTGACGTCTGGTTCGACTCGGGCGCAATGCAGGTGGCGCAGTGGCACTACCCCTTCGAAAACCAGGATACCTTCCGCAAGCAGCATCCGGCCGACTACATTTGCGAAGCCGTAGACCAGACGCGCGGGTGGTTCTACTCCCTGCATGCCATTGGCACGCTGCTGTTCGACAGCGTGGCCTTCAAAAACGTCATCTGCCTGGGGCTTATTCTGGATGGCGAAGGCTACAAAATGTCCAAATCGCGCGGCAACATCGTCAACCCCTGGGATGTCATCAACGTTAACGGCGCCGATGCCTTCCGCTGGTATCTCTATACGGCCAGCCCCCCAGGACAAGAGCGGCGCTTCTCTACCGAACTGGTCAGCGGCGCCGTGCGCGATTTCACCCTTACGCTCTGGAACGTTTACGCGTTCTTCGTCACTTACGCCAACCTGGATAAATGGCAGCCTGGCCAGACCAGCACCCTGCACTACACCAGCCTGGATCGCTGGCTGCTGTCCGAACTCCACGCCCTGGTGCGCGACGTCACCGAAGCCTACGAGCACTACGACGTGCCCGGCGCAACCCGCCCGGTGCAGGAATTTGTAGAAAAACTCTCCACCTGGTACCTGCGCCGTTCACGCCGCCGCTTCTGGAAGTCCGAATCGGATGCCGACAAACAGGCCGCCTACAACACCCTTTACACCGCGCTGGTCACCGTGTCCAAACTGATTGCCCCGGCCATGCCGTTTCTTTCTGACGAACTGTACCAAAACCTGGTACGCAGCGTGGACCCCGCCGCGCCCGAATCGGTACACCTGGCTGCCTGGCCGGATTATGACCCGGCGCTTGTGGACGAAAAACTCAACCGCGACATGGCCCTGGTCATGCGCCTGGTCTCGTTGGGGCATGCTGCGCGCAACAAAGCCAACCGCAAGGTGCGCCAACCCCTGGCCGAAGCCGCCTTCTCGGTAGGCAACGTAGAAGACCGCCCGGCCGTAACTGCCTTTGCAGACCTGATTGCCGACGAGTTGAACGTCAAAAAAGTGCGCCTGCTGGATGCCTCTACCGAAGCCGTTTCGCACACCCTCAAGCCGCTGCCCAAGCAATTGGGGCAAAAGTATGGCAACAAATTCCCGTCCATCCAGCGCGCCGTGCTGGCCCTGGATGCCGAAGCAGCCGCCCAAACCCTGATGAGCGGACGTCCCTTGCTGGTGACCGTCGAAGGCGTAGATTACGAACTGCTGCCCGACGAAGTGGAAGTAAAAACCCTGGCCAAAGCGGGCTTTGCCGTCGCCGAAGAAGGCGCGTATGTAGCCGCCCTGGTGACCGAACTGACCCCCGAACTGGTGCGCGAAGGCCTGGCGCGTGAATTTGTCCGCCGCGTGCAAGACCTGCGCAAACAAGCCGACCTGGACGTCGCCGACCGCATCACCCTTTACGTCACCGCCTCCGATGGCTTGAAGGCGGCCGTAGAAGCCTACCGCGACTACATCACCGCCGAAACGCTCACCGTAGATCTCCAGTTTGCACCCGCGCCCGAAGGCGCAGTCAGCACACAGGATACGTTCGACGGCGAGTCTCTTACGGTAGGGCTGCGCAAAGCCTGATCGAAGCACGCCTGCCCTGAGTGATTTAGACCCCGGTGTTTGCATTGCACGCCGGGGTCTATCTATCAAAATATCCTTTCTCGGTTAGAATCGAGCTATGAACACAAACAACTTACGCTATCGAAAAATTTTTGCCTGGGCAGTGCATCTCTTTACTGCCAGTGGTGCGCTGTGGGGCTTTTTAGCCATCCTGGCCATTTTTGCCCAGGATTGGCGGCAAGCCGTCTGGTGGATGATTTTGTCTATGCTGGTAGACGGCTTCGATGGCATGTTGTCGCGCTGGGCCAATGTGAAAACCCACGCCCCCGGAATAGATGGCGCGCTACTGGACAACATCCTGGACTATCTCAACTACGTCCTTGTGCCGGCTTTCTTTCTGGTGCAGGCTCCCAACCTGCTGCCAGAGCCATTTAGGGTGCCTGCTGCAGCACTCATTTTGCTTACCTCGGCTTATCAATTTACCCAGGTGGATGCCAAAACCGACGGCAGCAACGAATATTTTTTCAAGGGCTTTCCGTCGTATTGGAATGTGATGGCGATTTACATGCTGGTCATGCGCCTTAACCCCTGGCTGAACCTGGCCTTTATCATCGCCTTCAACATTCTTGTCTTTGTACCCATCAAATATGTGTATCCCAGCCGCACAACGCGTCTTCGCCGTCTCACACTTGCCTTGACTTATCTGTACGGCGCGATAGGCATTTGGGGTGTGTTGCAATATCCAGATGTGCCGCAATGGGTTGTTTGGGTTTCTTTTGTCTATGTGGCTTATTATGTGGCGCTTAGTTTGTTGCCACGCCAACCCTTCTCGCATGTTCAAATGAGCAAATGAGGAGCGCCTGCATGAACCGCTTGCGCTATACCCCCGTCTCTACCGAGCGCGACCTGCGCGTGGCCATCGTCGAATGTGGAAAAATTGCCTATGCGCGCGGGTTGATTTCATCAAACAACGGCAACATCTCTGCCAAATTCGGCGATGACCAGATCGTCATCACGCCCTCCGGGTTATGCAAAGGCCGCCTGGATGAAGATGACCTGATTATCGTTGACCTGGAAGGCAACATCGTCAAAGCCAACCCACGCCGCAAGCTCAAAATCTCTTCCGAAACCCCCATGCACCTGGAGGTATACCGCCAGCGCCCCGACGTGCGCGGCGTCATTCATGCGCATCCGGTGCATGCTGTTGCCCTGACCATTGCGGATATCCCCTTTCCGATAGATGTCATGCCCGAAGTGCTGGAGGGCCTGGGCCCCGTGCCCACGACCCGTTTTGCGCTGCCCAGTTCAGAAGATAATGCCCTGGCCATCCGCGACCTGATTACCAACCATGATGCTCTTTTGTTACGCAATCATGGCGCATTGACGGTCGGGCGCGACCTGGATGAGGCGCTCATCAACCTGGAGCGCGTAGAGTCTGTGGCGCATACCCTTTATGCGGCCCACGCCCTGGGACAGGTCAACCGCCTGCCGCCGGAATTTATGCCCAAACTGGCCGAACTTTACCAGCGCATGAAAGCAAAATGAAATGCACATTGAACAAGTACACAGCGTAACCGATGAATTGCTGGATGCCTTTGCCCGCCTGATGCCGCAACTGACTGCAAACTGGCCGCCCCCCTCGCGTGAATTGCTGCAACAAATCACGGATTCGGCTCAGGCGGCGCTTTTTGTGGCCCGTGCGCCAGATTCCGCTGGGCTCATTGTCGGCGCAGCCACGCTGGCCGTGGTGCTAGCCCCCAGCGGGGCGCATGCCCGCATTGAGGACGTGGTGGTAGATAGCAATTATCGCGGGCAGGGCATTGGTCAGGCGCTGACCCTGGCCTTGCTCGACTACGCCCGTCAGGTGGGGGTCAAATATGTCGCGCTTACGTCCAACCCCAGGCGAGAGGCGGCCAACAAACTCTATCAAAAACTTGGCTTTATCCCCTGGCAGACCAACGTCTACCGTTATGACATTCGCCCATGAGCGGCATAACCCCTCCAGGTAAAATGGGTATTTTCGCTGCATACCTGAAAACGCATCGCTTCAGGGTGATATGGAGTGCAGTGCGTTTTTTGTTATCCAGAGCCGTTCTGATAGGATTTGCCATCTTTGGAGGTGTGTTTTTCACCGTACTTATGGCAAACACGCCTGCCCCGTCAGGCTGGGTTGTCTCTGAACCGCAGTTCGAAGCAAATGTACGGATGCAAATTGAGCGGTACATTCGCACGTATTTGTACGAGCACAATTTGCGTCCTGGCGAGCCGAATGTTCAACAAACAGTGGAGGAATTGCGCGCTAACCTGATTGAAGAGGCGGGACTTAACCTGCCCTATTGGCCACGTCACCTGCGCTGGACATGGAATGCCCTCACTTTTGACTGGGGACGGCTTAACCGCTATGCTTCTCAGCCGGTCTATGGGCAGAGCGCTCGCAGCCTGGATGTGCGCGGGGCCATTCTTTCCGCGTTTCCCAATACCTTGCTGCTGGTTGGTGCGGCTAATTTGATTGTCTTCGTGTTTGGCTTACCCCTGGCGCTTTACCTCTCCCGGCATTATGGTCATGTGCTCGATCGTCTCATTGCTTTTCTTTCGCCCATGTCTTCTGTGCCAGGTTGGGTAATTGGCATTTTGTTGCTATCCCTATTTGCTATCGAGTTGCGCTGGTTGCCGCCTGGAGGCATGTTTGATAAATTGCCCCCAGAAACACCTCTCGGCTATGTGCCTGTGGTGCTCAGGCACATGATTTTGCCAGTGACGGCAATTGTCATTAGCCTGTTTTTCCAGCTGGTATATTCCTGGCGTACTTTTTTCATCATTTATGCGCAAGAAGACTATGTGGACTTAGCCAAAGCCAAAGGGCTGCCCATGCGCATTGTAGATCGTGAATACATTTTGCGTCCGACTTTGCCATACATCATTACAAGTTTTGCGCTGGTGCTGGTTGGATTTTGGCAGATGACTATGGCGCTTGAAGTGGTATTCCAATGGCCGGGTATTGGGCTGCTGTACATTGAACGGGCGCTGCCTAATTTTTGGGGCGAGTCGATGTACCCCGGGGAGTTGTTGCTGGCCGTTGGCATTGTGGTCATTTTTTCCTATCTGCTGGGGATAGTGGTTTTATTGCTTGATGTTGTTTACGTCATTGTGGACCCGCGCATTCATCTGGTAAGTGCAGAAAATACCTTGCAAATCTTACAGCGCCGTTCTGTTTCATTGTGGCAAAAGTGGCGGTCTGAGATTGCCACCTGGCGCTTGCCTCGTTTACACATGCCGCGCCCTGCTGTGGTACCCTCCTGGCAACAGGTCATCCAATTTGCACGGCTTACCGGGCGTGCCGCCAGGCTGGGCATGCAGAACTTTTTACGCGAACTTCGGCGCTATCCCTCGGCTATTGCAGGGTTAACCATCATCTTGCTTTTAGTCGTCGGGTCGCTGTATGCGGTGGTGATGTACCCCTACGAGCAGATTGGCCGCCTTTGGGATAGCGAGCGCCTGACTGGGCGGGTATCTGTTCCACGTTTGGCTGAACCCGCCTGGACAAACCTTTTCCGCGCCGATGAACACCTTTCGGTAGCGCGCTATGATCAATCACATCCTGCCGTAACGCGCAGCACCGAAACCCTCTCTAATGGCTGGCGTGATGAAAAAACGACCTACGCCATTCCTTATCACTACGGTGATTTTCCGCAAGAAATATATCTCTACATAGACGCGCGCTTTCATGAGAAGCGCCCGTTTGTTTCGCTTACCTGGATAACCCCGGATGGCCGCTCAATTGCCCTGAAAGGTGTTGCTGCCGCCCCTTCGATGAGTTACGACTTTGTATCTGGCATTCCAACGCAAAGGCTGGTTGCCGAAAACCCAAACTGGCAGCAATGGTTCAACTTTGGGCAGGTATACACCACGCCTGGCTTCTATGTGCTGTTTGCAGACCCCCATGCAGCCCAACCGCGTCCCTTGCACGGCACATATCACCTGGAAGTCAGTGCCCTCATGTTTGAAGATGACTCTAGCCTGGCTTCGGAGCTGCTGTTGTTGGGGCATGTTTATGGGCTGGCTGGAACAGATTTTTTACGCCGCGACCTGATTGTGCCGCTTTTGTGGGGGATGCCGTTTGCGCTGGTGTTTGGCGTGACTGGCGCCCTGTTGACCACCCTGCTGGCCATGGTTATCTCGGCTGCGGGGGTTTGGTTTGGCGGCTGGGTAGATAGTTTGATTCAACGTCTTACCGAAGCAAGCATGGTTTTGCCCGTGCTGGCTGTGGGCGTGCTGGCTTATGCGTTATTTGGCGTAGATATATGGGTTATCCTGGCAGTTATTATTGTCTTGAACGTTTTTGGTACCCCTGCAAAGACCTTTCGGGCGGCTTTTCTACAGGTTAAAGAAGCGCCATACATTGAATCTGCTCGCGCCTACGGCGCAAGCAACCTGCGAATCATTTTTCAATACCTGGTGCCGCGTATCATTCCTGTGCTGGTGCCGCAATTGGTGACGCTTATTCCCACGTTCGTTTTTCTTGAAGCCACACTGGGGCTTTTCAATATCAAGTCAAACTATCCCACCTGGGGACGCATCATTTACCAGGGATTATCAAACGGCGCGCTGTATGGCTCGCGTTTTTGGGTGCTGGAGCCCATTGCGCTTTTGTTGCTCACTGCCCTTGCTTTTTCTATGCTGGGCAGCGCCCTAGAGCGCATTCTCAACCCGCGCCTGCTGGAAAAATAAACACGCCAATTTGCCCAATAACCTGCCCCCAATGCGCAGTGGCATGATTCTGCTACACAAACCGCAAATATTTTTGCGTGGCGTTTTCTAAATCGCTATATGCGCCGCGATACGCCTCTGGCAGCAATTTAGCCAACTGGTACATCATCTCGTCTGCCATTTGCTGGCGTATTTCTTTGGTCACTTTCTCGCCGTGAGCATCCAGGTAAAACACGGGTCCTACCCGCACTGTTACAGGCGTGCGCCTGAACTTTTTGACATTGCTGCCAAAATTTTCTCCGCCCCAATGCGCAATCGGCTGCAGGGGCGCTCCGCTTTTTAGGGCCAGTACCACCAGCCCGGCATGCGCCCGAATAAGCGCGCCCGTCTTGCTGCGTGTGCCTTCGGGGGAAATGCCCAAAATGCGCCCTTCCTGCAGCGCATCCAAAGCGCGGCGCATGGCCTCAACATCTGCCTCGCCGCGTCGCACCGGAATAATTTCCCACAAATCGAAAATCCAGCCCAAAAAGCGGTTATCCCAGGTTTCAATTTTGGCCAGCCCGGTCACCGGGCGTGGCTGCAATTGTGTAAACATGAGCGGCGCTTCGAGTGTGCCCGTGTGGTTAGCATAAGCAATGAGCGGACCCTTCATGGGCACCCTGGATAATTCCGGCGCATCAATTCGGCATAAAATTTCAAGCCCCCATTTGCACAGGTACGTTGTTATCCATCCCAAAGTGTTCATAATAGGTTCGTCGCCATTCTCAAACGCTCACACCCACAACCTGCAATTGTTGGGGCAAAATTTCAATATGTAATTCACGCCCGCGCTCGCACAAAATTTCGCCATCGGTTTGCACTGGCATGACCCCCTCAAGCGCGCGAATAGTCACCTTTTGGGCGCGCTCCATTTTAATTTCTGGCTGGGTATCCTGCGTTCCTCGAATGAAATGGGGAATAAGGCTGAACATGCGGGCCTGATTAACCGCCCGGGCAATGCACAAATCAAACCAGCCGTCATCGGCTTCCGCTTTTGGGGCGGTCCAAAACCCGCCGCCAATGCGCCGCCCATTCATTACAGAAACCATTAGCGATTTAAGCGCCATCACCTGCTCATCGAGGCGGATTTCGACCGTAGGCGCCGCGCGATGATAGGTGAAAATGGTCTGCACTGCCGCAATCAGGTATGCCAGCATGCCCCGCGCATAAGTGATTTTTTGAGAAAGGATCGTTCCGGCGGCGTCGAAGCCCATGCCCACGCAGTTGGCAAAAAAGCGCCCTTCGGGCAGGTTTTCGTGAATGACGCGCCCAATGTCAATCGTCTTGCGTTGACCCTTTTTCAGCGCTTGCACAGCCGCGTGCAATTCCAGGGGAATGCCCAGGCTGGCGGCCAGGTCGTTGCCTGTGCCAACGGCCAGCACCCCCAGGGCTGTTTTATCGAAACCCTGTGTCCGTGCGCGCATCAGTCCATTCAATGTTTCGTTGGCCGTGCCGTCGCCGCTGGCGCTCACCACCACATCGTAGCCCGCCTGGGCGGCCTGTTCGGCCAATTCGGCGGCATGCCAGGGGCGTTCGGTGCGCACCATCGAAAAATCCAGCCCGGCAGCAGACATCTCGCGTTCAATTTCGGCAATCACTCGCCCCGCACGCCCGCGCCCAGAAGTGGGATTGACAATGACCAGATGTTTCACAACATACTCCAGTTGCGTTTTTTAGAGAAAACACCATTCTCCCCAAAGCGGTTCAGGCGCATATCAGTTCCAGGGCTTCGGGCAACACTTCGGCGCTGATTTCTGAACTGACGATGCTCAAAATCTCGCCATCGGCATGGATTGGCAAATCGCCGCCTTTGACCGATTGGATAAACACCTGACGGGCGCGATACATCTTCACTTCTGGCTGCGAAGCCTGCGTACCTTTCAAAAAGTACGGAATCAGCTGGAACAACCGCAGCCGGTTGGCCTGGCTGGCAATGCACAGGTCAAACAGTCCATCGTTGGCTGCGCTCTCTGGGGTCATCATAAACCCGCCGCCCATGCGCCGCCCATTCATGATAGAAATCATCAGCGAGGGCTGTTCAAAAGTTGTGCCATCCAGCGTAATTTTGACTCGCGGTGCGTTGTAATACCAGAAAATGGTCTTCATCACCCCAATCAAATACGGAATCAACCCGGTGGCCCAGCGTACCTTGACCGCCTCAA
>FWPV01005609.1_pt1 | contig 24892 bp, 26 predicted proteins | sample 2228371 | NCBI WGS metagenome assembly FWPV01 (sample SAMEA103939776, study PRJEB20133) | metagenome | reverse complement strand
GACCCGAGCGTCACCGAGGCGCTCGACGTGGCCGCCCTCCAGGCGTACGCGCTCGCCGTCCATGCCGCCACGCAGACCTGGCTCGCCGAGGTGCCGCTCTCGTCCCTCGACGCCGTGCCCGAGGCCAGCTGGCGACTCGGCCACCACGCCGAGATCGCCCCGCGCGACCTCGACTGGCTCCACGCCATGTGGGACGCGAAGCCCGTGTCCTGGTTCGTGCAGTGGGAGGTGATCGCGCACGGGCACGGCCATGTGGCCGAAGCAGTGAGCGTGCGCAACCGCCTCGGACTCAGCCCGTTCTGACCCCGTCAGCCGGGCCCGAGCCGCAGCGTGCTGCCTGCGACGAGGCCGAGCCCAGCTGCCTCGCCCTGGGGCACTTCCACCGCCACCTGGTAGCTGGCGGCGGGCGCCGTGAGGGGGCACTCGGGCGCTGCGGCGGGACACGGTTCCATGTCGGCCGACGAGACCAGTCGGCCGTCGGCATCCCAGAACGTGATGGTGAGCGGGATCAGCGTGTCGCGCATCCAGAACCGGTGCTCGACCGGCTCCGCATACACGAACGCCATGCCCGGACACTCGCCGAGCGACGTCACGCCCTGCAGGCCACGGGCGCGGGCCTCGTCGTCGGCTGCGACCCACAGGCAGAACGTCCGGCGGTCGCCGTCGTCGGTGGTGACCTCGGCCATGACCCGGCCGAACCCCTCCGGGGTCGGCTCGCTGACGACCGCCGGTGCGCTGGCCGACGTCGCGTCGACCGGGGTGCTGGAGGACGAGGCGTCCGCCGGCGGTTCCATCGAGGACGACCCGCACGACGCCAGCACGACGACGGCGCACAGCAGGTAGCGTCCGCGCCGATGGACACCTGCGACAGCTGCGGCGTCGAGACCTCGGAGCTGTGGTCGGTACGGCGCCAGTACGTCATCCCCGCCGAGTGGGATGCGCCGGGCCGCGAGATCACCCTCGACGAGCTGGAGCGGTGGTGCTTCGCGTGCTGCTCCCACTATCCGCACGTCCCCGCCTGATCAGGCTCGCGTACCCCGCACGAGGCTGGCTGTCACCAGCCCGAAGCCCGCCGCCACGGCGACCTCGCGCGCGTGGAGCCCGGTCCCGCCGACGAGCACCGACGAGGTGACGCCGCCGGTGGACACCTCGTAGACCAAGTGCTCACCGGTGGCTCGCAGGCCCCACCAGACCAAGACCGCGCCGCCGACCAACCCCAGCACGACCATCGGCACCCGCAACGTCTCGTGCGGCATGCGGGGAGCGAGGACCCGGGCCAACAAGCTGCCGACGAGCAGCACGGCACCTGCTGCTCCGACCGCGACCAACATCTGCTGCGCGACCACGGGTGCGGCAGTTGCCGGGCGCGGGCCGCAGTCGAGCATCGTGACTCCCACGCCGGGGGGAGCCTCGATCTCGGCCACCCGGTAGAGCTCGCACGGCGTACCGTCGGTGAGCGACGCGACGCCGGACGCGTCGATCTGCCACCCCACCGGGTCGGCGAGCAGATCGACGGCCAGCACACCGCCGACCGCCACCACGATCAGCACGAGTCCCGTGAGCAGGTCGTGGCGCAGACGCTGGGCGACCTCGAACGGCAGCCACGAGCCACGACCAGCGGACATGGTTCCTCCTCGACGACCCCGAACTAGGGGGCGGCGCGCTGGGTCCGCTCGGTGCGGCCGCGCCCGCCGAGGGGCAGCACCCTCACCAGGTGGTGCCAACGGCAGGTGCAGCAGGCTTCGACGACGTACGCGGCGTACTCCTCAGGGCGCCGGTGGAACTGGGCCAGCTCAGCGGTGGTCGCCACGCACCGCCCGTGCTTGGGCAGGCGAGGGCCGAACACGTAGGTGACGAGCGACAGGCGGTCCTCGGCACAGATCGGGCAGTTCGTGGCGGTGCGCTGGCCCACCGCACGAGCGGCCCGGATCAGTTCGGGGTGGGCGTCACAGACCTGGTCCTGGCGCAGGCGCCCACGCCGGTACTCGTTGATGAGCGCCCGCCGCGCCAGCCGGTGGTCGACCACACCCCGGCCGAACCCTCCACGCAGGGAGCCGGCCGAGAACGTCATGGGCCGCAAGGCTAGCGATGATCCACGTCCCGCACTGCGACACGCACCACACTGAGGGCCATGAGCGCAACCCCGGTGACCTACGGCCCCCACGTGGCGAACGACGCCGAGCTGCGCCTGTGCGGGGACGTGGTGGGCAAGCGCACGCTCGAACTCGGCGCCGCCGAGCCCTCGAACGCCGTCGTCTTGGCCCAGGCGGGGGCGAAGTCCATCGTCGTGGACCCCGACGGCGAGCGCATCGCGCGGGTCCGCAGCGATGCCGAGACCCACGACGTCCGCGTCGAGTGCCACCAGTCCGACTACGCCGACCTGGGCTTCTTGACCTCGGCCTCGGTGGACCTCGCGCTGTGCGTGCACCGCCTCCACGAGGTCGACGATCTCGCCCGCATGCTGCGCCAGGTGCACCGAGTGCTGAAGCCGGGCGCTCCGTTCCTGTTGGCCGAGACGCACCCGGTCCGGGCGATGCTCGACGGTGCCGAGGTGGTGGTGAGACGCGGCTACGGCACCGAGGGCACGCGCACCATCAGCCAGCTCTTCACGGCGCTCACCCGAGCCAACTTCCAGATCGACGTGCTCCACGAACTCGACGCCGTCGATGAACCCGGCGCACTCGTGCCGTCGGTCCTGTTGCTGCGCGCTCGCAAGCTCGGGGTGTGAACCCCGCCGCCGAGTCCGCTACGACCCGGAGCGTGCGGCCCACCAGGCGTCGAGGCGGCGGCGGATCTCGGCGTCACCGAGCAGACCTTCGTCGAGGCGGATCTCCAGCAAATGGGCAAGTGCCTGGCCCACCAGTGGTCCCGGCTTCAGGCCCAGGTGCTCCATCACGGCGTTGCCGTCGAGTTCGGGGCGGATGGCGGCCAGCTCCTCCCGGGCGGCGAGGTCCGCGATGCGCGCTTCGAGCTCGTCCATGCGCCGGGACAGCCGAGCGGCCTTCTTCTCGTTGCGCGTCGTGCAATCGCTCCTGGTGAGCACGTTCAGCTCGGCGAGCAGCGGCCCCGCGTCACGGACGTAGCGTCGGACCGCGCTGTCGCTCCACCCCATGGCGTACGTGTGGAAGCGCAGGTGCAGTGCGACGAGCTCGGTCACGGCCTCGACGTCATCGTTGGAGTACCGCAGCTCGGTCATGCGCTTGCGGGTCATGCGTGCACCGACGACCTCGTGATGGTGGAACGTGGTGCCCTTGCCGGGCTGGTACCCGCGAGTGCGCGGCTTTCCCACGTCGTGGAACAGCGCCGCGAGGCGCGTGCGGCGAAAATCGAACGGCGGGCGCTCGGCCGGCTGCTCCTCGGGTGGGCGCACGTTCTCGACGACGGCGATCGTGTGGGTCAACACGTCCTTGTGGCGGTGGATGGGATCGTGCTCGAGCCGCATGGCCGGCAGCTCGGGCAAGAACTCTTCAGCCAGTCCGGTGTCCACGCAGAACCACAGCCCGGCCGCCGGGTGCGGCACCACCATGAGCTTGTCGAGCTCGTCGCGAATGCGCTCGGCCGACACGATCGACAATCGGCCTCGCATCGAGCTGACCGCGTCGACGAGCTCGGCGACCGGCGTCAGCTGGTAGCCGGCCACGAACCGAGCGGCCCGCAGCATGCGCAGCGGGTCGTCACTGAAGCTCAGCTCGGCGCCGAGCGGGGTACGCAGCACGCGTGTGGCGAGGTCGGCCGCGCCGCCGAAGGGGTCCACCAGGGTCGGGGCGTCGGAGGTCAGCTCCAGCGCCATGGCGTTCACGGTGAAGTCGCGCCGAGAGAGGTCCGCTTCGATGGCGTCGGCGAACTCGACGTCGGGTTTGCGGGAGTCGGGGTGGTACGCCTCGGCCCGGTGGGTCGTGATCTCGTACGTGCGGTCGCCCCGTTTGGCGCCGATGGTCCCGAAGCGCTCTCCCTGGGTCCACATGACGTCGGCCCACCCGTCGAGCAGTCGCTTGATCTCCCCCGGACGGGCGTCGGTCGTGGCGTCGTAGTCGCGCTCGAGCTGGTCGAGGCCACGCCCGAGCAACAGATCGCGCACCGTGCCACCCACGAGGTACAGACGGTGCCCAGCCGCCCGGAACCGCTCGCTCAGCGGGGCGAGCTCGGCGAAGACGGGCGCGAAGCGCTCCGGGATCACAGCAGTCCGGCCTCGGCCCACCGGCGTTGCACGGCGTCGACCGCGGGGTGCCCGGCACCGCCCGAGGTGGGCGGTTCCGGCAGGTGCTCGACACCCGCCAGCTCGGCCAGGACCGCTGCGGTCGAGTCACGGAGCGCCTCGAGGTCGTACCCACCCTCGAGCATCACGAGACGTCGACCAGCGGGCACCAGCTCGAGCACGCGACGAGTCATGAGGGCGTAGTCGCCGCTCGACAGCCCGAGGTCGGTGATCGGGTCGGCGCGGTGCCCGTCGAAGCCCGCCGAGACGATGAGCCAACTGGGCGCGAACTCCGCCATCACCGGGAGCACCACCCGATCGAGCGCCGCCAAGTACGCGTCGCCGGTGCTGCCCGGGGGCATGGGCACATTCACGGTGGTCCCGAACCCCGGTCCGTCCCCCATCTCCCGGGCGGCGCCAGTGCCGGGGTAGAGCGGCCACTGGTGCAGCGACACGTACAGCACCCGCGAGTCGGTGTAGAAGGCGTCCTGGGTCCCGTTGCCGTGATGGGCGTCGTAGTCGACGATCGCCACGCGCTCACCTCGCTCGGCGAGCTCGGCCGCCACGACGGCCACGTTGGAGAACAAGCAGAACCCCATGGACTGCGTCGGCGTGGCGTGGTGGCCCGGGGGTCGCACGGCACAGAACGCCGCCTCGCCCTCCCCGCGCTCGAGCGCCCGCACCGCCGTGAGACCGGCGCCAGCGGCGAGCAGTGCTGCATGCCACGAGCCTGGTGAGGCGACCGTGTCGGGATCGATCCGGCCACCACCAGCGGCGATGATGCGGTCGATCGCGTCGATGTGCGCGTCGGCGTGCACCCGGGCCAGGTCGGCCCGGGTGGCAGGCTCGGGCTCCAGGGGTCGCAGGGCATCGGCGACCTCGGCGGCCCGTGCGCCGTCGATGACCGCGCCCAGCCGCTCGGGGCGCTCCGGGTGGAACGGACCCGTCAGGTGGTCGAAGAAGGCCTCATGAGTCGCGAAGAGCACCGTCACCGCCGCCGACGCTACCGTCGGAGCCCAGTGACGAACGCAGCGTCGCCCCCCGGGTCCTGGTCGCTGTCGACCGGACGAGCGCACGTGCTGCGCAGCGGTCGGGACCACGCGCGCGTGCGCTGCTGGCCCGGTCGCCCGGACACCGCCCAACTCGTGCCCGTCGACCACGCCCGCGCGCCCGAGACGACCACCCTGCAGAGCTGGATCGACCGACTCGCCGAGCGGGGCGTTCGCGACGTGCGCACCGGCGCCGTCACCGCCGAGGTCGCCCGTCGCTTCGAGCGCGTCGGCTTCGCGCCGATCCAACAGCTCGTCCTGCTGCAGTTCGACCTGGACCAGGCCGAACTCCCCCGCCCCACACATCGGCGCGCGCCGCTCGGCCGTGGACCACACGACCTCGACCTCGCTGCGGCCATCGACACCGCTGCGTTCGGTCCGGAGTGGAGCCTCGACCCCGCTGGCATCCGGGAAGCGTGCGGCGCCACCCCCCATCACCGGGCCCGCTTCGCACTCGACGCCGATACCGCCGCGGTCGGCTACGCCGTCACGGGTCGCAGCGGACGTCGCGGCTTCCTCCAGCGGCTCGCCGTGCATCCCGACCACCAACAACGCGGCGTCGGACGAGCGCTCGTGCTCGATGCACTGCGCTGGCTGCGGCGCTGGCGCGCCGACGACGTGGTCGTGAACACCGCCCACGACAACGCGGTCGCCCGCTCGCTGTACGAGCGGATCGGCTTCCGCTTGCTCGACGAGCAGTTGTTCGTGCTGGAACGGTCGCTGACCTCCGTGCCGAGTGGCTCCCCCGACGACGGTTGACCCATGCGCACGCGCTCGGTCCGGTCCGCCTTCGCCCTCGCCGGCGTGGTCGTGCTGACCATGCTCGGCAGCGCAACGGTCGACCAGGTCTCGGCTCAGACCCCGCCCGCTGCGAACCTGCGAGTCGTCGACCAGACCGTCGTCGTGCCAGCCGAAGAGGGCGCGCCGATCGCCTTCGTGCTCGACATCGACCCGGCCGAGGCGTTCGTCGACGAGCCGGGCGCGGAGGGATGGGTGGTCACGGTCCGGGCGCGCGATCCGGTCGTCGATCGCTTCGCGTTCGACCGAGTCCTGCGCGGTGAGCTCACGCCGGTCTACGACTACGTCGAAGTGCCGCTCGAAATCGGTCCCGTCCCGGCGGAAGCCGACTCCTCGGCCGCCCGGTCCCTGCGCACCGAGGTGGTGGTCGCGGTCGAGCTCGAGACCCGCACGGCCGAAGCGCTACGGCTCACCGACCCTGGCGTCTACCCCGTCGAGCTCGTGCTGGCCGACCCCGAGGGTCGGGCTCGCGCCCGGGTGCTCACGTTCGTCGAACGCCAGCCCGCTGCTGGCGACCCCGCGTCCCCGGACCGGTTGGCCCTCAGCCTCGTCGCGGCCGTCGACGGCGGTCCCGCCCACGGACCGAGGGGGTCCGTCGCGGTTCCTGACGCCGTGAGGGCTCAGCTCCTGCGCCTGCTCGCCGTGCTCGAGAGTGCTCCGGACGTGCCGGTGACCGCAGCGCTGCGTCCTGAGCTGGTCATGGCCATGGCCCGAAGCGGCTCACCGATCGACGACGAGCTCCTCGATCGCCTGCGCGCCGTGACCGACTCGCTCGAGGTGCTCGCCACCACCTACGTCCGCGTCGATCCCTCGGCGGCCGAACGTGTCGGGTTGACGGGGGTGTTCACCGAGCAGCTCCGGCTCGGCGAGGACGCCGTGGCCGACGTGCTCCCCGGTGTCGTCACGCGACGTTCGGTGTGGATCGCCGACCAGGTCATCGACGGTCGCGGAGCCCAACTGCTGCGGGACCTCGGTGTACGTGCCGTGGTACTCACCCCGCCGACCCAGCTCGGAACGGCCGAGGGAGGGCCGATCTTCGCCGACCCGACGCTCCAGTTCCGCCTGGACATCCCCAGCGGCTCGCCGATGGCCGCGTCCGACGTGGACCTGCGGTTAGCCGAACGGCTGGCGCAGCCGACCGACGAGCCGTGGCTGGCTGCGGTGCACCGGTACGCCGAGCTCGCAGTGATCCGCCACGAGATCGTCGCCCGCGTCGAACCCATCCGTGGTCGGTCGTTCATCCTGGCGACCACCGACGCCGCTCCGGCCGACCCGGCAGTGCTCCTGCCCCTGATCGAGCTGCTGCGCACGAGCGGCTCGTTCGAGCTCGTGCCCCTGGCGAGCGCGCTCGCCACGACCAACGAGGTCCTCCTCGACGGCCGGCCTCTCACGTTCGAGCTCCCACTCGAAGCCGGACCCGATCTCTCCGGCCTTGCCACCGAGCTCGGGCGCTACACCCTGGAGACGGCGGCGATGGCGAGCATGCTGCCCGAGGGGGACCCACGACCCGAACGCTGGGACGAGATCCTCGCCTTGTTGCCGGCCGAGTCGTGGTCGGACGCCGATCGGGCACAGCTCACCAGGGAGATCGACGCCGACACGGTCGAGCTCGCGTCCTCCCTGGTGCTGCCCTCGGCCACCCGGTTCACCTTGGGCGGACGCACGTCCGAGATCGTGCTCGGCATCCGCAACGTCGGCGACACCGAGCTGCGGGCCGAAGTCCGGCTGACCAGCGCCAAGCTCACGTTCCCGCAGGGCACCCAGGTCGAAGTGTTCCCACCGGGCGAGCTCACCCGAGTCTCGGTACCCGTCGAGGCACGTACGAACGGGCAGTTCGCGGTGACCGTCGAGCTCGTCACCCCGTTGGGCAACCTGACCCTCGGTGAGCCGGTGGTCATGACCGCCCGCGTCAATGCCCTCGCCGGGCTCGGCCAGCTGTTGTCAGGAGCGGCCCTGCTGGTGCTCGCCACCTGGTGGGTGCACCACCTCCGGGTAGGCCGCCGGGCCCGTCGGGCCGAGGCCGCCGGCTCGGCGACCAGCCGTCATCCCGCCGCACTCACCGACACCACCTCGGCCCGCGGGGCTAGCCTGTCGGAGCCATGACCGTCCGCATCGTCACCGACAGCGCGTGCGACCTTCCGTCGGAGGTCGTCGACGAGCTCGGCATCGAGATCGTGCCGCTGTTCATCCGCTTCGGTGACGACGAGCTCGTCGACCGGGAACAGCTCAGCACGACAGAGTTCTGGCAGCGGTGCGCGTCGTCGAGCGTGCTGCCGTCGACCGCAGCGCCGGCACCGGGTCGCTTCGAGGCGGCATATCGCAAGCTGGCCGCCGAGGGGGCGACCGGGGTCGTGGCGGTGACGCTCTCCGGGGCGCTGTCGGCGACGCTCCAGAGCGCCGAACTCGGTGCCGCCGCCGTCGCCGACGAGCTCCCGGTCCGGATCGTCGACAGCCGCTCGGTCTCGATGGGGCTCGGGATGATCGTGGTGGCCTGTGCCCGCCGAGCCCGCGAGGGCGCGTCGCTCGAGGAGATCGAGGCGCTCGCTCGCGACCTCGCCGCTCGCACCAAGGTCTGGGGCGCGCTCGACACGTTGGAGAACCTGAAGAAAGGTGGCCGGATCGGCGGCGCCAAGGCACTGCTGGCCTCGGTCCTGTCGATCAAGCCGATCATCGAGGTGCGCGATGGTGTGGTCGAAGAGGGTGGTCGGCAGCGCACCCGGGCCAAGGCGCTCGCGTTCTTGGTCGACAAGGTCCGCTCGGCGGGCTCGATCGAGAACCTGGCCGTGCTCCACGCGGCGTGCGACGACGTGGACGAGTTCGTGGAGATGCTGCGCCGGGTCCACGACGGTGAGATCCTGGTCGGCGAGATCGGAGCGGTCATCGGCACCCACGCCGGACCCGGCACCATCGGCGTCGCGTTCCAGACACCCTGAGCTCGGGCTGACCACCACCTGGCCCTGAACGGCGCCCGCGGGATTGCCGGGTCGACGGCTCAGCGCGCCACTAGCGTCGGGGGGCGGATCCATGCTGCCGACCTCGCCGTCCCCTCCCGCCGTGCTGGCGAACCGCTACCGGCTCGAGCGACGCTTCGCGTCGGGCGGCATGGCCGAACTCTGGCTGGCCACGGACACGGCGCTGTCTCGTCAAGTCGCCGTGAAGCTGTTGAAGCCGGCCCTCGCCGCCGACCCGGTGATCGCCGAGCGCTTCCGCCGAGAAGCCGTGGCGGCCGCGAGCCTCACCCACCCCAACATCGTCGCGGTCTATGACGCCGTCGAGGACGCCGGCCGCCAGGCCGTGGTCATGCAGTACGTGCGCGGCAAGTCCCTCCGACAGCTCCTCGACGAGCAACAGCGACTCTCACCCGAGTTGACCGTCCACATCGGCTGCGCCGTCGCCGCGGCGCTCGACGCTGCCCACCAGGCCGGGCTCGTCCATCGGGACGTCAAACCCGGCAACGTCTTGGTCACCCCGGATGGGCTCGTCCTGCTCGCGGACTTCGGCATCGCGAAGGCGCTCGACGGCAACGGCGACGACCTGACCAGCGAGAACGTCATGATGGGCACTGCGAAGTACCTGTCGCCCGAGCAGGTGCGGGGGCGGCGGCTGGACGGCCGGGCCGACCTGTACTCCCTCGGCCTGGTGCTGTACGAGTGCCTCGCCGGGCGAGTGCCGTTCTTGGGTGAGACCGACGCCGACACGGCGCTGTCGCGATTGCAGCGCGACCCGACCGATCTCACACGGCTGCGCCCCACGTTGCCGCGAGGGTTGGTCGAGGTCATCCACCGCCTCCTGGCCCGGGAACCCGAGGACCGCTACGCCACGGCTGCCGAGGTGCGTACGGCCCTGCAGCAGAGCCTCAAGCGAGCCGCCGCCCCGGTTCTGCCCACTCGAGCGCCCGCCGTGCGGCCCGACGACACGGCGGGGACGCGGACCCCGACCAGGTTCATCCGGCCGCCGAGCGCCCCCCGACCCGGGGATCGCACACCACCGTCGGTCGCCGTCCGACGCGGGCGACCAGCGCGAGGGTTCCAGCAGCGCTGGACACCGTCGCTCATGGTCGTTGGCGGCTTGCTGATCGCAAGCCTCGTCGCGGCGCTGCTGCTGTGGTCCGCCATCGGCAACGGCGGCGAGCCGATCGACACCACGACTCCGGTCGCCCCGGGGGTCACAGCGGGTGGTGACGCGGGTACGGTGGTGATCCCCGACGGTGCCACCTCGGTGGTCGCCAATGCCGCTGCCTACGACCCCGATGGCGACGGCGTCGAGAACGACGAACAGGTCGGCCGGGTGCTCGACGGCGATCCCGCCACGACGTGGTCGACCGTCTGCTACCAATCCCAGTACCTGGGCGCGAAGCGCGGCGTCGGCGTCGTGCTCGAGCTGAGCACGGCCACCGTGGCGAGGATCGAGGCCGACGTGGCGAGTGCCCCTTGGAACCTCCAGATCCACGGTGCCGAGCGGCTCCCCTCCTCGATCGACGGGTGGGGACCCGAACTCGCTGCCGACTACTCCGACTCGCCCGGACGGCTGGAGGCCACGTCGGCAACCCCGGTCCGGTACGTCTTGGTGTTGTTCCGAGAGCTCGGACCCGACCCGGCGTGCAGCTCGGCGAACCCCTACCGCGGCCAGCTCTCCGAGATCCGGGTCACCGCAGCACCCTGACGGGTACGCTCGGCGCCATCGCCACGCCAGCCGACGACGCGCGCCTTGTCGACGCCGCGCAAGCGGGTGATCGAGCCGCGGTCGACGAACTGCTCCGACGACACCTGCCTCGAGTCCATGCCGTGTGCCGCCGGCTCCTCGGCAACGACGCCGACGCGGCCGACGCCACCCAAGAAGCGCTCATCGCCATCGCCCGTGGCCTGGTTCGCTTCGACGGACGGTCGAGCTTTTCCACGTGGGCGTACCGGATCGCCACCAATGCCGCGCTCGACGAGCTGCGGCGCCGACAGCGCCGACCCCAGCTCGTCCGTGAACCAGACGACGAGACGAGCCGGCGGGGCGAGCCCGCCGACCGCGCCAGCTCGGTCCGCCTCGACGCCGTTGTCGAACGCGACCGTCTCGTGCCGGCGCTCGCTGCACTCAGCGAGGAGTTCCGCATCGCCGTCGTGCTTCGGGACGTGGCCGACCTCGACTACGCCGAGATCGCCGAGGTCCTCGGGATCCCCCCGGGCACGGTGCGGTCGCGCATCGCCCGCGGTCGCGCCCAGCTCGCCGCCGCGCTCGGGAACCAGGCTGAGCCGACCACCCGTCCAACCATCGACCATGACTGAGGCGCACCTTCCCCCCGACGAGCTCGTCAGCCGCTACGTCGACGGTGACGTGTCGGCGGAGCTGCGCGCCGTCGTGGAGGCCGACCCGAACCTGCTGGCGCAGGTCGAGCGCGTGCGCTCGGTGCGCGAGATGTTGCGCGACGGCGATCCACTCGACCCGGTGCGTCGTGAGGCGATGCTCGCTGCCGCCGTGGCGGCGTTCGATGCCGAGCGAGGCGATCGCTCACTGGCTGCGAGCCGGAGTGGCGCGGTGGTGTCCCTGCGCGCTCGCCGTTGGCGGCGCGCCCTCGCCTGGGCGGGCGGTGTGGCCGCCGCCGGTGTGGTGGCGGTCGGCGGGGCTGCGCTGCTCCGCGACGAACCGACCCCCGTGGCCGACAAGCAGGCGACGAGCCTGCCGGCGACCAGCCCGTTCACCGCCGCCGAGCCCGAGGGCGGATCGGCCTCTGACACCGCCTCGGCCGGACTGGCCGAAGCGATGGCGAGCGACAGCCCGAGCACGGAAGCCCCCGAGGCGCGCTCGGACGACGACCAGGGTTCGGAGCCGTTCCCCATGCCACCGGCGGGGGTTCCCGTCGTGCTCGACGACCAAGAGATGTTCGAACGGTTCGTCCGCTCGGCTGAGCCGGTGCCCCTCGGCAGCCTGGACCCCGCCGACGTGCCCTGCCGCGAGGTTGGCACGGATCTGCTGCTCGTGGCCGATGCGATCTATGCCGGGACGGCGGTCACCATCTTCTACGACGACGTCGCCGGCGAGGCGATCGCCTACGAGGTGGACAGCTGCCAGGTCGTGGCGCGGGCCCAGCGGTGAGGGCCTGCGGGGCCTGACGACGGCTGCGGCTAGCCTGCCGGCATGGCGACCAACCCGCTCTCGGATCCGAACTGGGCCAAGCACACCGCGGACACGGTCGAGCGGCTGGTCACGACCGTGCGCGACAAGACCACGGCCAACTTGGCCGTGGCCGCCCGGGCCGTGGTGTTCGGGCTCCTCGCCGTGATCTTGGGACTCAGCGCGCTCACCCTCGTGCTGATCGCCACCACTCGCGGGCTCCAGGCCGCGCTCGAGTACCCGCTCGACCACGACACGGCGGTCTGGGTGTCCTACCTCGTCCTGGGAGGGATCCTGTCCCTGACCGGCGCTGTGCTCATGGCCAAGCGCCATCCCAGCGATTCTTGACACTGCTGCCCAGCGCAGCCAGAACGGAGGCACTGTGAGCGATCGTCATCGCCGCGTGATCATCATCGGCTCGGGTCCGGCTGGCCTCACGGCAGCCATCTACACCGCACGCGCCAACCTCGCCCCCCTCGTCATCGAGGGCGAGCCGTCGAGCACCTCCGACCAGCCCGGGGGCCAGCTGATGCTGACCACCGAAGTGGAGAACTTCCCCGGCTTCCCCGAGGGCATCATGGGTCCCGAGCTCATGGCCCGGTTCAAGCAACAGGCCGAGCGCTTCGGGGCGGAGTTCCTCACGGCCAAGGTGACCAAGGTCGACTTCAGCGGGCATCCCCATCGGGTGCACGTGCGCGACGAGGTCTATCTCGCCGACGCCGTGATCGTGGCCGCGGGGGCCCAGAGCCTGATGCTCGGCCTCGAGGCCGAGGAGCGGCTGATCGGCCACGGGCTGTCGACGTGCGCCACCTGCGACGGCTTCTTCTTCCGGGGCAAGGAGATCGCCGTGGTCGGCGGTGGTGACTCCGCCCTCGAAGAGGCGTTGTTCCTCACCAAGTTCGCCACCAAGGTGACCATCATCCACCGCCGTGACGAGCTCCGCGCGTCGAAGATCATGCAGGAGCGAGCCTTCAGCAACCCCACGATCGAGTTCCGCTGGAACACGGTCGTCACCGACCTCATCGGCACCGACCAACTCGAAGGGTTGCGCCTCAAGGACACGGTCACGGGCGAGACCAGCACGATGGAAGTCGCCGGGTTGTTCATCGCCATCGGTCACCGACCGAACACCGACGTGTTCAAAGGCGTGCTCGACATGGAGGACTCCGGCTACTTGATCACCCGACCGGACTCGACCTACACCAACGTGCCCGGGGTCTTCGCCTGCGGCGACGTGAAGGACCACGTCTACCGCCAGGCGATCACCGCCGCCGGCTCGGGCTGCATGGCGGCGATCGACGCCGAGCGTTGGCTCGAGTCCCGCCGCCACTGAACCGCTTTGACGTCGAGGTCCGGGAATGCACCCGCCGGCGGTGGGGTTCGGCCCCGATAGCATCCCGATGGATCGAAAGGACGTCCCATGGCCGATGGCATCGTGACCCTCACCGCCTCCACCTTCGACGAGACGATCAACTCCTCGGAGATCCCCGTCGTGGTGGACTTCTGGGCCGAATGGTGCGGGCCCTGCAAGATGATCGCCCCAATCCTGGCTGAGATCGCCCAGGAGCAGCAGGGCAAGCTGACCGTGGCCAAACTGAACGTCGACGACCACGGCGAGATCGCCATGCGCTACAACGTGATGAGCATCCCCACGTTGCTCGTGTTCGACCGCGGTGAGATGCGCAAGCGCTTGGTCGGCGCCAAGGGCAAGGGGCAGCTGCTGCAGGAGCTGGAGGAATTCCTGAGCTCTTCCCGCTGACGCCTGGCCAACGCGGCGAGGCGGTGCGGGATCTCCAACGCCGCCTGAGCGCGGCCGGCTTCCTCCCTGCTGTTGCGTTCGACGCGGGGCACTACTGCGCGCGCACCGACGAGGCCGTGCGTGCGTTCCAGGCCGCTCGGGGTCTGCGGGTCACGGGCGTCTGCGACGAGCACACCTGGTCCACGCTCGTCGAGGCCGGGTGGAAGCTCGGCGACCGGCTCTTGCACCTGCGCTCGCCCAACCTACGCGGGGACGACGTCGCCGAGCTGCAGCACCTGCTCGGGCGCTTGGGGTTCGACTGTGGTCGCCCCGACGGGATCTTCGGCCCGCTCGCGGACGCCGCCCTGCGGGAGTTCCAGGCCAACTGCGGGCTGCGCGTCGACGGGGTGTGCGGTCGCGAGACGATCCGTGCGCTCCACGCGCTGGTGCGCCAGTCCGGCACCGGTCCGGGGGTGACGGCCGTCCGCGAGGCCGAGGCCTTGCGCACGTCGCGCCGAGGGCTGGTGGAGCTCCGGATCATGGTCGGACAGTTCGGGGGCCTCGGCGCGCTCAGCCGAGAGCTCACCCGCCAGCTGCGCGCTCGGGGTGCCCATGTGGCCCAGGCCGACGAGCCCGACGCTCACCTCCAAGCCATGACCGCCAACCTCTACCGGGCTGATCTCTATCTCGGGCTCGAGTCGCAGGCCGATCCCACCTGCACCATCTCGTATTTCTCCGTTCCCGCCTTTGCCTCCATCGGCGGTCACTCGCTCGCCCGGCGCATCGAACACGAGTTCGAGCGTCGTCGCGAGCGGCACCAGCTCCCCACCGAGGCTCTCTCGCCCCCGGAGGTCGTGGGCATGCGGCTCCCGGTCCTCCGGGAGACGAAGATGCCCGCAGTCCTGTGCACCCTGGGTCCCGTGCGCACGGTGCTCGACCACACGCCGACGCTGGCCGTCGCACTCGCCGACGCCGTCACGGCGTGGTCACACGACCCGGTCTCGACCGACCACTGACGTCTCGACCGACCACTGGCCTCGATCGATCACACAGATCGAGAGTTTATCCACAGCCCTGTCCCCAAGCTGTGTGCAACCTCATCTGCAGGTCGAGGAAGTGTGTCAGCCGTCACAGCCCTCGACCGCTCGTCACTCGAACGAGCCGGGTGGCTCGGTCATCCGGCGGTAGATGCGCTCGAGGTCCTCGAGGTCGGCGAATTCGATCTGCACCTTGCCCCGACGACCGCTCATCGTCACCGAGACTCGGGTGGACAGGTGTTCGGCCAGCAGCTCCTCGAGCTCGAGCAGCCCAGGCGGGCGCAGCGGGGTCGGACGCGGTCGGGACGTGTCGGCGTCGGCATCAGCGTCGGCCCCCGCTGCCGGGGTCGAGCCCCCACTCCGGGCACGAATGGCGTCCTCGACGGCGCGAACCGACCAGCCCTCGGCTGCGGCCCGCCGCGCCAGGTGCTCCTGGAACGCTCGATCTGGCGTGCCGAGCAGCGCCTTGGCGTGTCCGGCGCTCAAGCGCCCATCGGCCAGCAGGTGCTGAATGGCCGGGGGCAGCGACAGCAGACGCAACGAGTTCGTCACCGAGCTGCGGCTCTTGCCCACCCTCGTGGCCACTTGCTCATGGGTGAACCCGAAGTCCTCGATCAGCTGTTGGTACGCAGCCGCCTCCTCGAGGGGTGTGAGGTCTTGGCGGTGCAGGTTCTCGACCAGCGCCTGCTCCACCGAGGACACGTCGTCCGTGGATCGCACGAGCGCAGGCACCGTCGCCAGGCCCGCCCGGCGCGCCGCTCGCCACCGGCGCTCCCCGGCGATCAGTTGGTACCGATCGGTGCCGACCGTGCGCACCAGCACAGGCTGCAGCACGCCGAGCTCGCGGATCGACGCCGCCAGCTCCTCGAGCGCCTCTTCGTCGAAGTGCACCCGCGGTTGGTGCGGATTCGGTTCGATCTGCCCGACCGGCACGTCGAGCAGCTCGGTGTCACCACCGTGACCGCCCGCAGCGAGATCGCTCGGGATCAGCGCCCCGAGGCCCTTACCCAGTCCGCCGCGCCGCGCCACGGCTCACCTCCTTGGCCACCTGCCGATAGGCGACCGCCCCTCGTGACATCGGGTCGTAGATGATGATCGGCTCTCCGTGCGACGGGGCTTCCGAGAGCCGGATGTTGCGGGGGATCACCGTCCGGCACACCTTGTCGCCGAAGTGGTCGCGCACCTCGCGCACCACCTGGTCCGCCAGCTTGGTGCGAGCGTCGTACATCACGCACACGATGGTGGACACCTCGAGCTCGGGATTGAGGTTCCGGCGCACCAGATCCACGTTGCGCAACAGCTGTCCCAGGCCTTCGAGCGCGTAGTACTCGCACTGGATCGGGACCAGCACCTCGCGCGCGGCGCCGAGCCCGTTCACCGTGAGCAGTCCGAGTGAGGGCGGACAATCGATGAGCACGAAGTCGTAGTCGTCGATCACGGTGTCGAGCGCCCGCTTGAGGCGCGTCTCTCGGCTGAACGCCGGCACGAGCTCGATCTCGGCCCCGGCGAGATCGAGGCTCGCTGGCGCGACGAACAGGTTCTTGACCGCGGCCGGCTCGATGCAGTTCTCGAGCGGCGCGTCGTGCATGATCACGTGGTACATGGAGGTCTCCAGACCCCGCGTTTCGATCCCCACCCCAGTCGAGGCGTTGGCCTGCGGATCGAGGTCGACGATGAGGGTCCGGTACCCCAACTCGGCCAGGCAGGCGCCCAGATTGACCGCCGTCGTCGTCTTGCCAACCCCACCTTTCTGGTTGGCCACGGCGATGACGCGCGGCAGCGGACGAGGCGGCGACTCGACGTCCGCAGTGTCAGCAACCTCGTCCACGCCCAGCTCGGTGCCACCGTCGGTCGACGGAGCTCCAGTCATCGGTCCAGACATCGACATGCAGGCAGAGCCTCCCTCCGCGACCTCCACACCCGGGTGGGCGTCGAGCTCATCGTAGCGACCAGGCCCGCCTCACGGCGGGATCCCAACCCGCCGACTCGACGTTCCACGTGGAACCTCGCCGATCGACAGCACCGGCACGCCAGCCCACCAAGGTTCCACGTGGAACCTGTTGACGCTCGCACGAGGCAGCGATCGGACGGGGCGTTCGAGCGGTCGGCGACTCGGGGCCCTCACCGGTGGCGCTCGAACACCGCCACGGCCCCCACACGACCCCGACGGACCAGCCCAGCGGCGTGCAGCAGATCGTCGTCCCAGCGGTCCGGCTGACCCGGGGGAGGTTCGCTGATCACCACCCGACCTCCCGGGCGCACCAGCGCAGCAGCCCACCTCGCCGTCGTCCCCGGAGGACCGAAGCCGCGGCTCACCACCACGTCGAACCTGCCCTGCCACGCCGGATCGCGCACCAGGCGAGCGACGTCGGCTGTGACGACCTCGACCCGATCGTCCCAGCCGAACCGGCGCACGAGCCGGCGACAGAAGTCACTGCGCTTGCTCCGACGGTCCACCAGCACCACCCGCACGTCGGGGCGGTCGTGGGCGATGACCAGCCCTGGGACCCCCGCGCCCGAGCCCAGGTCGACCACCTCGAGCGGCCCGGACGGCAGTTGCTCCACGAACCATCGGGCATGGCGGACCACCTCCGCCACCGGGCCGCCGCCCACCATGCCGAGACGCTGGGCCTCGGCCAGGGCAGCGAGCAGCGCCTCGTCGTCCACGGCGGGACGGACCCGTGTGGTCCTCGTCGGTCAGTCGGTGAGGTGTTCGACCCGCCGCGCCACCACCACCCGCCGGTTCGGCTCCTCGCCCTCCGAGCGGGTCTCGATGCCGGGCCGCCCCGCCAGCGCGTCGTGCACGATCTTGCGGTCCGCCGACGGCATCGGCTCGAGCACCCGAGTCACACCGGTCGCCATGACGTCGTCGGCCACCTGCACGGCGAACCGGGCGAGGGCCTCCCGCCGACGCTGCCGGTAGCCCCCGACGTCGACGCGCAGACGAGTCTCGTGATCGCCGAGGCGACGCTGGCTCACGACGCGCGTCACGTCCTGGATGGCGAGCAGGGTCGAGCCGCGTGGGCCGATCAGCAGTCCGAGGTCCTCGCCGTCGACGGTGACCTCGAGCTCGTCGCCCTCTGTGGCGCAGCGCACCTGCGCGTCCAGTCCGAACGCTGCCACCAACCCGGCCACAAACCGCTCGGCCTCCTGGGCCACCTGCTGCCGCGTCGGGCCGGCCTTGCCCGCGGCATCCTCGTGCTCGGCACCACCCATGGTCTGCTCCTTACTGCTGGGTCGACGACGACGTCGTCGGGTCGCCGGGGCCTCCTCGTCGCCGTGGAGGGAAGACGTTGGCTCGATGTCGGTCGCGGTGGCATCGGACGCCTCGCTCCGTACGGCTGTCTCGGTCTCGTCACGACGCGCTCCCCGTCGCCGACCGGCCCGGCGGTCGACCTTGGGCCGTGGCCGCGTCGGACGCACCCGCGCTCGCACTCGTGCTTGGCCCCGCAACCGGCCGAAGAGTCCGGGCCGGGGCTGTTCGAGCACCTCGAACTCTGCGTCGTCCTCGGCGACGCCGAGCTGATCCAAGGCCACGCTCTTGGCCTCTTCCACCGTCCGACCCGTGGTCTCCACCCACTGCATCGCGTGCTCCTGCTCGTCGTTCGTGGCGAGCGACCGCTCAGGACCGTTTGCCCGGAGGGGTCGGACGGGGTCGGCTCGGTGCCGTTCCCGACGCGCGCTTGGGCGGAGTCGGGCGACCCTTGGGTGGAGTCGGACGGTTCTTCGGCGGCGTCACCCGCTTCGAACTGGACCCCCCGGTCGGCGGTGTCGTGCGGCCGCCGCCCGCCCGCGGCGGCTTGGGGGCGGTCTCCTGCTTGATCTGGCTGAACAACCCGCCGCCCCCGTCCTCCTTGGCCAGCTCGCGAGCCTTGGCACTGGCCGCCTGGGCCTGGCGACCCAGGGAGTGCTCACCGTGATAGAAGCGCCGGGTGATGTACGCCTGCTGCACGATCCGCACCAGGGTCTGCGAGATGTAGTAGATCACCAGACCCGTCGGGAAGAACAGCTGGAACACGGCGAAGAAGACCGGCAGGTACTGCATGATCTTCTGCTGGGTCGGCGACATCGTCGCCGAGGTCGTGCGCGAGGCGATCATCCGCTGCTGGACGAAGTACAGCGCAGCCAGCAGCACCACCAGCAGGCCGTAGAGCACGCCCTGGGGGAACGGGTCGTCGCGCATCACCTCGAACGGACGTTTGGCCAGGTCGATCCCGAACGAGAGCATCTCGGTCGAGGAGGTGAGGCTCTGGTACAAGCTCGAGCTCTTCGAGATGTAGCTCGGCTCGAAGGTGCCGTCGGGCCCGACCTCGGTCAGCCCGTGGATCACCCGGAACATGACGATGAAGATCGGCATCTGCGCCAACAAGGGCAGACAAGAAGCCAAGGGGTTCACCTTGTGCTCCTGGTAGAGCTTCATCATCTCTTCGTTCAGCTTCTGACGATCACCCCGGTACTGCTGCTGCAAACGGCGCATCTCGGGCTGGAGCCGCTGCATCTCGAGCATGCCCTTGGTGCTCTTCAGGGTCAGCGGCGTGAGCAAGAGCATGATCACCACGGCCACCAAGGCGATCGCGATGGCGTAGTTGCTGGTGAGCTCGTAGAACTGGCTGATCAGCCAGGCGGCGGCTTGGAACACGTCAGATCACCTTGCCCGAGGGTGGTGGGACAGGAACAGGGGTCGGTTCGCCCCGAGCGGGGTCCGCACCGACCCGTCGGGGCTCCGGGACGGGGTCCCAGCCCGACGGCCCGAACGGACGACAGCGAAGCAGTCGCCGGGCGGCCAGCCACGACCCACGCCCCGCCCCGTGGACTTCGATCGCTTCGGCCGCGTACTCCGAGCAGGAGGGGCTGAACCGGCAGGGTGAAGGACGGCCCTCGGCGGCCCGCTGGTACCAAGCGATCCAACGCAAGAGCCGACGCTGCATCAACGCGAGACCTCGGCCGTGCGAGCCAAGCAGCGGTCGAGGTCGACCGCGAGCTCGGCGGACGAACGCCCCGCTGCACTGGGCGTGCATCCGATCAGGTACCAGCCGGGGGTGATCGTGGACGCACGAGCCCGCAGCAGCCCCCGCAGTTGTCGACGCAGTCGGTTGCGCACGACGGCAGGACCCACCGCTCGCCCGATGGCGAAGCCGACGTGGGGATAGGACAACGATGGATCAGCGAGCATGGTCAGCCACAGCGCTCCGGACCGAACACGCGTTCCCTCCCGACGCAGTCGGGCGAAGGCGGCACGTCCGCGGAGCCGTCCGATCAAGCCGACAGCCGCTTGCGGCCCTTGAGCCGACGATTCCGCAGGACCGCACGCCCGGCCCGCGTGCTCATGCGCTGCCGGAACCCGTGCTTCTTGGCACGGCGCAGGTTGTTGGGCTGATAGGTGCGCTTCACGCCGACCTCCTGGACCAGGCGCTCGCGCCGTCGGCGACCGGGGCGAGCGCACGCAGATGTGGAACCGGCAAGCGGCGCACTGCGCCCCGCCGGGTACCCCGCCGACCCGACTCGGGTCAGCGCGGACTGTCTGCCCAGGCTACGGGGGCGATCAGCCCGAGGGCAACATCGAGCGCCCGGGAGGCTTGCGCCTCGCCGACGAGGAGCCCTGCTCGGGTGTTCTGCGCGCCGAGCAGGGGTGCTACCGTTCGTCGATCTCGGGCTGGGCCAGGATCTCCACATCTTGTGGACATCGCTGTGGACAGTGAGCGGAGGCCGTGGAGGAGGTGCTGGTGAGCGACGTCGAACCGATGTGGACGGCGGCATCCCAGCTCCTTCGGGCGCAAGTCTCCGAGGCGGTGTGGTACTCCACGTTCCATGACGTCCAGCCGCTCCCGAGCGACGACACCGTCGTGCGGCTCGGTGTGCCGAGCTCGACGGTTCGGGACAAGATCCTGTCGCGCTATTTGCCCCTCGTGCGCGACGCCCTCGACGAGATCGGCGCCTCGGGCCGTGAACTGCTCGTCGAGGTCCTCCACCCCGTCGAGGTCGTCCCCGAACCGGTCCCGGTCGACCACCGTGAGCATCCGGCCGCCGCTCCGCTCGGCGCTACGGTGCTCGCCGAGGAGCACGATGTCGCCGGACTGAACCCGCGCTACACGTTCGAGACCTTCGTCAAGGGCACCTCCAACCAGTTCGCCTTGGCGGCCTCTCAGCGGGTGGCGGAAACGCCGGCGCGCTCGTACAACCCGCTGTTCATCTACGGCTCGGCGGGCTTGGGCAAGACCCACCTGCTCCATGCCATCGGCCACTACGTCCGTCAGAACTACGCGCACTACCAAGTGCGGTACGTGTCCACCGAGGCGTTCTTGAACGAGTACGTCGACGGCATCCGCAACAACACGATCGCGAGCTTCAAGCGCCGCTACCGCGAGATCGACGTGTTGCTGATCGACGACATCCAGTTCATGGAAGGCAAAGAGGGTCTCCAGGAGGAGTTCTTCCACACGTTCAACTCGCTCCACGGGGCGAACAAGCAGATCGTCATCTCCTCCGACCGCGTGCCCGATGCCATCCCCACCCTCGAAGAGCGGCTGCGAGGCCGCTTCAAGTGGGGCCTGATCACCGACATCCAGCCACCCGATCTCGAGACCCGCCTGGCCATCTTGCGCAACAAGGCCGAGCGCGAACCGACCCCGGTGGCCCCCGAGGTGCTCGAGTTCATCGCCACCCACATCACCTCGAACATCCGGGAACTCGAGGGGGCTCTCATCCGGGTGAGCGCCTATGCCAGTCTCAACCGGGTCGGGGTCACCGTGCCGCTCGCCGAGCACCTGCTGTCCGACCTGCTCTCGAACTCGACCCCCAAGGTACGCACCGACATCGAGTTGCTCGAGGCCATCGCCAGCCACCTCGGCTTCCCCGTCGACGCCCTCCAGGGCAAGAGCCGCCAACGGCCCCTCGTCACCGCCCGCCAGATCGCCATGTACACCTTCCGCGAGTTGACCGACCTCTCCTACCCAGCGATCGCCCGGTTGTTCGGGGGACGGGACCACACCACCGTGATCCACGCCGTCGAGAAGGTGCAGCGCCTGATGAAAGAGCGCAAGCAGATCTACGACCAGGTGACGGACCTGATCACGCAGTTGAAGGCCGGATGACGCGCCGCGGCCATGTGGACAGCCCTGTGGAGCGACGGTGCCGCGCCGTGGACGACCGCTGGTTGTCCCCGACGGTCGAGGTCGGCTGCGTTCGTCCTGTGGGCGACTGGGGACAGCTCCGCGCGCGACGTCGACCCCTCTACGCTGGGACGACGAGGTGCTCTCCACAATCCACAGCACCTATTACCACTACTACCGTTGTCGACATCTGCTCGTGGGGAAAGGCTCGGTTGTGAAGCTGCGATGTGAACGAGACGTGCTGGCCGATGCGCTGGCGACCGCGGCCCGAGCGGCCAGTGGGCGCAGCGGGAGTCTGCCGGTGCTCTCGGGGTTGCGCTTGGAGTTGACCGGCGGTCGGCTGCTGGTCACCGGGACCGACCTCGACCTGACCATCCAGCTCGAGCTGGCCGTGGCTGGTGACCGCGACGGGGTTGCGGTGGTCCCGGCCCGGCTCGCCACCGACATCGTTCGCAGCCTCCCGCCGGGATCGGTGGAGGTGGGCTTCGACGGTGACGACGTCACGATCCGCAGTGGCCGAGTCCAGTTCACGGTGCGGCCCTACGCAGCCGATGACTACCCACGCCTGCCGACGCCGGCCGAGCACTCGGTGACGTTGGGTGCCGCCGAGCTCGCCGGTGCGCTCGGCCAGGTGGTGAGGGCGGCCAGCACCGACGAGGCCCGCCCGATCCTCACCGGCGTCTTGTTGGCGGCCGAAGGCGAGGGCCTTCGCCTGGTCGCCACGGACAGCTACCGCCTCGCGGTGCGAGACCTGCCCGGTGAGCACGTGCTCGCGGCCGAGCAGAAGGTCCTGGTGCCCTCACGCGCGCTCATCGAGCTCCAGCGTCTCTTGAGCGACGGGGGCGAGCTGGTGCTGCGTCTGGGAGAGCGCGACGCCACCTTCGAACTCGGCAGCGTCCGTCTCACCACCCGCCTGATCGAAGGCGAGTTCCCGAACTACCGTCAGCTCATCCCGCAGAGCTACCCGAACCGCTTCACCGTCGGCCGTGACGAGCTGCTCGAAGCGATCCGCCGCGTCAGGATCCTGGCTCGGGATGCCACACCTTTGCGCCTGGAGCTGTCCTCGGACTCGGTGCGTCTCATGGCCATCACCCAGGACGTCGGCAACGCGGTCGAAGAGCTCGACGGTCGGTTGGAGGGCAACGAGCTCACCGTGGCGTTCAATGCGGACTACCTCGCGGCCGGGGTCGAAGCGGCCGCGTCCGACGAGGTGACCCTCGAGACCCTCGACGCGCTGAAGCCAGCAGTGGTGCGAGGGGTCGGCCGATCCGACTTCCTCTACCTGCTGATGCCGGTCCGCGTGCCTTGATCGAACCGGTCGCTCCGGTGATCGTCGAACGGCTCGACCTCGCGGACTTCCGCAACTACGCGACGGCTCGGTTCGAGCTCACCGGTGGCACGACGGCAGTGGTCGGGCGCAACGGCCAGGGCAAGACGAACCTGGCAGAAGCGCTCGCTTACTTGGCGACGCTGGAGAGCTTCCGTGGGTCACCGACGGAAGCCCTGGTGCGAGCTGGGGCTGAACACGCGATCGTTCGAGCGGTCGTCCGCCACGACGACGGACGCGAGGTGCTCGTCGAGGCCGAGATCAACCGCAGTGGTCGCAACCGGGTGCTCGTCAACCGACAACGTCTGGTGCGAACCCGCGACCTGCTGGGAGCGGTCCGGGTGACCGTGTTCGGCCCTGACGACCTGACGCTGGTCAAAGGGGGCCCGGGTGAGCGCCGCCGGTTCCTCGACGACGTGCTCGTCGCCTTGGCCCCCAAGCACGACCAGCTGCGTCGTGATCTCGACCGGGTGTTGCGCCAGCGCAACACCCTGCTCAAACAAGCGGGCGGTCGGTGGTCCGACGACGTGACGGCCACCCTCGATGTCTGGGACGCTCGCCTCGCCGTCGTCGGTGAGCGCCTCGGTGAGGCTCGTTCGGCACTGGTCGAGCGCCTGGACCCACTGGTGGGCGAGGCGTACGCCCAGCTCGCCGGCGAGCAGGTCCCCGTGCGGCTCTCGTACGATCCGCCCTGGCGGCAGAGGGGATTGGCAGACGCCTTGGCCGACGCACGCCATGACGACCTGCGCCGGGGTGTGTCGACCGTGGGACCGCACCGTGACGAGCTCGACCTGGCCCTGGCCGGGCTGCCGGCTCGGACCCATGCGAGTCAGGGAGAGCAGCGCACCCTCGCGCTCGGTCTGCGCTTGGCGGCACACCGCCTCGTGACCGAGCAGACCGGGTCAGCGCCCGTGCTGGTGCTCGACGACGTGCTCTCCGAGTTGGACCCGGGCCGGGCGGCTGCGCTGCTCGCGCACCTGCCTGCTGGCCAGATCGTGATCACCACGGCGGCGGGGCTCCCACCGGCGGCCCGACCCGATCGGGTGCTGCACATCGAGGCCGGCAGCGTGATCGAATGAGCCGGTGTCCGATGACCCGCGACCGTTGAGCGACGGCCTCGAGGCGCTGTTGCGCTCCCTTCGCGGCGGTGAGCGGCGGACGACGGCGACGGTGTTCGGGCGCTGGTCCGAGCTGGTCGGCGAGCAGATCGCTGCGCACGCCCGTCCGCTGAAGCTCGACCGGGGTCGGCTGCTCGTCGAGGTCGATGAACCTGCCTGGGCGACCCAGCTGCGGTTCATGGAGACCGAGCTCCTCGACCGGCTCCGCGGCGAGGGTCAGTTGGCGGTCGACGGCCTCGAGCTGCGGGTCGCCCGCCACGGGCGGTCACCGGGAGATGCCACACCGCGCTGGTAGCATGTCGTCATCGTGGTTCTGGCCGTCGGACCGCCTGTGATCGACCCACCGAGCGGCGCATCGCCCCGAGCGAACGACCTACCGCCGCGGAACCACCCAGAAGTTCATCTGAGCAGGCGCCTGCGCT
>FWPV01004830.1_pt1 | contig 24893 bp, 14 predicted proteins | sample 2228371 | NCBI WGS metagenome assembly FWPV01 (sample SAMEA103939776, study PRJEB20133) | metagenome | reverse complement strand
GGTTCGTGAGGCTGTTTTGCAGCGCCTTGTTCATTCTGTTTCAGCTAGGGCGCCTGGCGGTGGTGCTGTTTCTGCCGGCGATCGCGCTCGCCACGGTGAGCGATATGAACATCTATGTCTGCATTCTGCTGATGGGCGTGCTGGCGATTGCATACACGATGATGGGCGGGATTCAGGCGGTGGTGTGGACCGATGTGGTGCAGTCGATTGTGCTGCTGGGCGGGGCGATTGTGTGCCTTACGCTGGCGATCGCCGGCGCCGACGGAGGCTTCGCGGGGTTATGGGATGTGGCGCAGCGGGACGCGAAATTCCGGATGTTCGACTGGACGTGGGACTTCACTACCGCGACGGTGTGGGTTTTGATGCTGGGCAACTTTGCTTCGGTGCTGGCGACGTACACGACGGATCAGACGGTGATTCAGAAATACCTGACCACGCCTGACGTGCGCCGTTCGGCGCGTTCCATCTGGACGAACGCGCTGCTGACGATTCCCTCCACGATCATCTTCTTCGGCATCGGCACGGCGCTGTATGTCTACTACTCGAGCCACCCGGCGCAACTGAATCCGCATTTGCCGACGGACGCGATCTTCCCGTGGTTCATGGCGCAGCGCCTGCCGGCGGGGGTGGCGGGTCTGTTGGTGGCGGCGCTGTTCGCCGCGGCGCAGTCGACGTTGTCGAGCAGCATGCATAGCATGGCGACGGCGCTGATCGTGGACTTCTACCAACCGTTCCGGCGCCATGCCACCGACGCAACGCGGCTGCGTCTGGCGCGGCTGTTGACCTGCCTGCTGGGTCTGGCGGGCACGGGCGCGGCTCTGGCGATGGCGACTTACAACATCAGGTCGCTGTTCGATGTGTTCCTGACGCTGTTGTCGCTTCTGGGCGGCAGTTTGGCGGGCATCTTTGCGCTCGGCATCTTCACGAGGCGCGCGAACGGCTGGGGCGCTTTAGCCGGAGGGCTGGCGAGCGCCGGTTTGGTGGCGGCGGTGCGCGCCTTCACGCAAGTGCACTTTTTCCTCTACGCGGCGATCGGGATGGCGAGCTGCCTGATGATCGGCTATGCCGTCAGCGCGGCGCTGGGCGGCGCGAAGCAGGATCTGACGGGTTTGACGATTCATTCACAAGCCGGGGATCTCAGCGAGGTGAGAAGCGGATCATGAAGCCGATGGGGAGAAGCGAGATACGGGGGACGTGGGCGACGCTGCTGCTGCCGGTAGCGGACGACGAGTCCATCGATTGGGGGCGGCTGGAGGACGAGATCGACGTCTTGCTGGGATCGGGCGTGGATGGCATTTACTCAAACGGCACGGCGGGAGAATTTTACGCGCAGACGGAGGAGGAATTCGACCGGATTCAGCAGACGCTGGCGGAGCGGTGCGAGAGGGCGGGCATGCCTTTTCAAATCGGGGCGAGCCACCCCTGCGCACAAGGTTGTCTGGAGCGGGCGCGCCGGGCGGCGGCGCTGCGCCCGGCGGCGATTCAAGTGATCCTGCCGGACTGGTTTCCGGTGAACGCGGAGGAGGCGCGGGTTTTTCTTGAGAGAGTGGCGGAGGCGTGCGAACCCGTGCCGCTGGTGGTTTACAACCCGCCGCACGCGAAAAGGGTCCTCGCGCCCGGGGAGTGGCGGTTGCTGGCTGCGGCGCTGCCGGCGCTTGTGGGCGTAAAGGTTGGCGGGGGCGACGACGCCTGGTACGCCGCCATGCGGGAGACGGGGCTTTCGGTGTTTGTGCCCGGACACCAACTGGCGAGCGGATACGCGCGCGGGGCGGCGGGCTCCTATTCGAACGTGGCGTGCTTGCATCCGGCGGGGGCCAAGAGATGGAACGAGCAGATGGAGAGAGACCTTGCCGGGGCGCTGCAGTTGGAGGGGCGGATCCGGGGTTTCATCGAGCGGTACGTGCTTCCGTTCCGGACGCAGCAGGGGGTGTCCAACCAAGCTCTGGACAAGCTGCTGGCTTGGATCGGGAATTGGGCGGATGTTGGGTTGCGTTTGCGCTGGCCGTACCGGTGGATTGAGGAGGCCGCCGCCGCGGGTTTGCGGGAGAAGGCGCGGGCGGAGATTGGGGAGCTGTTTGGGGGTAAGCCGGCCGCGGATGAACGCGGATGAACGCGGATGGGGGCCGAGTTGCCGGCGTTCGCGGGCGTTTATCGGGGACCGGATCCGAATCCCGTTGATCAGGCTGGAGCCATTTTCTTCCCGGGGGCGGGTATAGAATTGGTGAGACGGCACGGGCCGTTGCGAATGCCATGAAGCGAACCCATGACGCTCATTCTTTCCAATTTAGCCGCCGCGAGATGTTTTCTCTCGCGGGTCTCGGCGCCGGTCTGGCTTTGAACTGCCCGGCGGCGCTCGAGGCGGCGCAGGCGGCTGCGGCGCCGCAGCAGTTGAACCGGTTTCCGCGGATGGTGCAGGAGTATTTCGTGCGCCGCGTGCGCGAGGCGGAGCAAGCCGGCATCCGGGCGCGCGAGGCTTTGAAGACGAAAGCCGACGCGGAGGCATATGTCGAAAGCGTGCGGCGGAGAATCGCGCAGTGTTTCGGTCCGCTGCCTCCCAAGACGCCGCTTAACGCCCGCGTGACCAAGGTGGTGGAACGGGACGCGTACCGGATTGAAAACGTCATCTTCGAGAGCCGCCCGAATTTCCCGGTGACGGCGAACCTGTACATTCCGAAAGGGCGGAAGTTTCCGCTGCCGGGCGTAGTAGGGGCCTGCGGGCACTCGGTGAACGGGAAAGCGGCGGAGGCGTATCAGTCTTTCGCGCAGGGCTTGGCGCGGCTCGGGTATGTGACGTTGATTTTCGACCCGATCGGGCAGGGCGAGCGGCTTCAGTACGTCAGCCCCGACTTGAAGCCCCTGCGGGGCACGGGAACGGGCGAGCACCTGTACGCCGGAAACCAGCAGTTTCTGGTGGGTGAATTCTTCGGCACCTGGCGCACGTGGGACGGCATACGCGCGCTCGATTATCTGCTCACGCGCGAGGAGGTGGATCCGAAGCACATCGGGGTGACCGGGAATTCCGGCGGCGGCACGGAGACCACGTGGCTGTGCGGGATGGACCGCCGCTGGACCATGGCGGCGCCAAGCTGCTTTGTCACGACCTTCCGGCGCAATATGGAAAACGAGCTGCCCGCCGATACGGAGCAGTGCCCGCCGCGCGCGCTGGCTCTGCGTCTGGACCACGCGGATTTCATCGCCGCGATGGCGCCGAAGCCGGTCATTCTGCTTGGCAAAGAAAAAGACTATTTTGACGCCCGCGGGCATGAAGAGGCGTATCAGCGGTTGAAGCGGCTGTATGAGCTGCTGGGCGCGCCGGACAACATCGCGCGCTTCCGCGGACCCGGCTACCACGGATTCTCGCAAGAGAACCGGGAAGCGATGTATGCATGGTTCAACCGGGTGACAGGGATTTCGAAGGACTCGAAGGAGCCGCCGCTGACGATCGAGAAGGATGAGACTTTGTGGTGTACACCGCGAGGGCAGGTGGCGGATTTGAAACCGCGGACGGTATTCTCCTTCACGCGGGCGAAATCCGAGCAGTTGCGCAAGAAGCGGGGCGAACCGAAAGACAAGGCGTTGATCGACCACGTCACGGCTGCCCTGCGGCTGCCGAAGCGAACCGGCGCGCCGGATTTCCGGATTCTGCGCCCGCGTTCGAAACGCGGGTATCCGATGCCCCACGCGGCTACGTACGCAGTGGAAACGGAGCCGGGCATCCAAGCGATCGTGTACCGGCTGTCGAAGGAGCAACTTTTGTCTCAGCCGCCGCGTGATCACGAGCGGGCGCTGCTGTACGTTTCGCACCTGTCGAGCGACGCCGAGTTGAGGAGCGATCCGTGGGTTGTGGAACTCGTCAAGTCGGAGTCCGAGGCGGCGGTGTTTACATGCGATGTGCGCGGGACAGGGGAATCGCGCCCCGACACCTGCAATGAGAACAGCTACCTGCATCCTTATGGCAGCGACTATTTCTATTCGATCCATTCGATCATGCTCAACTATCCTTACGTTGGGCAGCGCACTTTCGACTTGCTGCGGGTGATCGACTGGCTGGCGAGCTACGGGCACAAGCAGATCCATCTGGCCGCCAAGGGGTACGGCGCCATTCCGGCGACGTTCGCGGCTCTGCTTTCGGAGCAGGTGACGGAAGTGACCTTGAAGAACCCGCTAGAGTCTTACACGGCGATCGCCGAATCGGAAGATTACAACTGGCCGCTTTCGGCGCTGCTTGATGGGGTCCTCACGCGTTTTGATCTTCCGGATTGTTACCGCGCATTGCAGGCCAAAAAGCTGCGGATGATCGACCCGGTGGGGGCGGCAGGGCATCCGCGTCCGGCGGCGTGACGGCGGCGATTCAGTGATCGCTAAGGGGCTTGCGGCTTGCGTTAGACTTGGTTTGTGCTTTCGCTGGAGCAAGACGGGGGGTTTGCACAGAAGTGGGCGGAGTTTCGCCGCCGCCTGGACTGGCATGGCGAGCGGTTGCTCGGCGAATTGCGAGCCTGCTGGCGGGATCAGAAAGCGATTCTGGACGACCAATTCCGGCAGCTCGGGGAGATGTCCATCCCGACGGTCGAGCATCGAAAATTGGCGTATTTCCGCGACGCCCGGCGCGAGGCGGGACGGCTGCTGCTGCGGGATGCGGCGGCGCGCTGGGAGCAGGCGCGCCCGCAACAAAGAAGCCTGGCGGCTCTGGAGACCTATCACAGCAGCCTGAACGACCTGGTGCAGCAGCTTCCGGAGACAGCGAGCCGCATTGAGGCGAACGCCGCCGCCGGGCGGCGGCTGTCGGTTGCGGCGTGGAGGCGCGCGATTCCGGTGCGCCGGCTGATCAGGGCACGTTTAGAGCGCGCGGGGCGGGAGCGGGGCGCGATTGAAGAACGCTGGCTGCTCCATCTGCTGGAAGCGCTGCGGATGATGGTGCGCCCGTGGGACGTGTACCGCCGGACGCTAGACGGCTTGGCGCGAGGGAAGCCGCTGGGGCGTTTCCAGGAGACGCAACAATGGGTGGAAGCGAGCCAGGAGCTGGAGCGCGTGTTCCGGAATTGCGAGGCGGCGCTGGAGGCGCTGCAAGCCCATTTGGCGCACCTGGACGCGAAGTTGTTTCCTTCCTTGAAGCCCGCCGGACTGGGGATGAAGGGCGACCGGGCTTTGTGGACGCAGCGTGTGGAGATGCTGCGAAGCGTGGAGGCGGAGTTGCGCCTGGCGGCGGCGGTGAACATCTCGGCGGTGGGAGTGCTGGGAACGCTGGCCGCTTCTCTGGAGGACATTGGCGGCGAGCATGAGCGGTTGCTGGCCGATATTGATTCGGTGATGCGCTGGCTTGAAGCCCGCCGCGATGGCAGAGACGCCGGGTCATTGCCGCCGCTGGTCACGGTGGTCAGCCCGGCGCCGGTGCGGCTGGCGCAAACGGACCGCCGATTCGAGAACGACCTGGCGGATCTTCCCGAGGAAGCCGTGACGGTGGCGCGGCTGAAGGGTTCGTTGTTCCGCCGCCGGAGCGGCGTACGCAGGGTGAAGCCCCGGGAAGCGGCGCGGCGGGCGGTCGACCGCAATCTCCGTCCCGAGCTGCTCCGGGACTTCGACCTGGCGCAGACGCACCACCGGAAGGCTGTGCTTGCGGTGGAGCGGGTCCGGGAGGTGGTGAGTTTCGCTGAGACTGACGAGGCGCTGGCGGCGGAAACGGGCGCGCTCACGAAAGAGGCGATCGAGCATTCCCTTTCGCTGCTTGAGTTCAACCGCAAGGAACTGGCGTCGTGGCAACCGGATTTCGAGCCGCGGCTGATCCGCGCATCGGCCGAGGCTTTCGCCGAGCTCCACTTGATGCTGGGCCGCGACTGGCTGAGCGTTCAGGCGTATATCGCCGATCGCGGGGTGCGGCACGGCATGGCGCTGGCGGGTCGGCTCACCAAAGAGATGCTGGCGCGCAGCGCGCAGCGCGGGGCGCAGTGGGCGGCGGAAGGCGGACGCCGTTTTCTGCAACGCATCGGCTGGAGCGTGAAGGCGGAAGCGGGCGAACTGGACGTGGTCACGCGGGCGGTGCTGCCGCGGCAGTTCACCGTGGACGTCACGTCGATCGCGCTGCCGGCGCTGTACCGCCGCCTGTTCCGTCCCGAACCGGTGCAGGACTCGCGGTTTCTGGTGGGAAGGGAACGCGAGATCGCAGCGATCGCCGAGGCGCGGGCGTTTTGGGAGGAGGGCCGCCCGGCCGCTTTGCTGGTGGTGGGCGAGCGGGGCACGGGGAAGACCAGCCTCATCAATTGTGCGGTTCAACAATGTTTGCAGGGGATCGAAGTGACGCGCGAGGAATTCGGCGAGCGGGTGGTGAGCGAACAGGCATTGCGCAGCTACCTCGCCGCCCGGCTCGGCTCCGGGGACCCGGCGGCGCTTGAGGAAGACCTCGCCCGGCGGCGGAGGGTGATCGTGCTGGAGGAAGCGGAGAGGACGTTTCTCCGCCATGTGAACCATTATGGCGGCGCACGGGCGCTGCAACGGTTGATTGCAGCTACTTGTTCGTCGGTGCTGTGGATCGTCGTGATGAACAGTTCGGCGTTCCGGCTGCTGGATGCGGCGCTGGATTTCGGCTCCGGCTTCTCCCACCGCCTGAATACGGGCTCAGCGAGTCCGGCGGATATCCGGCACGCCATTTTGCTGCGGCACAATCTTTCCGGGTTGCGGCTCGAATTCACCGGCGAGGGGGGCGATGGCGGGCGTTTGGCGGGATGGCTGGCGAAGCTTCAAGGCGCGGACCGGACGCCGGAGGATCAATTCTTCGCCGCTCTGGGCAGGGAATCAGGCGGCGTGTTTCGCACGGCTTTTGATCTGTGGCTGGCTCACATCGAGAGCATCGAGGCGGGGGCGCTTTATATGCGCCCGCTCAAGCCGCCCGATCTGACTCAGGTCATTTCGGAGTTTGATCAAGACGATTTGTTCACCCTGGCGGCGGTGTTGCAGCACGGCAGCCTGACGCCGGAAGAGCATGCCACAGTTTTCCAATTGAGCTTGCCAGAAAGCCGTGCGCGGATCGACGAATTAGCGGCGCGGGAGGTTCTGGACACGGATCCTCAGCGCGGCGGGTTCCGGGTGCGGCCGCATGCCATGCGGCTGGTCCGGGAGGCTTTGTACCGGAGGAATCTCCTATGAGGTTTCCCCTCGTGCTGGCGTTGATGCAAATGCCACAGGCGCCGCCGGGTACGGTGGCGGACTTGATACAAAAGATCTCATTCGGCAAGATTGTCTCAGCCGTTCTGGTGCTGGCGGCGGTGTACGTGCTCGTCAGGGCGAGCGACGGGCTATTGAACGCCTTGGGGACAAGAATGCCGCGGGCGCGGTTTTTTTTCCTGCGGTTGGCGCCCCTGGTGCGTTTTTGCCTGTGGCTGGGCGCGGGGCTTCTGCTGGTGGCGGGCATCATTGCGCCGACGCGGGAGACGTTGTTCGCCATTCTGGCGGCGGCGGGCGTGGCATTGGGGCTCGGCGCGCAGGATTTAGTGAAGAACCTGATCGGCGGGCTGGTGATTCTGGCGGACCGGCCGTATCAAGTGGGCGACCGGGTGAAGATTGGAAGCGCTTATGGCGAGATCGACCACATCGGACTGCGAAGCACGAAGCTCACCACCCCGGACGACACCCGCGTAACCATTCCGAACGCCGATATTCTGAATGGAACGGTATGGAACGCCAATTCCGGCGCCTTGGATTGCCAAGTGGTGACGGAACTGTACCTTCCCCCGGACGCGGATTTGAACGCCGCGATGGAGATTGGTTACGAGTCCGCGTATAGCTCGCCGTTTACGCTGCTGTCGAAACCGGTGGTGGTGCGGGCTTCGAGCGGTTTTCAAGAACGCCCCTACTTGATGCTCCGGGTCAAAGCCTACGTTTACGACCACCGTTTTGAGCCGGCGATGCAGAGCGACATCACCACCCGGGCGATGAACGAGTTTCTGCGGCGCGGCATGCTGGCGGGTTGGGCGGAGGCGCGGCGGGGCGGCTGAGGAGCGGGCGGAATGTCATTTGAGATGCTCATTGTGGTGCTGGTGGCGCTTGGCGCCGCCGTGATGTTCGCTCTGGAGAAGCTGCCCGTGGACCTGGTAGCCATCCTGGCGATGTCGGTGCTGCTGCTGGCGGGTGTGGTGACGCCCGAGGAGGGCATCGCGGGATTCGGCAACACCGCGACGGTGACCGTGGCGGCGATGTTCGTTCTGAGTTCGGGGCTGATGCGGACCGGCGCGATGAACTTCGCCGGCGACGCTTTGGCGAGGCTGGGCAAACGAAGTTTCTGGCTGACGGTGGTGCTGATGATGGCGGCGGTGGGCGTCTTTTCGGCGTTTATTAACAACACCGCCGTGGTGGCGATCTTTTTGCCCATCGCTTTGGAAGTTTCGCGGCACGCCCGCATCAGCGCGTCCAAGCTGCTGATGCCGATTTCCTATGCTTCGATGTTCGGCGGGGTGTGCACGCTGATCGGAACCTCGACCAACATCCTGGTGAGTTCGATTGCCGAGCGGCACGGGCAGCCGCCGTTCGCCATGTTCGAGCTGACTCCCCTGGGGGCGGCGTTCTTCGCCGCCGGAGTCGCCTACATGATGATCGCGGGCGTGCGGATGATCCCGGAACGGCGCCCGGCGAGCGAGGAGGAGGGTCCTTTTCAGATCGCCGGTTATCTCACCGATATCATCTTGCAGGCGCATGCGCGGTCGGTGGGGACGGTGGCGGCTGAGTCTCCTCTGGTGAAGGAGGTGGGCGTCGAAATCCTGGGCATACGGCGCGGCGGCAAGCCTCTCGCGGGCGATCCCGGCGGAGTGACTCTGGAGGCGGGAGACGAATTGAAGGTGCGGTGCGACGTCGCCAAGCTGGAGCAGCTCAAAAACCGCGAAGGGATCGTCCTGAAATCGGAGGCGACTTGGAAAGACCGGACGGTGAAGCCGGGTGAAACGGTGATGGTAGAGGCGGTGGTGGCGCCGGGCTCTCCGCTGGACGGTTCGACTTTGCACCAAGCGCACCTGAAAGAGTCCTTTGGCGCGAAGGCGCTGGCCATCCGGCATCGCGAACGGCTGATCCATGAGCGGATGGAGCACACGCCGCTGGGCGCGGGGGATGCGGTGCTGCTGGACATCCATCCGAACAACTTAGAACGGCTGCGGCGCTCCGGGATCTTCGTTCTGGTGTCGAGCCTGGCGCTGCCGGTGTATCGCAAGCAAAAGATGCTGGTGGCGCTGGTGGTGGTGGCGGGAGTGGTGGCGAGCGCGGCGCTGGGATGGCTGCCGATTGTCGTATCCGCCATCGCCGGGTGCGTGCTGCTGGTGCTTGGCGGTTGCATCTCGCTGAGCGAAGCCTATGAATCCATCGACTGGAAGGTGATTTTTCTGCTCGCCGGCGTGTTGACGCTGGGCGCGGGGCTTGAGAAAAGCGGCGCCGCGTTGTTGATCTCACGGGGCATCGTGTCGGCTTTGGGACCCTTCGGTCCGGTGGTGGTTCTGACGGCGTTCTATCTTCTGACCACGGTGCTCACGGAGATGATGTCGAACAACGCCACGGCGGCGCTTCTGGCGCCGATCGCCATCGCCACCGCCGAATCGCTGGGCGTGAGCTCCCGCCCGTTCCTGATGGCGGTGACGGTGGCGGCGTCTTCGAGTTTCATGACCCCGGTGGGTTATCAGACCAACACGCTGATCTATGGTCCGGGACAGTACTTGTTCCGCGACTTTGTGAAGGTGGGAACTCCTTTGAACGTGATGTTCTGGCTAATGGCCACGTTTCTCATCCCGGTGATCTGGCGGTTCTGAAAGGGGGCGAGGTCATGCTCGAAAGCTGGCGGCAGTGGTTGGAGCAGGCGGGGAAGATACCGATTTTCCGGCTGGGCAGCCATCAGCTCACAGTTGGGACGCTGCTCTATCTGCTGATCCTTTTCGTGCTGCTGGTGGTGGCGGCGGGAAGGATCCGGCACTGGTTAGTCAAGCGGTTGCTGGCGCGGAGCCGGTTGGACTTGAGCGCGCGGGAAGCCATCGGCTCGCTGTTCTTTTACGGCGTGCTGGTGATCGGCGCGCTGATGATTCTTCAGACGGCGGGCATCGACGTCACCACGCTGAACGTGGTTGCCGGCGCGTTTGGCATTGGCATCGGGTTCGGACTCCAAAATATCGCCAGCAATTTCATCAGCGGATTGATCATCCTGATTGAGCGCCCGGTGAAGATCGGCGACCGGATCGAAGTAGGAAATGTGGAGGGCGATGTGGTGGAGATTCGCGTGCGCAGCACGACGGTGCTGACCAACGACAACATCGCCATCATCATTCCGAATTCCAAGCTGATATCGGAAAACGTCGTCAACTGGAGCTACAACGACGCCAAAGTCCGCTTCCGGATACCGGTGAGCGTGGCGTATGGGAGCGACGTTCACGAGGTGGAGCGGATTCTGCTGCAAGTGGCGGACGAATGCCCGGATGTATTGAAGGATCCGCCTCCGGGGGTGCGCTTTCTGGAATTCGGCGACAGCGGCATGCTCTTTGAGCTGCGCGCGTGGAGCACGACGTTGATGCACCGCAAGGGCAAGCTGGTGAGCGTGCTGAATTTCGCGATTCACGACCGTTTCCGCGAGCGCGGCATTGAGATTCCGTTCCCGCAGCGCGAGGTCCGCATCCGGGGTGGCGCCATCCGAGTGCAGAAAGACGAGGCGCAGAAGTGATATAGAATCGGGTGGGGTTAATTTTGAATGAGAGATCTCCCACTCGAACCGAGCGCTCGAGTGAGCGCGCGGATGCGCGTACGGGCGCCGCTTGCCTGGCTGGGGGCGGCGGCGCAGAGCAGGGCGGCGGCGCGGCGTCCGCCGAACATCCTTTTTATTTCCGTCGATGATCTGAACACGGACCTGAGCTGCTATGGCCATCCGCTGGTGCAATCGCCGCATATCGACGCTCTCGCGCGGCGCGGCGTGCGGTTCGACCGGGCGTACTGTCAGTATCCGGTCTGCAATCCGAGCCGGACGTCGCTGCTCGCGGGACGTTATCCGGAAGCCACCGGAGTGCTCGACAACCGCGCGAAGCCGCACGAGCTGGCGAAGGACGCTGTTTTCCTTCCCGCCTTCCTGCGGCGGAACGGATACTTCACCGCCCGGGTGGGCAAGATCTATCACGACGGCATGGATGGTCCTGACGATTGGGACGTGCAGCTCGACCCGCGCCCGGAGAGCAAGACGGGACAGACAGGGGAGGGCAGGAATCTGACCGGCGGAAAGTTTGCCTTTTTCCGCTGGCTGGCGGCGGAAGGGGGCGACGAAGATCAACCCGACGGGCTAATTGCGCGCGAGGCGGCGCGGCTCATCGGCGAGCGGCGGGACAAGCCGTTTTTCCTGGCTGTCGGATTCCGGAAGCCGCACGACCCGTATGTGGCTCCCAAGAAGTACTTCGAGCCGTACCCGTTCGAAAAGATCGCGGCGCCCGAAGGTCCGGCGGATGATGAAAGAGATATACCCGCCGCGGCGCTGCCGCCGGTGCGGCACAACCTCGGGGTGCAAGAGGGGCGCGAGTACCGGCGCGCCTATTACGCTTGCATCAGCTTTATGGACGCTCAGCTTGGGAAAGTTCTGGCGGCGCTCGAGGCTTCGCCCGCCGCGGCGAACACGCTGATTGTCTTTTGGGGCGACAACGGAATCCACTTGGGAGAACACGGGTGGTGGAACAAGGTGACGCTATTTGAGCGTTCGGCTCGGATTCCGCTGATCATTGCGCTTCCGGGCGCGAAAGAGCCGGGCGCGGTGCCGCCTTGCCGAGATAAGGGTTGTCCTCGGCGATCTCGATGGCTGGGCTGGCGCCGCCGGCGGGATTGCACGGGCAAAACCTGACGCCGCTTTTGCGCGAGCCGGAAAGCGCCTGGCCCCGCCCGGCGTACACTGTGGTGGCGCGCGCCAAAACGCTCGGGCGTTCGATTGCGAGCGGGCGCTACCGCTATACGGAGTGGGACGAGGGGCGCTTGGGGGTCGAATTGTACGACCACGACAACGACCCGCACGAGTACCGGAATCTGGCAGGCGACAAAGCGTACTCGGCCGTGATCAGAGAGTTGAAGCAGAAGCTGGCCGCGACGCGGCCCAAACCGCATCCCGCATTGATTGGAGTGGAAGGATGAGCGCGAATCGAAGGATGTTTTCCGCATTGAGCCGCCGCGAGGCGTTGCGGCTTTTCGCCGGCGGGGCGTTAGCTTGCGCCGCCCGGGGCGCCGCGGCGGCGCGCCCGAACGTGGTGGTCATCGTCACCGACGACCACGGCTACGCGGACGTGAGCTGTTACGACCACGCCAAAGACGTGAGAACGCCGAATATCGACCGTATCGCCCGCCGCGGAGTGCGCTTCACGCAAGGCTATGTCTCCGCCTATGTGTGCGCGCCCACGCGCGCCGCGCTGATGACCGGGCGGTATCAGCAGCGCTTCGGCTTTTATACGGCTTCGGACTCCCGCGCGGGGATGCCGCTTACGGAGATCACGATCGCGGATATCCTGCGCAAGCATGGTTACGCGACGGGGGCTTTTGGAAAGTGGCATTTGGGCATCGACATGCCTTACCACCCCTTGAAGCGCGGCTTCGACGAGTTTTACGGCTTCCTCGGACACGGTGGACATGATTATTTCGATTTGAAGCGCGCGCCGGACGACTTCCGCTCCATCTGGCGCAATGACAAGATCATTGATGACCAAGGCTATCTGACCGACAACCTGGGGCGCGAGGCGGTGAATTTCGTCCGCAAGCATCAGAGCCGGCCATTCTTCCTGTATCTTCCTTTCAACGCCGTGCATCAGCCGCTGCAAGCGCCCGAGGAGAGCATACGGAAGTTCGACACCGGCAACCGGAGCCGGGACATCTACCTGGCGATGCTGAAGCATCAGGATGAAGCGGTGGGGAGGCTGCTCGACGAACTGGAGAAGCTCAAGCTCGACCGGAACACGCTGATCTTCTACTTTTCCGACAATGGCGGCGCGCGCGGCAACGCGGCGAATAACGGCGTGTTGCGGGATTACAAGCACAGCGTCTATGAGGGCGGCATCCGCGTGCCGTTCCTGTTTAGCTGGCCGGCGCAGCTTCCGCAGGACGTTGTTTTCCACCATCCGGTCATTTGCATGGACGTGCTGCCGACGGTGGCGGCGGCGACGGGAGCGCAGCTTCCGGCGGACCGCACCTACGACGGGAAGAACCTCCTGCCCTATCTCACGGGCAAGATCCCGGGTCCCGTTCACGAATGGCTTTTTTGGGACGGCAACGAAGGCAAGCGCGCGGTGCGGCACGGGCGGTGGAAGCTGGTCGATAACTGGGGAAAAATCGAGCTGTTCGACCTCGAGGCCGACGTGAGCGAGAAAAATAATCTGGCGGCGAAGCACCCGGAGATGGTTCAGCGCCTCCGGACGGCGCTGGAAGAGTGGAGCAAGAAGAACGCGCCCCGGATCCGGCAGCGGCCCGGTCCTCCGGATGAGGACGAAATGGACCGCCCGCGCGAGCAGAAAAAGGCGGGGCGAAAGAAGAAGTGAGGTGTGAGATGAAGCAGACTGGCAGGCTGGTAGTTATGGCAGTGTGGCTGGCGGCGCTAGCCCTGGCGCAGTCGCCTCAGGCGAGCATCAGCGGGACAGTCCGCGACGCCCAAAATGCGGCGGTCCCCGGCGCTAGCGTCACCGCGGTGCATGAAGAGACCGGCGTGCGGACGCGGGCGCGCACGAATGAGAGCGGCTTCTATTCGCTGCAAGCGCTTCCCATCGGCGCGTACTCGGTTCACGTCGAGCATGCCGGCTTCCAATCGCAGGTGCAGCGGAACATTGTGCTGACCACGGGGCAGGCGCTGGAGCTGAACTTTTCGCTTCAGCTTGGTCAAGTGAGCGAGAGCGTGCAGATTACGGCGGAAGCGCCGCTCCTCGAAACGCGATCGTCCGAGGCAAGCCAGCTCATCGAGTCGAAGGCGATTGAAGATCTTCCTTTGGGCGACCGGCGGGCGCTGAACGTGATGGAGATTCAGGGAGCCGCGGTGTTCATCTCTTACGATTCCGGTGAGAGGCCGTTTTTCAGTGTGGCAGGCGGACGGGGGCGGAGCCAGAACTTCGTGATGGACGGCGGCTCGGCGCAGACGATTCGCTTAGGACAGGCGCAGGTGGAAACGGATCCGCCGGTCGAGACGCTGCAAGAAGTCAAAGTGCTGACGAACGCTTTCTCGGCGGAATATGGCGGTTCGGCAAGCGGCGTAGTGGTGATGAACACGAAGTCCGGCGGCAATCAGTTCCGCGGGAGCCTGTTCGAGTACTTCCGCAACGAAAAGCTGGATGCGGCGAATTTCTTCTCGCCATGGGTGGACGGGCGGAAAGAACGCGCGCCGGTCCGTTACAACGTCTTCGGCGGGACCTTTTCGGGACCCATCCGGAAAAACAGCGCTTTTTTCTTTTTCGGGTACGAAGGCTCGCGGCGGCGCGACGGTTTCACGCAGGCGATGACCGTGCCTTCGCTGCTCGAGCGCCAAGGCGACTTTTCTCAGACCTACAACGCCAACGGCACTCTGGCGTTGATTTACGATCCGGCGTCCTCGCCGAATGCCGCCACACGGGCGGCGTTTCCGGGCAACCGCATTCCGGCGGCGAGGTTGGATCCGGTGGCGCGCAAGGTGATCGAATTCTATCCCCTGCCCAACCGCCCTCCGGACAATATCGCGGGGACCAACAATTTCCGGGCGAATAGCGTGGACTTGCTGGATCGCGACAATACGACCGTCAAGGTGGACCTGAACCTCTCCGACTTAAACAAGCTGAGCGTGCGCCACACATGGAACCGGCAGGATTCGAGCCGGCGGAGCCTCTATCCGGATCCGGCTGCCGAACCGAACGGCATCCGGGACAACTACGGCTGGAACCTGCTCGGGGCGTGGACGCGCATCCTGCGCCCGAACCTGGTGAATGAGTTTCGCGCCGCGTGGGTTCACCGGACGACGCTGCTCTACAGTCCGAGCCGCGGCAAGGACTATCCATCGAAGCTCGGCTTGCGCGGCATTCCTCCGGATGCCTTTCCCCGCTTCAACGTGCAAGGCTACACGGCTTTGGGATCCAACAATCAGATTCGGGACCAAACGCCGATTCAGCAAGGGCAAATCGTGAACAGCACGTCTTGGATCCGAGGCACCCACACGGTTCGATTCGGCGGCGAAGTCCGGCGCTCGCGCAACCGCGATGTGCGGCTGCAACAGGTCTCAGGCGCATTCACGTTCAACCGGGCGCTCACCGGGCTGGCGAACCGCGCGACAACCGGCAACAGCGTAGCTTCCTTGTGGCTGGGGCAGCCATCGAATTACCGCGCGGCGCGTCCTCCGGCGGTGGACCGCAGTTCCTGGTATCTCGCCGGTTTCGTTCAAGACGACTGGCAGATTCACCCCCATCTGGTGTTGAATCTCGGCGTCAGGTGGGAGGCGGACACGCCGTTCCGGACGGTGAACAACATCCTCAACAGTTTCGACATGAACACTATCAATCCCGTCTCGCGCACTCCGGGCGTGGTGAAATTCGCCGGAATGGGCGGCTATCCCACGACGCCGCATGAAGGAGACTGGAACAACTTCGCGCCGAGGGTGGGCTTGGCGTGGAAGCCTTTCGGGATGCGCAAGACGGTGGTCCGGGCGGCGTATGGCATTTTCTATGCCGCCGCTTGGGATGGCGGAGGGGCGGTGACGGCGACGGCTCTAGGCTTCGGCGAATCCTTGGTGATTCCGAGCGCGGATGACGGCACGCCCATTCCCTTCCGCATCAGCGAGCCGATTCCGGTGGTTGTGGTCTCGGACAAGCTGGATGACGGCTATGGCGCAGTGCCGGTGGGGACCCAACCGTTCACCGCGGTGAATTTCTATGAACGGGGGCGGCGCACCGGCTACTCGCAGCAGATGAACTTCCGGATTCAGCGGGAGCTGCCGCTCTCGGCGGCTGTGGAAATCGGCTACCTGGGCAACCTCTCCCGTAAGATGCCGAGCGAGGCGCTGTCGATCAATCAGGTGCGCCCGGAGCTGGTTGGACCCGGCAACAATCAGGCGCGGCGTCCCTTCCCGCAATTCTCCGACGTCGCGATTGAGAACCCCACGCTTGGGGTCATCAGCTACCACGCGTTTGTGGCGAAAGCCGAGAAGCGGTTTTCGCACGGCTTCAATCTGCTGGCGACCTACACGTGGTCCAAGGCGATTGACAACACGAACTCCATACAGGCGCTGGGCAATGAGGGGAGCCCGTATTCGGACTTTTACAACCGCCGCGCCGATTACGGTCCTTCGGAAAACGACATACGGCACCGGATCACATGGAGTTCGGTGTATCAGATGCCGTTCGGCACGAAGCGCCGCTGGAGCGCCGGCGGACCGTTGGGCGCGGCGCTCAGGGACTGGTCCGTGGGCACGATGTTCATATGGCACACCGCGCCGCCATTCACCGTCCGGACGGCGACCAACACCACCAACGCGTTTTCAGCCGGTCCGCTGCGGGCGGATATCCTGCGCGATCCGAACCTGCCGTCCTCGCAGCGCTCGTTATACCGCTGGTTTGACACGGACGCCTTCCGGCAGCCGGCGCAATACAAATTCGGCAACCAAGGGGTCAATATGGTGCGCGGCGACGGGCGTGTGTCGCTCAACATTTCCGTGTTGCGGGACTTTCATGTGCGCGAGCGGATGCGGCTGCAATTCCGTGGCGAGGCGTTCAATCTGCTCAACTATGCCAACTTCGGCCTCCCGGGACAAGTGCTGGGCAACGCGGACTTCGGCATCGTCAGCTCCGCCCGCGCGCCGCGGCAAATCCAACTGGGCGCGCGGTTGATATTCTGAGCGGTCACCCGCCGCCGGGCTCGCCCGGTTCGAACCCGTAGCGGCGCAGTTTCTCATAGAGCAGGCGCCGGTGGATGCCTAGCATGGCTGCGGCTTTGCTCTTGTTGCCGCCCGAGGCGCGGAGCGCCCGTTCGATCATCGCCCGTTCCAAGGTTTCGATGGCGGAACTGAGCGTTTCGCCGGTTGGGATCAGGCGGGTCCAGTGGGCCGCCGGCGCTGGTTGCGGAGCGCCTAACTGAATGTGCTCTGTGCCAATCACGCCGCCCCGAGCCAGGACCGCGGCGCGCTCGATAACGTTTTCCAGTTCCCGCACGTTGCCAGGCCAGTCGTAAGCGGCGAGCGCGTCCATGGCTTCGGGCGCCACGCGCGGCTGCTGTGCTGAGCGGCTCAAAAAGTGCGCCACCAAAGCGGGGATATCCTGCTTGCGTTCCCGCAAAGGCGGCAGTGTGAGGCTTAGCACGTTCAACCGGTAGTAAAGATCGTCGCGGAAGCGTCCTGCGGCCACTTCCTGCTCCAGGTTGCGTGCGGTGGCGGCGATCAGCCGGATGTCGACCCGGATGGGCTGATTGCTGCCCAGGCGTTCGATCGTCCGCTCCTGCAAAGCCCGCAAGAGTTTCACCTGAATCGCCGGCGGCAGATCGCCGATTTCATCCAGGAACAACGTTCCGTTATTGGCTTCTTCGAACCGCCCCACGCGCCGGTACAAGGCATTTGTGAAGGCGCCTTTTTCGTGGCCGAAAAGTTCGGATTCCAACAACGTTTCGGGCAAAGACGCGCAGTTGATTTTCACCAGAGGACCCCGGCTCCGCGAGCTGTGCTCGTGAATCGCATTCACCACGAGTTCCTTGCCCGTTCCGGATTCGCCCCGGACCAAGACGGTGGCATCGCTCGAGGCGAACTGTCCGATCAGCTTATAGACCCTCTGCATCGCGGCGCTCTGCCCCACAAGCGGACCCCGGACCTCGGGGCTTACCCGTTCGGAACGCGAGCGCAGCGTGCGCAGCGCCAAAGCGCGCCGGACGGTAGCCAGCACGTGATCGGCGTCCACGGGTTTGGTGAGGTAATCGAAAGCGCCCCATTTCATGGCTTCGATGGCGGTGGAGCTGGCGCCGTAAGCGGTCATGACGATGACCGCGCAGTCCGCGCCGCGCTCGTGGAGGCGCCGGAGAACGCTCAAGCCGTCGAGCCCGGGCATGCGGACATCCAACAGCACGACATCCGGCCGGCTTTCGAGAGCGGCGGCCAGAGCCTGCTCTCCGTCCGCGGCGCTATCCACTTCGTAGCCTTCGGTCTTGAGCAAACCGGCGAGCGCCTCGCGGGCCACAGTTTCGTCTTCAGCTACGAGGATGCGGTGCCTGGTCATGGTTCGCCGCCCGCACGCGAACGACGAAAGTAGCGTGCGGCTGTTGAGCATCGTACTCCAATTCGCCGCCCATGTGCCGCATCAGTTCGCGGCTCACGGCGAGCCCCAACCCCGCGCCGCCGGACTTGTTGGAGTAAAACATTTCGAAGAGGCGCTCCTGAACAGCGGGCTCTAGCGGAGGACCGCTGTCGGTGATTCTGATTTCCACGGTTCCGCCGGGACCGCGCTCCGTTCGGACGCGGACCCAGCCGCCGCCGCTTTGGGCGTCGACAGCGTTGAGCAGAAGATTCAGGAGCACTTGCGTCAAGCGGTCCTCGTCGAACAACGCCCGGGCGCCGCCGGCGCCTTCCTCGATGCTCACCTGGATGCCTTGCCTCGCGGCTTGGGCGCTCACGAGCTTCAGCGCCCGCTCGATCGCGCCGCGGAGCGGAAGCGGCGCGATGTTCTGCGGATGATCTTTTCCAAAAGCCAAGAACTCGCCTACCAGAGTGTCCAGCCTGTCCACTTCCGAGATGATGGCGTCGAGACCGCGCAGGTCGAGGGAGGTTTGAGCCGCCTGCCGCTTCAGCAGTTGGGCGGTCAGCCGCATTCCGTTGAGCGGATTGCGAACCTCGTGGGCCAGCGCGGCGACCAGGCGACCCATCGCCCGCAGGCGATCCTCGCGGCGAAGCTCCTTTTCGAGGGCTTCGCGTTTCTCGATCATTCTGTTCACCGCGGCGGCGATGTCCCCGAGTTCGCCGGATTCAGCCGGCAAGCGATGCTGGTAGTCCGATTCGAGCGCGGCGAGACCGCTTTTGATGCGGGCGACTCCGCGGGCGAAACCGGCGGCGGCAGCTAGTGTAACGGCGAGGCTGACCAGCGCGGCGAGAACCAGCGCCGCCAGCCACCAGCGCCTGCGCTGCTGATAGGTATCGCCCAGCCCGGTCACCCGCTTCATAGCCCAAGCGGTGAGCCCCGAACCGGGGGCGCTAACGGCGGCGATGACTACGGCTTGGGTGGCGGCGCGAATGACCCGCGTGGACTTGCCCGCGCCGCGAGCGGTTTGAGCGGCGGCTTCCAGGTCGCGCAATTCGGCCACCGGCACGTCTGTTTTTTGATCCGGGTTCAAATGGGTGGGAAAGGAATAGCCGAGGAAAACGGCGCCGGTCCAATAGCCGCCCTCGACACCGGGATAGGAACGCAAGACGGCTTGAGAGACGCCGCGCAGCGAGACGTCTTTCAATTCATCGGGAACGTCGCTCCATGCGGACTCCTGGGCGGCGCGCAGAGAGCCCTGCCCGGCAAGCTCGGCTGCGGCTGCTTCCACAGCTCGCGTGGCGTCGCCGATAATCATTTGTTCGGCGCCGCGAACGGCGTCGGAGATCAGAAACACGCTGAGAGCCGCAATGAGTACGCCGGTGAGGCAGATCATGGCCAACTGCCACTGCATCCGGCGTCCTGCCAGCGCGCTCCGCATAAGGTGTTCCTTTATTATTTCAGCCGCGGCGGCTCACGGACCGGCGTGGCGGTATAAGCCAGGAATTCAAGCGCCCTTACGATCTCTTCGCACACCTTGGCGTACTCGTCGGCGTGGCGGGCATTGCGCTGGTCGTATGCCTGGCGGGCCTTTTGATAGAACTGGCGCGCCATTTCCGCAAGAGATTTGGCGCGGGCGTCCTTGCTCTGGGTTTGAAAGTAGTTTGCTTGCAGCAGCCGGAAATAGGCGCGCTCCAATTTGACGGCCTGTTCTTCGCGGGATGGGTATGCGGTCCGGCTAGGGTCGAGAGAATGGCGGATGTGGTCTATGGCGCGCGCCAACGCCTCGGCGGCTTGGGTGAGGCCTTCCGCGGCTGCGACCTGCCCCTGCTTGATCCGCGCTTCGGCTCCAGCGAGATAGTGATTTGCGGCCGCATTTAAGTTGCGGGCCGGGGCATCGGGCGTTCCGAGCTCAGCGAGCCGCGCTCGAACTTTCGCAATGCGCTGGGCAGCGCGGTCCTCCGGTGTGGGCTCTTGCTTTTTCTTCGCCCCTTTCTTATCTCCCTTCTTGTCGCCCTTTTTCTTCTCCGCCCCGGCCAGCCATGCGGCAGGAGCGGCGGCGACGAGCAGGAAAATTCTCCGGTTCATGCTGCTCTCTGCTCCTTTGTCTAGTCCACAATCACAATCGCCGCCCGGCGTTGCAGGAACGAACGGGCGATATGGTCCACAACATGAAATTGAGCGGTGTAGCGTCCCGCGGGCAGGTCTTGCAGGCTCAGTTGCACTTCGAGCGCCGCCGAGCCGCGTCTTGCGGCGTGCTCCCGCACGGCGGCGGGTTCGCTTTCGCAGACAAGCTGTCCGTCGCGATAGAGGTTCACGACTGCCGAGACGCTGGGCTGCGGGTGATCCGAGCTAACGCTGGGTCCGTAGATCTCGGCGTAGGCAATCAGCGTCTGATCGCGCCGGAACACCCGCGTGACGCTAGGGATCAACTTGGCGCCGTCGCGCACTAGCGGATGCAGAGCGGCGCGGTTCCGGTTAGCGTCCGCGCGCCCCGCGGCCGCGGCGAGCGGCTCCCGCTGCGAACTCCAGACCACGGAGCTCAGACTGATCCATTCGCGCTCCGGCCAGCGCTCGGGAACGCGCAAAGCGGTTTCAAAAGTGCCTATGCGCCCGCTGAGATTCTCCCGGACGACGAAGCGCAGCCGGTACGCTCCCGGTTCGAGCGTGAATCCCGTGTCGTATTGGAGATGGCCCCGCCCGCGTGCGGTGGGATCGAAGCGGACGGTGATCGCGTCGCGAACCGCCGAGGCGAGCATTCCGCGGGCGTCCCGGACCTGGCCGATGAAATCCAGCGCCACCACCCCGGTGGCATCGCCGCGGGCGGTGGGCAAGGCGGAGCGCGGAATCTTCACCGCCACGGCGGCGAAGTACCGCTTGGACCCGAGGCGGAACGAGTTCACCTCGAGCGCCAAAGGCAACTCTTGCACGGGGTCTCCCGAAAGCAGCGCCTCCTCCAACTGCCGCTCCTTGCCGGCGCCGCTCATCTTTTCAAACCTCTTGGGCGCGAAGTAGCCGGCGCGGTGATCGAGGCGGAAACCCTGAGGCTTCCGCAAGCGGACCTGGACACGGCGGAACCGCCCGTCTTCGGCTGGATTGCTGCTGTAATATCCCAGGACGTAGTAGCTCTCGATGGCGCGCTGCGCGAAGCGGATGCCTTCGCTCAGGTCGTTCGAATCGAGCAGCGCCCGGCCGCCGGTTTCGGCGGCGAGGGAATACAGGGTTTGCTGCTGAGCGCGTAAGGAGTCCATCAGACCGAACTGCGCTTGCCCGCTGAACAGAGCGGCGCCTTTGGGGGCAGGTCTGGAGGCGTCTCCGCCCGGCGGCAAGGCGGCAAGCCCGCGGGCATCGACGGGGAAGAGCGAAACGTTCGCTCGCACGGCGGCATTGGCAGTAGCCCGCAGTTGAGCGAGATTTTCGATTCCGGTTTTCCCCACCCCGCTTGAAAAGTGCACGAAGGCTTTCTTTTCCGGGAGCGCCGCCACCAGGCGGATCGCCTCCTCAATAGCCGACAACCTGCGGTCGGTATTGAACAGTTGGAACTCCGCATCATCCGGGTCGAAAGCGGCGCCGGCGTCAGGGCGCGATTCAAGGAACCCCTCGCCCAGTTCTGACGCCAGGGCGCTTGTTTCGCCCACGCGGATCTCCGCCACTGCTTTATGGAGCAAGTCTTTATCCGAGGTGAAATCCTGGACGAGCCGGAGGCGCACGCCGAAGGTAATCACCGCGACCAGGTCTTGCGGCTCCATCCAAGCGTGGATGAATTTCCGGGCTCCCCGCTGGGCGCGCATGACGTCTTCGGGCGGCATGGCGGAGAGGTCAAAGAACAGGACGATCAGCCGCCGGTCCTTGTGACGGATCCAGTGGGATGCTGGCGCGGCTTCCGCGGGCTGGCGCTCTGCCGCCCGCGGTGGTTGCGGATCGCGGTCCAGGCGTTGGAACTCACAAAAGGCAAGCCGCTGCTCCACGCCGTCTTCGAACACCAGAAAATCCTCTTTGCCGAAATGGTCGGTGGTCCGCCCCGCACGGTCTTTGACCGTGACGTTGACGATGACTAACCGGGTGGTGGAGGTAAACGTCACGATCTCAGGGGACTCCGCCGCAAAGGCGGCTGCCGTGACGCACAGAGCGCAGGCTATGACTCGCATCATCAAAAGCTCACCCTCAGATGCAGCATGAAGCTGCGCATCGGCTGCGCGCCGAGAGGCAAGCCATATTCGGCTGAATTTACGACCGTGCCGAGGGCGTTGATGTTGACTTGGTTGGTACAGTTGGCGCACTCAGCGCGAAATTCGAGGCGGCGCCGGGTCTCGCTGAGCCGGAAGTTGCGGCTGAGCGCAAGGTTGACGTTGGCGGACCGGGGTCCGGGGATCGTGTTGCGAGCGGCGTTGCCGAATCTTCCAGACGGAGGAACGGCGAAAGCCAGGGGATTGAACCAGGCATAGGCAGAACGGACGTTGAGTCCGGTCGCATCCGCGCGTCCGGCGCCGACGGCTCCGGTGCCGGCGCTGTCAGCGCGGTTGCCCATGACCCGGGCTGTAAATGAGGGTCCGCTTGCTATGACGACTGCCCCGCCGGCGGTCCAATTGCCGAACAATGCCGGTTTCCATCCGCCGCCGCGGAGAAGACCCGCCGTGTCGCCAAAAGGCGAAGCCCAAACGAACGAGAACCCCAAGCGGTGTCTCTGGTCGAAGTTCGCCAGTCCCCGCTCGGCACGAAGGTTGCGGTCGTCTTGCGCGACCAAGCCTAGTCCGCCGGGGTTGCCGACGTTGTCGATGGCTTTCGAGAGGGTGTAGAGCAGCTCCGCCCCGATTCCCTTTTGAAAGCGGCGGACAAGTTTGCATTGCGCGGCGTGGAAGATAGATGCGCCCTCCGAGCTGTCCCAGAGGAAGCCCACGGCGTCGCCAATCAAGCGGCGCTGTTCGGCGGTGAGCGGCGAACCCGGCGGGGCGCGGTTCGGCATGCGTTGGAGGTTTAGACGGACGCCTTTGGTTCCTACATAGCCCAACTCCAACCCGAAATGGTGTGGAAAGTCATTCTTGAGCGAGAAATTCCAGGTCTGAGCGTACGGAGCGCGGTGGCTCCGGTCGACGGCGAAAGTATTGGTGATCGCTTTGGCCTCGGTTTGCAACAATGCTGTTTCTAGCGCCAGCGGGTTTTGTTTCGAGGTGTTGACGGAGCTGGCTACAGCGAACGGGGGCTGAGCGGCGAGTTGAGCGGGAAAGCGCGAGTAGATCGAACCGTCGAAAAACACTCCGTAGCCGGCTCGGAAATGGATCTTTCTGCCTTCAAACGGCCGCCAAGCCAAGCCCACGCGGGGCGAGACGTTGTTCGCATCGGGATCGATCAAAGCGTTTGGAAAGCGTCCACTGAAAGGACCCCATCCGCCGGCGGTGACCGGCGCAGCGGCGGTGAAACCCGGGGCGACGTCGAGATTCGCCATCCGGTTGCGCCGCTCGGACGGCGGTTGGAAGAATTCATACCGGAGACCATACTTGATGCTGAACCCGCTCACCGGCTTCCAGTCATCTTGCAGCCAAGCGCTGAGAACCCAACTGTCGAACTGATTGGTCCAAGCGGAGTAGCGAATGGAGGCTGACTGCGGCAAGCCGAGGAGGAAATCCGCGAAATCGAGCCCGGTGGCGGCGGCGGGTCTGCCGCCGGGGTCCAACAGGCTAGTGGCGAGGCCGGTGAATGTCAATGTCCCGCGGGCATCCTGGTCAGGCAGGGTTGCGGAGGAGGAGCGCCGCAGCTCGACGCCGGCTTCGAGCTTATGCACGTCCCGGTGCCGTTTGAACGCGTCGGAAAGGGTCAGACTGCGGTCGCTGCGGCGGGAAAAGCCGGCGTCGTTCAAGCCCGAATAATTGGTGAAGCGAAGGTTGGGAGGACCGTAATGGGCCGGCTCGCGAGACGCGCCCTGGATGCCTAAAAGGGAGGCCCAGTCCGGCCCGAAGGCGAAGTGCGGCGTTGTTTCGTTCCGGTTGCGGCTGAAAGTCAGGCTTAAGTTATTGACAGACTTGCCTGCGAACCCGCGCAGCCAGCTTATCCTGGCGGAGAGGCCTTGTCCCGAAAGAGCGTCCCGAAAGCCGTAAAGCTGGGCGCTCTCGCCGCGGCGGCGCTGAATCGCCCCTGAGAGGTCAAGGTGATCGGCCGGGGATAAGCTGTGGTTGATCCGGATCGAGACGTCGTGGACGGCGCGCGGCGTCGAAAGCAGCAGTTGGTGATTCCGGACGGCGCCGGGCTGGTTGGGCAGCGGGAAGAACGACAGCAAGCCCTGTGAGGCTGGGTGAATGCGGTCGGCGGGGACTCTGGCGTTTGGGAATGGGAGGGAACTTACGGGATCCCAAATGGCGGTTTCGAGCGCGGCAGCGCGGGCTGCAAGGTCCCCGCTCCGCTCTGCCGCCACGGGAAGAGTGCCTATGGCGTGAAACGGCTCCCGGTTCTGCGTGGTGGCGTAACTGACGAAGAAGAAGGTGCGTCTGGTGGCGAACAGTCCCGGGATGCTCAACGGTCCCCCGGCGCTCAGGCCGGCCCTCAGGTAACGGTAGGGCGCTTTAGGGACCGCCTGCCCGTTGACGGAATACGGGCGGGCGTCGAGAGCGGAGAAACGGCCGGAGGCGGATAACGAGCCGCGGATCTTGTCCCGCAGCCGGTCCACCCGGTTGCCGAATACCCTCACCCCGGGAGGCTCCGGGGGCGCTCCCG